>ULMB01020372.1_pt1 | contig 9128 bp, 4 predicted proteins | sample 1951571 | NCBI WGS metagenome assembly ULMB01 (sample SAMEA4835542, study PRJEB28245) | human gut metagenome | biome: gut microbiome; material: fecal sample | place: Denmark | collected 2008 | reverse complement strand
CCGCCGTGGCTACCGACAGGAGAGCGTGGCAGCCCCACTCAACGAGGTACTGGCAGCTGGCATGATCCTCATGACAGGCTGGAAGGGCGATACCGACCTCATCGATCCGATGTGTGGTTCGGGCACCATCGCCATCGAGGCTGCCCTTATCGCCCGCAATATCTCGCCGGGCGTCTTTCGCAAGGAGTTTGCCTTTGAGAAATGGCCCGACTTCGACCAGGATCTGTTCAACGAGATCTATAATGACGATTCGCGCGAGCGCGAGTTCGAACACCATATCTATGGCTATGACATCGATATGAAGGCGGTTAATACCGCCCGCATCAATGCCCGTGCCGCAGGTCTCTCCCGTTATATTGACTTCGACTGCCGCGACTTCAAGGACTTCAAGAAGCCGGAGCAGAAGAGCATCATTATCTCCAATCCGCCCTACGGTGAGCGTATCTCCACTCCCGACTTGCTGGCCACCTACCGCATGATCGGCGAGCGACTGAAGCACGAGTTCATGGGAGGCGAGGCTTGGATCCTCTCCTACCGCGAGGAGTGCTTCCGCCAGATAGGTCTCAAGCCAAGCATCAAGATTCCGCTCTTCAACGGATCGCTGGAGTGTGAATTCCGTCGCTACCAACTCTTTGACGGCAAGATGAGTGACTTCCGCCACGAGGGCGGCATTGTCAAGACCGAGGAGGAGAAGGCCGAGATGGCGCAGCAGCACCGATTCAAGAAGAACCGCGAGTTTAAGCAGCTCCTCGACCAGCAGGCAGAGAACGAGGAGGGCGACATCCGCAGCTTTACCTTCCATAAGTTTGAGCGCGACGAGCACCACTTCTCGCGTCCCGACCGCAAGCCTTTCCGCCGCCGTGGAGATGATGACGACAAGCGGGGTGGTCGCTTCGGCGACCGCAGGGATGGACGCTTCGGCGACCGCGAGCGTAGAGGAGACCGCCGTGGCGACGACTGGCGTGGCGACCGCAGAGACGACCGCCGAGCTCCGGGCAAGCGTTGGAGTGACCGCGGAGGACGTGACCGTCGTGACGACCGCAGAGACGGTTACCGCGGCGACAAGCGCGGACAGGGCGACTACAGAAAACAATCCAATAACAAATACTTTAGTGATAATGAAGACTAAAACCTTTAGAAATGTGCTCTGTGCAGCCATGACAGGTTGTGCATTGCTCAATCCATTGAACACTACTACGACCATGGCACAGAAGCAGTTCACCCTCGAAGACCTCAATTTCGGTGGTACGAACTATCGCAACATGGTGCCCGAGAATCGCTATACGACATGGTGGGGCGATCGCTTGGTGCGCACCGAAGTTGACTACTGCGCCGAAGTCAATCTGAAGAATGGCAAGGAGACGCGTCTCTTCTCCCTCGACGAAATCAACGAGTGGGCGGGCCTCAAGGGCTCCGATGAGAAGATTCGCCACTTCTACTCAGCCTCCTTCCCCTATGCCGACAAGAGCCTCGTCATGGTGATGAACGGCCGTGAGAACCTGCTCGTCGATTTTAAGAAGCACACGCTTGTGAAGCGCTGGAATCGAGAGCAGCAGACACAGGCTTTGGAGTGGAACAAGCAGTCGGACGCCACGGCCTACGTCAAGGGCGACCAGCTCTATGTCACCACGACCGACGGACAGACCCACCAGCTTACGAAGGACGGATCGCGTGAGATCGTCTATGGACAGAGCGTACACCGCGACGAGTTTGGTATCAGTGGTGGTCTCTACTGGAGCCCGAAGGGCAACCGCCTGGCTTTCTATCGCATGGACCAGAGCATGGTGAGCGACTATCCTCTGCCCGACATTCCCGAACTCAACTGGACGCCGAAGCCCGGAGAGTCGCGTGCGGCAAAGCTCGACATGATCAAGTATCCGATGGCTGGCGAGGCCTCGCACAAAGTAACTGTGGGAGTCTATGATCTCGCCACGGGTAGCACGATCTATCTGAAGGCTGGCGATCCCACCGACCGCTATTTCACCAATATCTCTTGGTCTCCTGACGAGAGCCGCATCTATATGCTGGAGCTCAATCGCGACCAGAACGACATGGACCTTGTGGAGTATGACGCCACTACGGGCGACCGTCTTCGCGTCCTTTACAACGAGAAGGATGAAAAGTATGTGGAGCCGCAGCACCCCATTGCGTTCTTGCCTTGGGATGCCACGAAGTTTGTGCTCCAGAGCCAGAAGGACGGCTACAACCACTTCTATCTCTTCGACATTGCCGGCGGAGAGCCGCGCCAGCTTACCAAGGGTGAGTGGGTGGTGATGGACTTCCTGGGCTTCGACCTGAAGCGCAAGGCCATCATCTATGCCTCCAACGAGTGCTCACCTATTCAGCAGAACACGTGGAGCGTGAGTGTCAAGAACGGCAAGCGCACGCTCCTCGACAACGGAAAGGGTTGGCACTATGCCTCTCTTAGCACCAGTGGTATGGCTGTTTGCGACAACTACTCCGAGCCTGACGTGCCCCGCAAGATAGACCTCATCGAGGTAGCGGGCAAGCGCGTCAACTGGTTGACGGCAGCCGATCCTTGGCAGGGCTACAACGTGCCGGAGTATAGCTGTGGCACGCTCAAGGCTGCCGACGGCACCACCGACCTCTACTACCGTATGGTGAAGCCTGTCGGTTTCGACGCTACGAAGAAGTATCCGACGGTGGTCTATGTCTATGGTGGCCCCCACGCTCACAATGTTGATGCGCGCTGGCACTATAGCTCACGTTCCTGGGAGACCTATATGGCACAGAAGGGCTACCTCCTCTTCATTATCGACAACCGTGGTAGCGAGCATCGCGGCAAGGCCTTTGAGCAGGCCACGTTCCGCCACCTCGGCCAGGAGGAGATGAAGGACCAGATGAAAGGTGTGGAGTATCTCCAGAGCCTGCCCTATGTGGATAAGGACCGTATCGGTGTGCACGGTTGGTCGTTTGGTGGCTTTATGACCATCTCGCTGATGACTAACTATCCCGATGTCTTCAAGGTGGGTGTGGCCGGCGGCCCCGTCATCGACTGGAAGTGGTATGAGGTAATGTATGGTGAGCGCTATATGGATACGCCGCAGACCAACCCCGAGGGCTACGCTCAGACTTCCCTCCTGGCCAAGGCCAAGGACCTCAAGGGCAAACTGCAGATCATCCAGGGCCTCAACGACCCGACGGTGCTCCCGCAGAACTGCTACTCTTTCCTCAAGGCTTGTATTGCCGTGGGTACCCAGCCCGATTTCTTCGTCTATCCGGGCGAGCCCCACAACATGCGTGGCCATCAGAGCGTACACCTGCATGAGCGCATCACGCAGTATTTTGAGGATTATCTGAAATAAAACCTCGTTTTCAGTTGACCAATCAGCCTTCCAGGGACAACTCGTCACCGCAAGGCTGATTGGTTGTATCTGAGCGGAATACAAATATCAAGGATCAAGGACATGAGAATCTTACTATTAGGAAGCGGTGGACGCGAGCATGCGCTGGCATGGAAACTGGCGCAGAGCAGAAAGTGTGACAAACTGTATATCGCCCCAGGCAATGCCGGTACGGCTTTGGTGGGCGAGAATGTCGCCATCAACGTGAGCGACTTCGACGCACTGAAAGCGTTTGCTGTTGATAACCGAGTCGATATGGTAGTAGTTGGCCCCGAGGACCCGCTTGTCAAGGGCATCTACGACTGCTTCAAGGAGGACGCGCGTACCAGTACTATCCCCGTTATCGGCCCGTCGAAGCAGGGAGCGGTGCTGGAGGGATCCAAGGACTTCGCCAAGCAGTTCATGTTGCGCCACAATATCCCGACGGCGGCCTATCGTACCTTCGACGGTACAACTTTGGAGGAGGGCCTTCGCTTCCTGGAGACACTCCAGCCTCCCTACGTTCTTAAGGCCGACGGACTGGCAGCCGGCAAGGGCGTGCTCATCGTCCCGACCCTCGACGAGGCCAAGAAGGAACTGCGCGATATGCTGGGTGGTATGTTTGGCAATGCTTCGGCACGGGTAGTCATCGAGGAGTATCTCGATGGTATCGAGTGCTCCGTCTTTGCCCTCACCGATGGCGTCCACTATCAGATCCTGCCAGAGGCCAAGGACTACAAGCGCATTGGCGAACACGACACGGGTCTCAATACGGGTGGCATGGGTAGTGTCTCTCCTGTGCCTTTCGCCGACGAGGCATGGATGCGCAAGGTGGAAGACCGCATTGTGCGCCCCACTGTGGAAGGTCTCCGCGAGGAGGGAATCGACTACAAGGGCTTTATCTTCTTCGGGCTTACCAATGTCGGTGGCGATCCGATGGTCATCGAGTACAACTGCCGCATGGGCGATCCTGAGACCGAGAGCGTCATGCTCCGCCTCAAGAGCGACCTGGTGGATCTGCTGGAAGGTGTTGCCAAGGGCAACCTCGACGAGTATGAGGTTGAGACCGACCCGCGAAGTGTGGTGTGCGTGATGCTTGTCAGTGGTGGCTATCCGCAGGCTTACGTCAAGGGCTATCCTATAAAGGGAATTGATGAGGTGACGGGAGCCGTAGTGTTTCATGCTGGTACCGCCCTCAAGGAGGGGCAGACCGTCACCAATGGTGGCCGTGTTTTGGCGGTCAGCGCCTATGGTGAGAATAAGGAGGATGCTCTTCGCAAGTCGTTCACCGAGGCCGAGAAGATAGATTTCAAGGACAGATACCTCAGAAAGGACATCGGGCAGGACCTGTAGTCCCATTATTCACATGCCATGGCCTTTTGCGGGCTGTGGCATGTGCCTTCTTTGCAGATGGAAAGAAAACGCATACAAAACAAGATTGCGGAGAGTCGCTGGACGCTCTCTACGCTGACGATGTTGGCCCTCGCGGTATGGGGACTGGCTGGCATGGGTGAACACCGCCTATGGATCAACCTGCTCTGTCTCGTCCTCTCCACCTATCTGATGGTGGAGCTAAACAATGCCAATACGCTCATCCGTATCTACAGTCGCATGGTGTCGGGGTCTTTCCTCGTGCTCGCTACGGTCTGTATGCACCAGCTTACCAGTTACACTTCTTCCATCTCCATCCTCTGCATGGCTGGTTTCTACACGAGCCTTTTCCGCTCTTATCAGGACGAAGCGTCGCCCGGATGGGTATTCTACGCTTTTATCTGTTGGGGTTTCGCCAGCATCGTGTGGCCGCAGGCCCTTTTCTTCGTGCCTGTCTTTTGGTTGTTGATGGGCGTGCTGCTGCGGGCGTGGAGCGCACGCCATTTCTGCGCCTCGCTACTTGGCCTCTTGCTGCCCTATGCTGTTGTCACGGCAGTCCTTGCCGTGCGAGGCGATCTGGAGCGTATGGTCTCTCATTTCGCCCAACTGGGTCAGTTCTCTCCCGTCTTTGAGTTTACGGCCCTTTCTATCGGCCAGATTGTCGCTTTGACCTTTGTCACGCTTTGCGCCCTTATCGGCAGCATCCATTTTCTGCGTAAAAGCCACAACGACAATATCCGCACGCGCCAGTTCTACTTCTTCTTCCTTATTATAGACGGTCTGACCTTTGCCTACCTCTGTGTGCAGCCCAGTCAGTATGAGGCATTGCTCGGCATTCTCATTGTCAACACTTCGCCTGTTATCGGTCATCTGTGGGCCTTGACGCGCACGAAATGGACCAACGGCCTCTTTCTTGTTGCCACTACCCTTGCCGTGCTCCTCGTCGCTTACAATCTCATGCGTAGTTTCATACACTAATTCCTTATGGCTGAGATCACCGACATTCTTATCAACTACGGTTACATGGGTATGTTTGTAGCCGCCTTCCTGGCTGGTAGTTTTCTGCCTTTCAGTAGTGAAGCTGTCATGGTAGCACTCCTTGCGGCCGGACTAGGCCCCAGTGAACTCGTTGTCTCGGGCACGCTGGGCAACACACTTGGGTCCATGCTCAACTATGGCATTGGACGCATGGGCCGCATGGAATGGATCGAAAAATACCTCCATGTGAAACGCGAGAAAGTAGAGAGTACGCAGCGATGGATGCGCGGGCGGGGCGCATGGATGGGGTTCTTTGCCTTTGTTCCCATCCTCGGAACGGCCATCTGTATTGTCCTCGGACTGACCCGTGCGAATCCTGTTATTACTCTCTTCACGGTCTTCGCAGGCAAGGTGATCCGCTACGGCCTCCTCATCGGTGGCGTAGGCCTCCTTTTCTGACTAGGGTCTTGAGGGACTCAACGAATATATTTCAGCTCATCTTGCGAAATATGTATCTTACTCCCGTCTTCATATTCTATGTCTATGCTCGTGAGGACTAATTTTCGGGCTGATGGATTATGCCATAAATAATACCACCCAAAATCATCACCATAGGTTCCACCTGGGACTGCTGGACCTATAAAATGTCCCCCTGACTCAGTAGTTCCATCTATCTCGCACGCTACGGGTTCTCCTTTGGCGTTAGTGGGATACCCGCGCCAATCTAAAGACAGTATGTTTTGGGAGGAAACATTTTTCCAGATCAAAAAAGCATGTACACCACCAGAGACATCAGAAGAAGTCAGATAAGCCTTTTCTAACTTTATAGAATGCTTTAATTCTTCTATTCTCTTCGCTTTCTTGATACGCTCAAGCCGTTTGTTTTTTTCTTTGGCTCCAGCTTCTCCAGTAGAAAGAAGTGAGTCTTGCATCAGGGTGTCCCCCTTTGTTGCACGAGATGGCGACGCATTATTAGTCTCATGCACCACGGTAGACAACATATACACTAATAACCCAAACGCACAGACAAGAAGAAACAATAGGGGTTTCGGCATTTTCCTGTCAGGATAAATATCCTCTACAGGCCATTTGACGGTGGAATCGGAAATATTGACGGCTTTAGCCCTTTCTTTAGCCCTTTCTTTGGCTCGCCTCTCTGCTTCGCGTTGCTGCTCCGCAAGTTCCTTTTGTTTCTCCGCCTCTTCCTGTTCTCGTTTCTTTTCTTCCTCGTATTTCTTCTTCGCTTCCTTCCATTGTAGGAATTCTTCGAATTCTCTTTTCTCTTCTTCCGTCATAATCGAAAAGGTATTTAGTTCCCAATTGGCTTATTTATGAAGCGAAATGTACTCTGCCATGACTATGCGAATATCATCAAAGGTGATCGAGTCGTCGCAAAGGCGCTTGATGGGTGTGGCTCCCTCGGTAGTGCCCACTTTGGCGATGGCCCGCATGATGGTTGTGTATTTCTCGTTGCCCGTGATGTCCTCCGCCTTAATGTTTCCCTGTTTGACGTAGGGAATCAGGTGGCCCGAAATGGTGGCAGGTGTCAGTTTGCGCAAGCGGGCAATGTCAGATACGGACAGTCCTTTTGTGAACAGGTCGTAGGTGACTTCTCCCGTTGGCACCTTCTTCTGCTTGGTTTTCTCTGCGTTGAGTTTTTCAGCCTTGCTTTTTCTGCTCCGCTTCGCCTTGCCTTGTTTAGGGTCTGCCTCATCCAGCACACCGAGGAGGGCCATTTGCTTGGCGTGGAGGTAGTCGCCTACGGAGAACCCATGCTGGGCAATGTAGGTCAGCAAACGCCCTTTGGCCTCCACCGTCTCCGTCAGTTCGGTCAGCGTGGTGTCAAGGCGTCGCAAAGCCACCTTGCTGCCCGTCTTGATGAGCTTCGTTTGGGCTATCAGTTCGTCGAAGATTGCTGAGAGTTGTTTGCGAAAATAGTCCGCACTTCGTTGCACCCGATCCATGAATGCCGCGTCATGGAGTTGGTCGAAAGGCATGGAGAGGATTACTTGTCCCCATTTCCCCGCCACCGCCAGCATGTCCTGTAGTGGCTTGTGCGCCTGGTCGTGGATGGCCCGTAGCGTTTCCTGCGCGTAGAAAAATTCTCCGACGACACGATGGAGGTGTTCCTCCTGTTGGGCTATCTGGTGGAAAGAGAAAAGTTCGATCAGCAGTTGTCGCTCATACTCCTGGCGGAGCGTAGGCAGCGCCTTGATGCTCGCTTCGGCCCTCTCCTCTTGCGTGGCGATATAAGAGCTGACGCGGTCGTCGTTGATGATGGCGTTGGGTGAGACTGGGGTGGCCAGTACCAATCCTTCAAGTGTTTTGCAGCGGCTCAGAGCCACATAGACCTGGCCTGGGGCAAAAGACTGCTGTGCGTCGATGATGGCGTGTTCGAAAGTGAGTCCCTGACTCTTGTGAATCGTGATCGCCCAGGCCAGGCGCAGGGGAAACTGCGAGAAGGAACCGAGCACCTCCGTTTCAATCTCCCGTGTCTCGTCATTGAGCGAGTAGCGAGTATTCTCCCATACGTCGCGCTCTACGTCGATGGGTTGCGCGTCGCCTGCGCAGAGTACCTGGATGGTGTTGGCATCGAGGTAGGTGATGTGGCCAATGCGCCCGTTGTAGTATCTTCCTTCCGTGTCGTTCTTGACGAACATCACCTGCGCACCCTCTTTCAATTGCAATTCCTGGTCCGTCGGGAAGTTGGCAGAAGGAAACTCGCCACTTACCTCGGCTCGGTAGTAGAAGGGAGCCCCACGGAGCGAGTGGAGTTGTGACTGGTTGTAGTCGTCGGCTATGCGGTTGTGCGTTGTCAAGCGGATGTAGCCTGACTCTGCAGGTGGACGAAAACTCGGATCATAGCGCTCGTTGAGTCTGCGCAGGTGATCCTCCGTTGCCTGGTTGCTGCGCACGGCGTTGAGGATATTGATAAAGGAAGCATCCTGCTGACGATAGACCCGTGATAGCTCGATGGTCACATAGTCGAGGCGTCTGAGAGCCTGAGAGCCAAAGAAGTAGGGCGTGTCGTAGTATTGGCTCAGAATATGTTCCTCTTCGTGTGTGACGACAGGCGTGAGCTGCTGGAGGTCGCCGATAAGGAGCAACTGTACGCCACCAAAGGGCTTGGCGTGGTCGCGGAAACGTCGCAATACAGAGTCGATGGCGTCGAGCACATCGCACCTCACCATCGAGATCTCGTCGATGACGAGCAAGTCGAGCGTGCGGATGATCTTCCGCTTCTCCTTGCTGAAGTCGAAACGGCTCTTGATATGAGCGTCGGGCACGAAAGGGGAGAAGGGCAGCTGGAAGAAAGAATGGATCGTGACTCCACCCGCATTGATGGCAGCCACACCCGTAGGCGCCACTACCACCAGTCGCTTGCTGCTCTTCTGTTTGAGGGTCCGAAGAAAGGTAGTCTTTCCCGTACCCGCC
>ULMB01023751.1_pt1 | contig 9238 bp, 6 predicted proteins | sample 1951571 | NCBI WGS metagenome assembly ULMB01 (sample SAMEA4835542, study PRJEB28245) | human gut metagenome | biome: gut microbiome; material: fecal sample | place: Denmark | collected 2008 | reverse complement strand
AAAACGGCGGCAACAGGCCGCGAGGAAGAGGCGAAGGGTACGGCGGACGAGGATAAGGGTATCTGGACGGACGACATGCAGCAGAGCATGAAGCAGCGCCACAACCTGACGACGGCACCTGCCGATGAGAACGACGTGTTCGGACGAAATATTTTCAACATTGAACGACTGACATTCCAGCCGAACCAGAATATGGCTACGCCGGAAAACTACCGTCTGGGACCGGGCGACGAGGTGATTATCGACGTGTGGGGAGCGAGCCAGAACACGATGCGCCTGGGTATTTCGCCCGACGGCTATGTGAACATTGATAATGTGGGGCCGGTGTTTCTGAGCAACATGACCATCAAGGAGGCACGCCAGCTGCTGAAGCAGGAATTGGGCAAGATTTATGCGGATTCGGGCAATCACATCCAGGTGACACTGGGGAATATCCGTACCATCCAGGTGAACGTGATGGGGGAAGTGATGGCACCGGGCACGTATGCGCTGTCGTCGCTTTCGACGGTATTCCATGCGCTGTACGTGGCGGGCGGAGTGAGCGACATCGGTAGCTTGCGTAACGTGCAGGTGGCCCGCGGCGGCAAGACGTTTGCCCGTCTGGACGTGTATGAGTACATCATGAAGGGGCAGATTCTGGACGACATCCGCCTGCAGGACGGCGACGTGGTGATTGTGCCTACCTACGACGAGCTGGTGAAGATTACGGGTAAGGTGAAGCGCCCGATGTTCTACGAAATGAAGAACGGGGAGTCGGCTGCCACTTTGCTGAAGTATGCCGGCGGTTTTGCTTCGGATGCGTATAAGAAGAGTATCAGGGTGTTACGAAAAGATGGAAAAGAATTTTCCGTAAAAACGGTGAACGATACAGACTATTCTGCGTTTAAATTAACAGACGGTGATGTGATTTCGGTCGATTCGATTCTGAACCGCTTCAACAACCGTCTGGAAGTGAAGGGGGCTGTGTATCACCCGGGAGTATTCGAGTTGAGCGGTTCGCTGAACACGGTACGCCAGCTGGTGGAGAAGGCCGACGGGCTGTTGGGCGAAGCTTTTACGGGACGCGCGGTGCTGTATCGCGAACGGGAAAACCTGACGAAGGAGGTACTGCCGGTCGACATTCTGGGAATCCTGAACGGTACGTCGCCCGATGTGGCCTTGCAGAAAAATGACATTTTGTATATCCCGAGCATCCATGACTTGCAGGACATGGGAAAGGTGACCATCAGCGGTGAGGTGAACAAGCCGGGCAGCTATACGTATGCCGACCACATGAGTCTGGAGGACCTGGTGATTACGGCGGGCGGACTGAAGGAATCGGCTTCGCTGGTGCGCGTGGATGTGTCGCGGCGTATCCGTGACCCGAAAGGTACGACGGAACCGGACATGATAGGGCAGAATTTCTCGTTCGGACTGAAGGATGGTTTCGTGGTGGACGGTGAAGCGGGCTTTGAACTGCAGCCGTACGACCAGGTGTTTGTGCGCCGCAGTCCGAGCTACAACGAGCAGGTGAACGTGACGGTGGACGGCGAGGTGCTGTATCGCGGTGACTATACGCTGAACACGAAGAGTGAACGTCTGAGCAGCCTGATTCAGCGTGCCGGGGGCGTGAGCCGCTATGCGTATGTGCGTGGGGCGAAGTTGCGCCGTGTGGCCAACGAGGAGGAGCTGCGCCGCATGGAGGATGTGGTGAAGATGGTACGCCGGGAAATAGGTGAGGCCATGGCCAACGCACTGGGACTGAAGGTGGACAGTACGTTTACGGTGGGCATTGACCTGGAAGCGGCACTGGCCAATCCGGGCGGAGACGCCGACCTGGTGCTGCGCGAGGGTGATGTGCTGACGGTGCCGGAATATAACAATACGGTGAAGGTGAACGGAGCGGTGATGATGCCGAACACGGTGTCGTATGCCTCGGGCAAGAGCGTGAAGTATTACCTGAGCCAGGCGGGAGGCTACTCTGCCAACGCCAAGAAGAGCCAGAAGTTCATTATTTATATGAACGGACAGGTGGCCGAAGTGAAGGGTAGCGGTAAGAAACAGATTGAGCCGGGCTGCGAAATCGTGGTGCCGAACAAGACGAAGAAGTTTAACTTTGCGACGGTGATGTCGAATGCGACTTCGTTTGCGTCACTGGCTACGATGCTGGCGTCACTGGCTACGATGATGAAATAACCATTAAATCTATGAGTATATGAATATGAAACTGAGACTGATTGTCATGAACTTCCTGCAGTTTGCCGTGTGGGGAGCGTATCTTACCTCAATGGGTACGTACCTGGCGGGGGTGGGATTAGGCGGACATATCGGAATTTTTTACGCCATGCAGGGGATTGTGTCCCTGTTCATGCCGGCTGTGTTGGGTATTGTGGCTGACCGCTGGATTCCGGCGCAACGGTTGCTGGGGCTGAGCCATCTGCTGGCTGCCCTGTTTATGGGTGGAGCGGGCTATTATGCCATGACTACGGGACCGCAGGTGGAGTTTGCACCGCTGTTCGCGTTCTATTCCGTAAGTGTGGCGTTCTACATGCCTACGCTGGCACTGTCGAACTCGGTGGCCTATACGGCGCTGGACAAGGCAAGGCTGGATACCATCAAGGCGTTTCCGCCGATACGTACGTTCGGGACCATCGGTTTCATTTGTTCCATGTGGCTGGTAGATTTACTGGGATTCCAGTCGAACTACATGCAGTTCTTTACCTGTGCGGCATGGGGCGTGGTGCTGGCCGTATATGCCCAGACGCTGCCGGAATGTCCGGTGAGCCGCGCACAGGGCGGACAGAAGTCGCTGGTAGAGGCATTGGGACTGAGGGCGTTTCTGCTCTTCAAGAACCGCAAGATGGCGGTGTTCTTCATCTTCTCGATGCTGCTGGGCGTGTCCTTGCAGATTACCAACGGCTTTGCCAATCCGTTTATCACGAGCTTCAGCGCCATTCCGGAATATGCCGATACCTTTGGCGTGCAGCATGCCAACCTGCTGATTTCGCTCTCGCAGATCAGTGAGACGTGCTGTATCCTGCTGATTCCGTTCTTCCTGGGACGCTTCGGCATCAAGAAGGTGATGCTGATTGCCATGGTGGCGTGGGTGCTGCGCTTCGGACTCTTCGGCCTGGGTGACCCGGGCAGCGGGGTGTGGATGTTCGTGCTGTCGATGATTGTGTATGGCGTGGCATTCGACTTCTTCAATGTGTCGGGCTCGCTGTTTGTCGACAAGGAGACGGACTTGTCTATCCGCTCGAGTGCGCAGGGACTGTTCATCATCATGACGAACGGTATCGGAGCCACGGTGGGTACGCTGAGTGCACAGGCGGTGGTGAACTGCTTCGTGGACTTCAATTCGCAGGCACCGCAGGTGGAAGGCTGGAGCCGGGCGTGGTTCGTGTTTGCGGCCTATGCGCTGGTAGTGGCGGTGACTTTTGCACTGGTATTTAAGTACAAACATAAAGTAGATAACGATTAATTAAAATCTGAAAATGGAAAAGAAAGACGAATTTGTAGAAATGCGGGTCCGTACCATTGACGAGGCCATGAAGGTGGATGAACTGATCGGGCATCTGACATTTAATCAGGTGCTGGACGATGAGGAGAAGATGGATATAATGATGCTGGACGGGCAGAACTTCAAGCTGCTGCTGGAGGAGGTGAACGAACCGCACCGGATGATGCTGGGGGTTATCAACCCCGACGAGGCGGACTTGCTGTACACGGCTGTTAACGACCCGGAGGGTGCGGATGCCACGCTGCCTTATCAGACGGTGCATATTCTGAAGGAGCTGGGTGTTACCGTGGAAAAGGTGGTGGTAAAGGACAAGGTGAAGTTGCTGCACCGTGCGATTGTGACTCTGCGCAAGGAGGACGGCTCGGTGATGGAGATGCAGCTGACACTGTTCGACGCACTGGTGGTGAGTCAGATAGCCAGAGTTCCGTTCTATGTGAACGCGAAGTTCCTGGAAGACCCCCGTTCGGGCTTTACCAAGTCTGTGCCTAACACGAAGGCGCTGCTGCTGCGGTTGATGCCGCTGAAAGGGCTGGAGCGGGAGATGGAGGATGCCATCCGCCGCGAGGACTATGAGTATGCGGAGCTGATCAAGCAGGAAATGGCGACCCGCAACAAAGAAGAAGAGGAAGATGAAGATTACGAAGATTTCGAGGATTTAGAAAAAAAATTATAATTATGCACGTGTTTTATACACCGGATATTGCGCAGACGCTGGAGCTGCCGGAAGAGGAAGCGGGTCATTGCCTGCGGGTGCTGCGTCTGGGTGTGGGCGAGGAGATTATGCTGACCGACGGAAAGGGATACTTTTACCGGGCGGTCATTTCGGCTGCTACGCAGAAACGCTGTGTGGTGAAGGTAGTGGAGAAAACGGAGCAGGAGCCTTTCTGGAAGGGACATCTGCACCTGGCTCTGGCGCCTACCAAGAACATGGACCGCATGGAATGGCTGGCGGAGAAGGCCACGGAAATCGGTTTCGACGAGCTGACGTTCCTGAACTGCCGTTTCTCGGAACGGAAGGTCATCAAGACGGAACGGGTGGAGAAAATCGTGGTGTCGGCCGTGAAACAGTCGCTCAAGGCACGCAAGCCGGTGGTGAACGAGATGACGGACTTCCGCCGCTTTATGGAGCGGGAGTTTACGGGACAGAAGTTTATCGCCCACTGCTATGAGGGGGAAAAGCCTCTGTTGCGCGACGTGCTCCGCAAGGACGAGGATGCCGTGGTGCTGATTGGTCCGGAAGGGGATTTCAGTCCGGAGGAAGTGGCGCTGGCTGCAGAAAAGGGCTTTCAGGCAGTGAGTCTGGGCAAGTCGCGCCTGCGTACGGAAACGGCGGCACTGGTGGCTGTACACCTGATGAACCTGACGCACGCGGAATAAGCTGATGTGTAACTTTTAGATAAAATCATTATGAAAAAGACATGGAAATGGATGGGAAGCCTGGCCTTGGGTATGGCTTTCCTGTTGTCTGCCTGCGGGGAAGACAATGCGTACACCAATGCGTTGCCAAAGGATGCGGCTGCAGTGTTCTCGTTCGACCTGATGGAGATGGCACAGAAGTGTGACCTGAACGACCAGGTGAAGCAGTCGATGGGGCAGATGATGAAATCGAGTCTGAAGGGCAGTGCGGATGCCCTGGTGGACAAGCTGATGGAGAATCCGGAAGAGAGCGGGTTGAGACTGACCGACCGGGTGTATTTCTTTGCCGCTTCGCAGATGGAAATGGGCGGCGTGCTGGTGCGCATGGCCGACAAGGGAAAACTGGAAGATTTGATGGCCATGCTTCAGGAGCAGAAGGCGTGTGAGGCTCCTGCCGACGGCGACGGTTGCCGCTGGACTGTGGGTGGCGGCGGACTGATGGCCTGGACGGACGATGCGTTTCTGATGCTGGCGGGCAACGGTAACCCGAAGGACTTGCAGCATCAGGCTTCGATGTGGCTGCGCCAGAAAGGAGGGGAGGGCTATTCGGGCACTCCGGAATTCAAGAAATTAGAGGATGCCGACGAGGACGTGGCCATGGTGACTTCGCTGAACGCCATGCCGAAGAGTTACCTGGGCCCGGTGACGATGGGGCTGCCGGCTGACTTGAACCTGAATGATTTAAAGATATTTTCTACACTCGATTTCCAGGCTGGAAAGGCTGTGATGGAAGTGGAGACGCTGCTGGAGGGCAAGTTCAAGGACTTGCTGAAGAAGCAGGCGGAGGTGAGCGGCGAACTGGACGGCACGTATCTGAAGACGTTCCCTGCCAATACGGTGCTCTGGATGGCTGCCAACGTGAACGGTGAAAAGGCGTATGAGCTGTTGCGTGAGAATCCGACCGTGCGTCAGGAGCTGGACAACTCGATGATGCCGCTCGACTTTGAGGCTATCTTCAAGGCGGTGAAGGGTGACGTGGCAGTGGCCATACCGGAAATGTCGTTGAGACCGGGCTTCATCCTGTATGCCGACGTGAAAAACGGTGACTTCATGCGTACGTTTGAGGACTTGAAACCGATGCTGGCCATGACCAACGGTCAGATGCGTCTGGTGGACAGGGGTGAAAATGCCTATCAGTTTGTGGTTGCCAACGGTGCGATGCTGGGCAAGGCTCGCGGACCGGTGTCTTTCTGGCTGGGCGTGAAGGATGATCGTTTCTACCTGACGAATCAGGAGGACCTGATTGGTCGTGAGGTGAAGGGACTGTCGCTGAAAGACTGTGACTGGGCCAAGGACGTGAAGGACAAGCATTTCTACCTGAACGTGAACTTCCAGGCACTGGCTGCCGTACTTCCGCAGATTCCTTACGTAGGTATGCTGGACTACCTGAGCATTGAATCGGATGAACCGACCAAGGCGCGCATAGTACTGCAGATGAAGGACCACAAGGAGAATGTGCTGAAGCAGCTGGTACAGATAGTTAATAATTAATAGTGAATAATGAATAATGAAGAATGAAGAATGAATAACGAAGAGCATTTTTCATTCTTCATTATTAATTCTTCATTGAATAAAATGGACAACATGGATTTGACTTGCGGCCACTTTGTAAATCCGTTTACTGATATCGGGTTTAAGATTATCTTCGGGCAGCCTGCCAGCAAGGAATTGCTCATCACATTGCTGAATGAGCTGTTGGCGGGGGAGCATCGCATAGAGAACCTGATTTTTCTGGACAAGGAAAATCATTCGGACAGTATGGCGGATGCAGGGATTATCTATGACCTGTACTGCCTGACCGACACGGGAGAATACATCATCGTGGAGATGCAGAACCGTTTTCATAGTAGTTTCCTGGACCGTACGCTGTTTTACATGTGTCGTGCCATCGGGCGGCAGGTGGAGAATCTGCGTGAGAAGAGGCGGAAGGAACGTGAGTTGCAGACCGGGAAGCCGGAGACGGAGGAGGATTTTCTGCTGAGTGAGCCGATGCAGGAAAATTATGGGTCCAGATACAAGCTTTCGACCGTGTATGGCATTTTCCTGATGAACTTCCGTGAGCCGGGACTGGAAGAGAAGTTCCGCACGGACACCGTGATTGCCGACCGTGAGAGCGGAAAGGTAGTGAATCCTCATTTCCGGCAGATTTTTTTGCAGTTCCCTTATTTCACCAAGGAACTCAAGGATTGTGAAACGCTTTATGATAAACTGATTTATACATTGAAGAATATGCAACATTGGAACCGAATGCCGGACGCGTTGAAGGAGCAGGTGTTCAGCCGTCTGGAAGAACTGGCTGCCGTGGCCAATCTTTCATTGGAAGACCGCATTGCTTACGACAAGGCGCTGGACCGTTACCGTGTGAGCCGCATCGTGGAAGAGGATGCACGTGAAGCCGGATGGAAGAAAGGGCTCGCGGAAGGACGTGCGGAAGGACGTGCGGAAGGACGTGCGGAAGGGCTCGCGGAAGGAAAAGCTAAAGAGAAAGTTGCCATTGCACGTAACCTGAAATCGCTGGGTTTGAGTACTGCTCAGATAGCCCAGGCTACCGGATTGACCGAAGAGGAAGTGGAATCGACAGTTAATAATTAATAGTGAATAATGAAGAATGAAGAATTAAGAATTAATAATGAATAACGGAGAGCATTTTTCATTCTTCATTATTAATTCTTCATTGAATAAAATGGACACAATAGAATTACAGCAGACCTTGCCGGAGGTATTCGCCGGACGCGACGGAATCGTGTCGGACGTGTGGCACCGGCAGGTGGCTTTTCAGAAAGGGAAGATGTATCTGATTGAAGCGGCGTCGGGCACGGGCAAGTCGTCGCTTTGCAGTTTTATTTACGGGTACCGTACGGACTACCAGGGGATTATCACCTTCGACGGGGAGAACGTGAGGAAGCTCACGGTGAAGCAGTGGACCGACATCCGCAAGCGCTCGCTGGGCATGCTGTTTCAGGAACTCCGCCTGTTCGGGGAACTGACGGCGTGGGAGAACGTGCAGCTGAAGAACGGGCTGACGGGCTTCTGCCGCAAGCAGCAGGTGAAGGACTGGTTTGAGCAGCTGGGCATCGCCGACAAGTGGGACGTGAAAGCGGGCAAGATGTCGTACGGACAGCAGCAGCGCGTGGCTTTTGTGCGGATGCTGTGTCAGCCGGCCGACTTTTTCTTCCTGGATGAGCCGGTGAGTCACCTGGACGACGGCAACGGGCAGATTATGGCGCGTATTCTGAAGGAGGAAGCGGCTCGTCAGGGTGCGGGAGTGATTGTGACGTCCATCGGCAAGCACCTGCCGCTGGAGTATGACAGGGTGCTGAGTTTGTAAGGTATTAACACGAAGACGGATATGATCTGGAAATTATTGAGGCAGCACATCAGTGTGGCGCAGCTGGCAGGATTCTTTCTGGCCAACCTGTGCGGTATGGTGATTGTGCTGTTGGGCATACAGTTTTATAAGGACGTGTTGCCGGTGTTTACGCAGGGCGACAGTTTCATGAAGAAGGACTACGTGATTGTGAGCAAGCAGGTGAGTACGCTGGGCAGCCTGGTGGGCAAGGGAGGTACGTTCTCGCGTGCCGATATAGCCGACATGGAGTCGCAGCCGTTTGCCAAGCGGACGGGAGCGTTCACTCCGGCACAGTTTCAGGTGTCGGCCGGCATGGGCATGGCGGGCATGCAGCTCTCTACGGCGATGTTCTTTGAGTCGGTGCCCGACGAGTTTGTAGACGTGCGGCTGGAGGGCTGGACGTTTCGCGAGGGGCAGACGGAAATCCCTATCATCATCCCGCGCAACTACCTGAACCTGTATAACTTCGGCTTTGCACAGAGTCGCAACCTGCCGCAGCTCTCGGAGGGCGTGATGGGGATGATGACGTTGGACGTGCGGCTGAGCGGACGGGGACGGACGGAGCGCATGAAGGGACGTATCGTGGGTTTCTCCAACCGGCTGAACACGATTCTGGTGCCGCAGGCGTTCATGGAATGGGCCAACGCTACATTGGGTGACGGCGGGCAAACGGCTCCCTCACGACTGATTGTGGAGGTGGACAATCCGGCGGACGACCGCATTGCGAAGTATTTCAAGCAGAAAGGCTATGAGACGGAAGGCGACAAGCTGGATGCGGGAAAGACGACGTGGTTCCTGAAGATGGTGGTGGGCATCGTGCTCACGGTGGGACTGATTATCAGTGTGCTGTCGTTCTACCTGCTGATGCTGAGCATCTACCTGCTGTTGCAGAAGAACACGAAGAAGCTGGAAAACCTGCTGATGATAGGGTTCAGTCCGGCGGCGGTGGCGCGTCCGTATCAGGCACTCACGGT
>ULMB01019500.1_pt1 | contig 9367 bp, 3 predicted proteins | sample 1951571 | NCBI WGS metagenome assembly ULMB01 (sample SAMEA4835542, study PRJEB28245) | human gut metagenome | biome: gut microbiome; material: fecal sample | place: Denmark | collected 2008 | reverse complement strand
TTGAAAATTCTTTTGATTCTTTCGGTAAAGATATGATTGAAAAAATGCGTAATTCTAAATTAGATATAGAAGAAATGAAAAATATTATTATAGAAGAAAAAAATTCTATGCTTGCAAATATTGAAGCCTTTAGATTTGAATTAGATTCTTTGAAAAATAACGATGCTATTGACGATTTAGAAGCGGAGAGAATAAAATTAGAACAAGCTTTTAATTCTTTGAAAAATGATTTTGAAAGAATAGGTAATTTGGAAAATGAATTTTATAATATAAAAAATATTTTTGATAATTCTAAAGAAAAAGATAACGCTTTAAATAATGAAATTGAAAAAATACTTGAAGAAGTTTCTAATATGCAAGAACAATTAGGAAAAATAGAAAATAATATAACCGTTTTGGAAGACGGAAGTTTATCCGATTTGCTTGAGCAGCTAAGAAACGCTAAAGAAAATATAGATTTATTTATTGAAAGTTCAGAAGAGAAGAAAAATGAAATAATTTTAAAAATAGAAGATTATAGCAGAGAATATATTGATTCTTGTTTGGGAGAATATACTTTAGAGTTTAAAGAATATATTGAAAAAGCGGAAGAGATGGAAAATCGAATTAACGATTTAATAGACAATAAAGAAAACGATATTATAAACAGAATAAACTCTTATGAAGACGAAATTGAAAATAAACAATCAAATTATTTTGAATCTATAAGAAAAGAATTATTTGATTTATACGATTCATTTAAAAACGATATCGATATTGAGAGTTTAAATTATATGTCGGATAAATTATTCCATATAGAAAATTCTCTCGCTCAATTAGAAGAAAATAATAAAATCGTTTCAAGTAAAATAGATAACGATAAAAAAGAATTATCGGATTCTTTCAATAATTTATCAAAAGAATTTGAAATATTTAAATCTAATATAAATATAGTGAATGCAAACGAAAAAATTAACGATACTAACGAAAATTCTGCTTCGCATTTGCTTAACGAATATGTTGAAAAAATTGCAACTTTGAAAAATGCATTGGAAAATATAAAAGATGATATAAACAATAATAATAAAGAGTTTAACGATAGAATTGAAAAACGAATAGCGTTCTTTGAAGATTCTTGGTCTGATAAAGAAAATATAAAGAGATTATTTAGCGATTTAACAAACGATAAATTTAAATCATTAAAAGAAAAATTAGAATCTAAATTAAATATTTCTATAGAGGAAGCTTTGGAGCAATCTTTGCAAGAATATAAAGAAAAAATAAACGAAATGGAAAAAGATTTAAATGTTTGGAAAGATAATAATCTTAATTCTATTATAAACGATTTGGATGCGCTTAAAGAAAATATTAATTTTGAAAACAACGATAATATTTCAAGTATGTTAAATATGATAGAAGAATTAAGAGAAAAAATAAATCAAAAACATAACGATTTGGCTTCTTCATTTGAGGATAAAATATCCGATGTTGAAAGCAGCATAATGGCTTTTGACGATAGATTAAAAGATATTGAATATAATCAAAGTTCTATAAACGAAAACATGGAAAAATATTCAAATAAATTGGATAATGTATTGAAAGAATATGAAGAGCGTATTAAATCAAAAATTATCAATATCGAAGATTCTATAAAACAAGAAAACGATAAAGCTATGAATTATGTAAACATTGTGAAAAATAATGACGATTTTAGCAATGTGGAAATAAGATTATCCGACTTGGAAAATTATATAAATAGATTAGACAATAGCAATTTAGAACTTTCAAAAGAATTGGCTAAAGATAAAAACGAATTAATAGAAACTATATATCAACTTAAAAAAGATATGTATTCTAAAATAGAAAAAGATTTTGAAGGTTTAAAAAATAATGTTCCTAATATGGAAGAGCTTACAGATTTATTTGTATCTGAAAAAGAAGGATTAATAAACGAATTTGAAGAGTTTAAAAAAGAAATCTTGGAATATCATATAGAAAATAATAATTTCGCTCAAATATTTGAAGAAGAGAAAACAAGATTAATAGAAGAATTAGATAATTTTAAATCCGCTATTAGAGTGGAATATATGTCTAACGAAGAAAAATTTGATTTGCTTAAAGAAGAATATTTAAATAATATTAATCGATTGCTCGATAATGAAAAAGAAAAATTACATTCTTTATTAGAAAATTCATTAGAAGATATAAATAAAAGAATCGATTCGTTAAAAGATAATTCAATTAATAATGAAGATGTCGAAAAACTTATAAATAAATATAAAGACGATGTAACTTTATCGGTTGAAAATACTAAAAAAGAAATTGCCGATAATTCTGAAAAAATTGATAAGCCTTATATAGAAAATATAATTGAAAAAGAAAGATTGAGAATAGACGAAATATTAGAATCGTTTAAGAAAAATATAGAAGATAATTATTCAACGGTTGAAGCTATAGCCGAAGTTTTTTCTAAAGAAGAAGATTCTATAGATAATAAAATCGAAAATAAATTATCCGAAATGAAAGAAAATATTATTAAAGAAATTCCTACGATTGAAGATATAAGTCAAATATTTATCGAGGAAAAAGATTCTTTAAGAGAAGAGTTTGATTCGTTAAGAAATGAAATTTTAAACTCTATGCCGACTTTAGAATATTTTGAAAATATTTACAAAGGGCATGAAGCGGAAATTAAAAATAATTTTAGCATATTGGAAGAAGATTTTTCAGAAAGCATAAAGAGATATAAAGATAATATAATGAATGAAATATACGATTTCAAAAACGAATTCGTAGAAAAAATTTCTGTTATAAATAATTTGGCAAGCAATTTGCAAATTGAAAGAGACAGATTATCCGCAGAAATTGAAGATATAAAAACAAAATACGAAAGCGGAGCTATTTATTCAAACGAGGCTTTAAACTCAATAGAAAGCGACAGAGATAAACTTGTAAGCGAATTTTTAGATTTTAGAAAATCTATTTCCGATTTAATGAAAGAACAAGAAGAAGCTATAAGTTTATTATCAAATGAAAAAAATAATATAGCTCAAAATATAGAAGAATTAAATAATAAAATTTCTTTAGATATTCCTAATAGAGAAGAAATTTCCTCTATGATTGAAGAAGAGAAAAAATATATAATCGATATGTTTGAAAATTTGCAAAACGAAGCTTTGAAAAACGATTTTTCTTACGATTCTTTTAGAGACGATATTATAAAAGTATTTGAAGATTCTAACGAAGAGTTTAGAAAAAGAGTAGAAGCAAGAATAGAACATTTTGAAGACGCTTATTCAGAACCCGATAAAATTAAAGAATTTTACAGAGACGCTATAGAAGTTGAAGTAGATAATTTAAAAAGCGAAACTTCAAATATACTTAACGATATAAACTTAAAAGTCGAAGAAGCTAAAAATAAAGTCGATATAATAGAAAATGAAAAAGTTAATAATATTATAAACAGAATAGACGAAGCTCAAAATAATATAGACGCTTTAGTAGAAACTATAAAAGCAAATCTTAAAGAACAAGAAAACGAGATTAGAATGTTAGGACAATCTCAAAAACATATATCGCAAGATATAGAAAATGTTCGCAAAGAAAGAGAAGCTTTAATAGAAATGGTTAAAAATAGCGATGTAAATATAAAAAATAAACTTGATAGTTTAACCGAAGCGGTTGCCGATGCGTCAAAAAAAGCTTATGAAAGAATGGCTAAAAAAGAAAATATATTTAACGATAGAGTTAAAGAAATTGAAAATTATCTTACTTCTGTAGAAAATCATATTAACGAAGATTATTTAAATAAATCAAAAGAAACTATAGATAATTTAATAGCGTCTTTCAACGAAGAGATTATTAAAGAAACTAAAGATTTAACTCCGCATATAATGACTGCCGTGCAGAATTTTATAAATAAAGAAACTAGCAAATTTGAAAAATTCTCCGATATTAAAAAATCTATAGAAGATATAGAATTAACGATTAACGATAGATTAAATGAATCTTTCAATATTATAAATACAAAACTTGAAAATAATATGGAAGAATTAAAGAAAAAAATGTCCGAATACGAAGAGAAAATTATAAGCGAGTTTAAAATTTCGGCAAATCAAGAAGGTGCGAGGACGATTGATGAAATAAACGATAGATATAACGAAGAGATGGCAAAATTAAAAGATATGTATCTTACTTCTGAAAAATTCTATACCGATAGACAAGAGAGAAATCATGAATCCTTCACTACCCTATTTGAAGAAACTTATAAAGAATATAAAGATAAAATCAACTCTCTATATGACGAGCTTGAAAATAGCAAATCGAATTTAACTAATTCTGTTAATGAAATGGTTGCAGATTTGCAAGATGCAATGAAGATAAAAGACGAGTTTATGTCTTCTGTTGAAAGCAATCAAGCAAAATTAAAAGATGTGGAAGAGAAAATGAATAATTTAGAAAATGAATTTACTCCTTCCATAGAAAGATTAAAATCAATTATAGAAGAAAAAGCTTTAGAATTGCAAAATAAAATAGAAAATTATTCTAAAGATATAGAAGAGCAAGGCAAAAAATTTAACGATAGATTGGAAGAATTATCGAATAACGCCAAATTATCCGTTGAAGGCAAGATTGAAGAATTTGATTCTATAATAAATAATATCTCTCAAAGAATGGATGAAATATTAGAAGGCAAAAATTCCGAATTTGAAGAATTAAAATCTAATTATATAAGCTTGTCAGAATCGTTATTAAATTTAAGAGATTCTATTTCAAAAGCGATTAATGAAAAAATAGCGGACGCTAATTCTATTATAGAAGAAAATATAAACTCTATTGAAGAGCAGACAAACGAAAAATACGATAAATATGTCGCAAGATTAAATTCTAATTTAGAGCAAACTTTATCTCTTCTTATGAATGACGCTAAAGAATATGTTCAAAACGCTAAAACCGAGATAATTAAAACTCAAAGCGAAAATTTAGACATATACGATAATAGAATCGAAGGTATGAAAAATATTGTAGACGCTTTGGAAAACGATATAACAAAATATTCAAGCGAAATTGAAGCGAGATTAGAAGAGCTTAATTTAAGTTATAATGAAAAAACTAATATTATACTTAAAGATTTGGATAATAGAGCGAACTCTTTAAATAAAAAACTTGACGGTGTCGTTATGGCTATAGATAATTTGCTTGACGAAAAATCGGACGATATTGCAAACGAATACGATATTTTAAAAATGAAAATAGAAGATATACAAAAAGATATCGATAAATATATGAATACTATTAAAATATTTGATAAAGCCGAAGAGAGCGCAAAAACTATAAAAGAAGATGTTTCAAAATTGGATGTTTTAGTAAAAGATACAAAAGTCGCAGTTTCTGATATGAATAAAACTATGTCCGAATTTGAAGGACTTAAACAAATGCATAAAGAAATATTAGAATATTCTAAAGGCATAAAAAAAGAAAGAGAAAGTTTAAAAGACACTCAAGATAAAGTTAATATTTTAATTGAAATGACTGACGATATTCAAAATAAATTCTTAAATATAGCAGAAAGCAATTCTATGATAGAAAATACCGAAGAGGGAATAAAAGCAGTTATAGATATAGCTTCGCAAATAGAAGATAAACTTTCATTTATAAAAGATAAAGAAGAATATGCGGAAAATATATTATCTCAAATGAATAAAGCGGATATTGAAATTGAAACCGTTTTAGAAAAAGTTGACGGCATTAAATCCGCTATGGTAGATGTAGAAGAGAAAAGAAAAGTCTTCATGGATAAAATTTCTTCTTTAGAAAAAGACTTTAATAAAATAGAGAAAAACGATAAAAAAGTTCAACTATTCTTAAACAAACTTGAAGAGTTAAATATTATACTTGAAGAGATGCAAAATCAAAGAGAAAATCTTAACTATATGAAAAAAGAAAATGATAATATAGTTAAGAATCTTGAAAGAGCGGAATATTTTGTTAGATATTTACAAGATTTGCTTGATAATGCGGAAAAATATATGTCGGATGGAAAAACTACATCTAAAAGAAGCAAATCGAATATAGTCGACAATAAAAAAGAAGAATTTATTATTAAAATGTATAAACAAGGATGGAAAACTGACGAAATAGTAAAAAATTCTTCTTATTCAAGAGACGAAGTTGAAACGATTATAAAAAAGTGGAAGGATAAACAATCGAGAGGATGAAATAGTATTAAATAAAAAGGCTTGAGTAATTAAACTCTTGTCTTTTTATTTATCAATATTCTATCAATAAATTTTTTATTAAATTTTCTATTTATATAATGCTATTTAAAATGATTTGTTTTAATCATTATTAATCTCCTCAATCTTATAATTCGGTGTAATATTTACTTTATTAAATTCCATTCAACTTGTTCTATAATCTATTATTCTACCTATTAAATAAAGTCATATATTCATATAAAATCCTATGTTTAAAATATCTTTCAACACTTAAATATATAACTATATTTGGATTTGTCTTAATAATATTTGAAATAGAATAAGAATCTCCATTTGCGATAATATAAGATGTTTTTGAAAATCTTGTTGACATATAGTCAAATATATTATCAGCAAATGAATCTCTAATCATTACTATAGATGTATTATCTTTAGAATCTGATTCACAAGAAATATATTCCCACCTATAATTAGTTAATAATTTATACTTATACTTGGTATAATTAGATATAATATATTCTGTATCATATTTATATAATTTACTGTTTCTTAAACTAGCCAATTGAGCTAAACTTGGAGTATTTTCAGCATTGTCTATTCTTTGTAAAAATATATTATTAATATTTATATAATCTTTTCCTATATTATTCATTATTTCTTGGTATCCAAAATATGCTCCTAACTTATTCCAATGAGCATCAAATTTATAGTATATAGGGTAATATTTTTTTACATCTAAAAAATATTCTTTTAAATAAATAATGTTTAAATCAGTATTTTCTTTCATATACTTAATAAAAACATCCGTAGCATTAAATTCTGGGTGTATTCTTTTTATATAGTCTGGCATATATTCTGGATATATTTGATTTTTATCAGGACATATTACCATATAAAAATCAGCTCCATTTTGATTAAAAACTTCTTTTAGTCTAATTAAATTATTTTTAGCTCTTTCTAATTCTTCAGTAGTATATGTATATGTCCCCATATAATTAGGTATAAGAGAATCCCACTTAAGAAATAACCATTTTTCTTTGCCTAATATCAAATCCTTATGCACAAGGTTATTAAATACAAAAATATCATTTAAATTTTTAAGTTTAACTAATTCGTTTCTAAATGGTAAATAATCGTTAAAATATTCTTCATACTTTTTAGGATATTCGTTTATATTAGTCGACATAAAAATCGGCTTGCTTGCTAAAGTTCTATTCTCATAATTAGTATGGTCAAAATTTTTATAAAATATTCTATAAATAATATTTGGCATTATTAAGAAACATAAAAATAAAATTAATATTACACCAAATTTATTTTTTATATTTAATATTATCAATTTTTTCTTCTTCAATTATTTTATCCGAAATTATTATTCCAAAAGGACTGCCCAATTCTTTCATTTTTATCTCTTTAATATATTCGGGCAAACTATTTGTAATTAAATAAACTCCGTAAATATCGCTATTTCTAAATACTTTATCATAATATCTTATTCTAAAATCATAAATATAATTGTTTTTGCTTTTTTCAATTATTTCAAAATCGCTTAAATACCCTACTCTCTCCTTGCTCCCTAATATATGAAATGTAATTAAAGTCGCTAATAATAAAAATGATAAACATAAATAAATTATTTTTCTCATAAATAAACCTCGATTAAAATCTAAAATAAATAAAAGGATTATAAGTGCCGTTTACCAAATACATAATACAAATAAATAATAATATAAATTGAATCACGCTTTCAAGTATATAAACCTTGCTTGAAAATGTAGCTTCTCTAACTTTTGGAAATATGCTTTGAAATAATCCGCTAAATAAAATGCCAAATATAAAACAGACAAAAGTTTGAGGATAAAAGAAATAACGGACGGTATAAATACTTTCTTTATAGCTAAACATTAATTTATATAATTCAAATGCATGTTTTAAATCATCTGCTCTGAATAAAACCCAACCAATTACAAATACAAAGATTACATAAATATGATTTATAAACTTTAATTTATTTTTCTCCAATAATTTTCCTAAAAATATTCTTTCGATTACCAAAAAGAAACCGTGAAATAATCCCCATAAAATAAAATTATAACTCGCTCCATGCCATAAACCTGTAGCAAAGAAAACTATTAAAAGATTTATATATGTGAATAATTTTCTTTTTCTATTTCCTCCAAGCGGAATATATAAATATTCTTTAAACCAAGTCGATAAAGATATATGCCAGCGTCTCCAAAACTCTTTTATAGATTTTGATATATAAGGATAATTAAAATTCTCTAAAAAATTAAATCCGAACATTCTACCCAAACCAATAGCCATATCCGAATAACCCGAAAAATCATAATATATTTGAAGAGTATATAAAACAGAGGCGCACCATACTAAAGCCGTTCCCAATTCGTTTGTCGGTTGTTTCAATATTTCATCGCAAGATAATGCAAACATATTTGCCAAAATTACTTTTTTAGATAAACCGTAAATAAATCTTTTAATTCCGTAAAAAATATTTTCTAAACTCTCATTTCTATTTAATATTTGATTTTCAATATCATGATACTTAACTATAGGACCAGCTATAAGTTGAGGAAAAAATGAAATATATAAAGCCAAATTAAATATATTTTTCTGCGCTTTATTATGTCCTCTATAAACATCAATAACATAAGATAAAGCCTGAAAAGTATAAAAAGATATTCCTATTGGCAAAACTATATTTGTTAATTCTATTATTTTATTTTGAGATAAAGAATTTATAATTGAAATAATAAAATTCGTATATTTGAAATATCCTAATATTGATAAATTTATTATAATGCATAAAGCCAAATATATTTTTTTATTTTTTAAATTATTATCTTCAATCGCTTTATCTATAAGTAATGCGAAAATATAATTTATGATTATTGAAGAGAGCATTATTAAACTATAACTAACTCCTCCCCAAGTGTAAAATATTATACTTGATATCAAAAGCAAAATATTTTTAAATCTCTTATCGATTAAATAGTATGAACAAAATACTAACGGAAGAAAAAACCAAAGAAATATCATAGAGCTAAATAACATAATAACCCCGCGATATTTAACTTAAATAAAAAAATGCAATGACAAAATCCCTTTTTACAATAAAGGGAAAATAATAAAAAATTAAGAATATACCTATA
>ULMB01003281.1_pt1 | contig 9399 bp, 19 predicted proteins | sample 1951571 | NCBI WGS metagenome assembly ULMB01 (sample SAMEA4835542, study PRJEB28245) | human gut metagenome | biome: gut microbiome; material: fecal sample | place: Denmark | collected 2008 | reverse complement strand
CCAATAGATCGGCAAGTCAGGGTGGGAAAGCGCTTCTTTCGGTTCAGGTCAACGCTTTCGTCCTTTGCGCTCTTGTCCACAAGCTGAACGTCAGGGAATATTTTACCCCAGTTGTAAGTTACAGAATCGGTGATGATGGACAGCACTTCACCATAGAAGCCATTGGTCAGCTTATCGGAATGTCCGCTCATAACCGATGCAACGTCAGGACGGTTGCCCATCAGCCATGTGATGAAAAATATACAAAGCGTACTTTTTCCAGTTCTCGGAGGTTGACTTACTCCCAGAAATTCTACACGATGGAAAAACAAGTCCTCTAGGTCACGAACCAACGTCAAAAGCACCTTTCTTCTCGGCTGATAGAACTTCTTCTCCGGCGCACGGTTCCATTCAAGGTAGATGCAATAGCTGTCAAACACATCTTTTGCTTCAAACAGGTACGTCCGGCCGATAATGTCATAGACCTTCGCCACGTCCTCGCCTGTTTTCATTTTGCCCATCATGGCTGCACAGACAGAGCGCAGCTCACCAGAGTATTTGTAGGCATCAAACCGCTTGTCCTGCGGCAGAGCGTCTCTCAGGTTCACCACCGCCTGAAACCAGTCCTCATAAACTTGTGCTTCGGTCGGATTCTGCTTTGCATATGCTTTGATGCTGTCAATGATGGCGATACACTGCTTTGGCTGCATAAAAAATAGGCACCCCCTACCTGAAAATGTAAAGAGTGCCTACAACTGCACAAAAATCAAATATTCGGTTTTATAATGCGATTTCAGAAAATTTCTTTCTCAAAATCAATTAAAAGAACTGACCGACCGTTTCTAACCCTTTTTCCACCTTCTTCATTATGCTGTTTTCGGAGAGATACTCCATGCCTTTCAAGGTAATCTGCGGGTGAATCGGCTCTACAATATGCGGGAACTTGTTCGTCAGGTCTTGCGTGTAGACCAGACCGCGAATGAAACCGTTCATTTGCAGTTCAATCATAATCTACTCCCAGTCGGAGACCTTCATCTTCATTGCTTTTGCAGAGATAAGCTCATAGTCAAATTCTTCATCGCCCTTGTGCTTATCCAGCAGTTTGAGAATCTTGTAGATGGCATTAAAGTTGTCCATAAGCTGCTCCTTTCGACCTTCTCAGGTCATAATCTGCAAACATAGACGCTGCAATCTTCATAGCTTCTTCTATAACTGGTGCTTTGATAAAGATTCGGCATCCAAACAGCACACTGCTTGCTCTGGTCTTGCTGCTTTCAGGGATAACGTAGATTTTGCCGCCCTCGCGCTTTGCAAGCCACGTCCGTTCTGGTTCTTCGTGCTTTTCTGGTTTCCGTCTGAATACTTCTGCCGGCTCACCGTCAACGTATGCTTCAATTCTAGCGCCGTACATCTCTTCGATTTTCTCCGCACGTCTGCGGCTTTTGGTCAGAGTGATGATATGATATTCATCTTCTCCACCGCTTGTCACTGCGTAAAGTTTTCTAGCCATACTTTTACCTGTTCTATTCAGCAATCCGATACCATGTCTGGCGGGTCAAATAATGTTCGCTTGCTCATCAAGCCACGTTTCGCGGTTAAGTCTTTCCTTCTTTTCGATTAAGGTAGGAGTAAACGTTTTATCGCTCTTCCATCCAGCGTATTTCTTAAAATACGCAAGATAATCTTCTGCTATTGCGGGAATGCTTTCCAAAATAAATGTAAGAAGAGCAACTCTCATTTGCCGCTTAAACGTTTCGGAAGGGCCTTCTTTCTTGAAATCAAAAAATATGTTTTCATCATAAAACAAAACATTGCATCTCTTAGATTGGCATTCCAGCATAAACGAAGTGAAATCTTTGCAGTTTACAAAATCGAAAACCGAGCGAAATGTCAAATCTGCATCTTTTTTGATAAAATCCCAATAAAACGGTTTTTGCTTTTCCATGTTGTTCTCCTTTTCTATTGCCTGTTGGAGAAAAAAATGGTATACTGTGGTTGCACCATTCTTTTTCCTGTTTTGATGAAGTTGGTGTACTCTTAGCGGTGGCTTGTGGTTGGGCTACCGCTATTTTTATTTGCGTATCTTTCGACACGCTCATACCAAGTGGATTTCCCGATGCCAAGCTGCTTGCAGCACTCTTTTACGGTAATTTTGCCTTTTTGCTGTTGCTCTAATAGGCTTTCAAACTGCTGCTCGTCAACTTGCTTTTCCTGTCTGCCAAAGCTACGGCCTGTTCTGGCCGACACTCTCTTGCCATCAACAATAGGCATGGCAGCTATGCCCTCTGCCTGACGTTGCTTGGTTTTCTTGCGTTCCTGTTCAGCTACTGCGCCCAAAACTTCAATAAGGATGTTGTTCACCATTTCCAGCACCCATGTCTGGTCTTGGAAGTCAATCAGCGTAGTTGGAATGTCAAGGATGCGAACAATCACGCCTTTTTCTTTGAACCACTGAAGTTCTCGCTTCATCTCATCTTTGTCACGCCCGAATCGGTCAAATTCCTTAACAATGACCTCATCCCCAGCCTTGACAGTCTCTTTCAATCGTTTATATTGCGGGCGATCAAAGCTGCTGCCTGTCATTTTATCACAAAATACATTCTCGTCCGGGATGTCAAACCGATCTCGTGCGATTTTAAGCTGTCTCGCAAGATTTTGCTCTTTGCTCGACACTCTCGCTAAGAAATAACGCATTGCAATCACCCGTTACTTGTCAATTTTGATTTTATAGGAATATTCATCCAGTTCCTTCGTTGTTTTCGGCCTAAGAATAACTTCGTAATCCAGTGCTTCTGCAAATTCGCATAATTTTTTTACAGACATATTGTTGCCCTTCAAACGTTCTCCAACGCCAGAAGCAGACTTGTAACCCATATCGTTAGCAAGAACTTCCATCGTTTTAGGAGGGCGGCTCTTAATCATAATGTCTTTAATGATTTCGGTGACAGTCATTTTAATTTCCCCTTTCTTATAACGGCTCTTTTTCTGTATCCATGTTACCATGTTTTTATGGAAATGTCAAGCGTTTGTTTTTATATATTATATAAATATACTCTAGTATGTATTTATACATACTAGAGTAGTATAAGGGTGTTTACTTAGTTAATCACAATCAGGTAGAAAATTTTCTATAATAAGGAGTAATTCTTCCAAACTTCATTTCCGTAAAACTTTGGGTCTTGACAAGCATATTTTCACGCTTTATACTTGTTCCAGCGAAAGCGAGGTGATAGGCTTGGCAAGACGAGCAGAAACCTCGGAACGTGATAAGCTGCACATGATAAGCACTCGGCTCACAGAGAGCCAAATCGCAAGCATGGAGAGCAGCGCAAAGGCATTGGGCATCTCAAAGGTTGATGTTATCCGCATGGGTATCGAGTGGGTAGCATCCTACGTTGAGAGCATCAAGGCATAAAAAAATAAGCTACCAGCGCCACCGTCCAAAGTTACGCTGATAGCTTATCCACATCACGAAACGAGAACCTGCAACCACCAAGGAGGCAGTCTCCCCTTTCGGAATCCATTATACCAAAAAGGGCTGCTCTCCGCAAGAGTTAGGAGCAAAAAACATGAACTTTCCAACGAAAACCGAAGAATTTCTGAAAACCCTCGCCCACGGCAAAGAGCCGACCAGCGAGGACAGGGAGTACGCAGAAGCGCTGGGTAAGCTGTCCGAACTGAACTACCGGGCAGGGTATGAAGCGGGAGCAGCAAAAAATAAGGGCTGAGTTTTGTGCAAGTCTACAAATTTTGACGTCAACGCTATCGAGTGCTATATGTAGCACTTCTTTTCTTGACTTAACACAAAATAAGGTTATACTAACATCACCAGCAAATGAAAGGAGGTGAATAAACATGAGTAGCCCTTACGCCGAGCGGTTCAAGCGAACGCTGACGATCAGTATGACTGACAAGCAGTTTGAGCATTTGCAAGCGTATTGCATCAAGAAGCGTGTCTCGTTGTCCTTTGCGCTTCGAGACGCGTTCTTTACGCTGCATCCCATCCCGGAGACCGATGAAAACGAAAAATGATACGTCCGCTGCTGTCGGCAAACTTTAGCGAACGTATCATGTAAACCCTGAGAGAAGCATTCTCTCGCCGTTATTATAGCAGAAAATTGCTTCTCTCACAAGTGAAAAGGAGCTTTTTAATGCAACTTTCTTTGTCTGAGAACATCAAAATCTTCAACAACGCCGAGTTTGGCGAAATCCGTGTCATGCTCATTGACGATGACCCTTGGTTTGTTGGCAAGGACATTGCGGTGGCGCTTGGCTACGCAAAGCCTGAGAACGCACTGTCAGCACACGTTGATGAGCAAGATAAAACCACTACCCTGATTCAGGGTGATGGTTCTAATTACAAGAGCAAGACAACCATCATCAACGAATCCGGCCTGTACAGTCTGATTTTCAGCAGCAAGCTGGAAAGTGCACAGCGGTTTAAGCACTGGGTCACTCACGAGGTCTTGCCGTCCATTCGCAAGCATGGAATGTACATGACCGACAACCTGTTGGAGACGGCTATTGCCAACCCGGACTTCGTGATCGGGCTGATTCAGAACATGAAAGCCGAAAAGGAAAAGAACGCAGCGTTGCAGACGCAGAACAAGCAACTCTGTGAGAAGAACGAGGAGATGCAGCCTAAAGCAGACTACTTTGACGACCTCGTGGCGTGGAACGTATCTACCAACTTCCGCTCGACCGCAAAGGAACTGCGTATCCCAGAGCGCTTGTTCATCAAGATGCTTATTTCTGACGGATACATCTACCGCGACAAAAGCAAAGGCATCCTGCCGAAAGCGGGCAAGGGCGACGGTCTCTTTGCTGTCAAGGAATACTGCAACCAGAAGAACAAGCACGGCGGCGTACAGACCAGAGTAACGCCGAAAGGCCGTGAGACGTTCCGTCTGCTCTACGCAAGCATCCGTAGAAGCGTATAACATCTAATAAGAAAAGCCAGTGGTTAGAGAACATCTAGCCGCTGGCTTTTGTGTTTACGGAGCTATAAATCGGCAATCAGTGAATTTGTTTCCATCAAAATTGCCGACGAATGTAACGGTCTGGCCGGGAGAAAGCATAGAAATCTTGTCTTTTTCGTTTTCCGGGAATCCAGCCATATAAACGGTATAACCAATGCTGTGAGAAGTGACGAAATTCACACTGAACATAACAGTGTACGGATTATCTAACTTAATCATTGCGTCTGATACACTGTTGACTTGATATGTCACCTTATATTGCTTACCAGCGTATTTGTCTTTTGCCTTTACAGCGTTGTCGGCCGCCTGTTTTGCATAGTCATCCAAATCAAGCGTTGGAATATCATCATCTGGGTTATGCGAAGAAGCACTGGATGCCACCTGCTCACTGCTTGCTGGTTCAGAGCTTATAGGCTGTTCAGATTCGGATGCCGCTTTTTGAGATACCGGAGTGCTACTTGCTGAGCTTTCGGAAGCTTCCTCAATAGAGCTACTATCCAGTTCCGTTGTCGTAGACTTGGCGGAGGAAGATGTAACGCCGGAGCTTGCCGATTCATCATGTGATGGCTCTGGTGTTACAGCCAAACATATAACAAAAACTGCAAATGATACAAAGAAAGCAATTAACATTCGATTGTCTTTCTTATGCTTTGCTTTGTTGTAAAGACACAGTGCTCCAAACACAGGCGTTGCAACCAGAGAAATCATTCCAAATAAGGCGTACATTTTTATAGATTCCTCCCTTTATTCAACTGGTGTTAGCAAGACTTCCGCACTAATCGAAAGCTCAATATGATAACCGTCTTTAATGGTAACATTCTGCTTTTCGCCAGCTTTTTCAAATTTCAGTACATCGCTCACATCGTCAGAATTTGCATCAGACACAACAAATACTGTCGCTTCTTTGTTTTGATTCTCAACTTCGTATGTGCCAGTCGGAACCATGTACCAGATATATTTATACCCGCTCTTGTTTGTTTCTTCTTTTCCATAATCGCCAAGAACTTCATCAACTAAAACAATAGAGCCGTTCTCTTTTACGGCTTCTTCCGAAGTACCAGACGGATTTTCAGATTCTGTCTTTACAGATGACGCAACGGATGATGTTGGTTTTTCGCTTTCAGAGCTAACCGCAGTATCTGTTTTGTTACGAGGGCTTACCAAATCCATAATAAAAGCCAATACGAACATTACCATAAGGATTTTGAACCACAGCCGCTTATAAGCTGGCTTTGGCGGTGTATTCTCTCCACCACATTGCGGACAGGTTTTAGCGGTAGCCGCTATCCTTGCGCCGCAGTGTTTACACTTTACGAGTTTTGCCATTTTACAATGCCCCTTTCTTACGGTCAAGTATAGCACAGAACACAGACCCTTTGTAGGGGTCTTTTTGTTTTTGCGGCGGAATTTTTGAGATTGGCAATGGGGGGTGGGGTGATTTGCGCAGAAAAGAGGGGGTGATATGGAGAAAACGCCTTTTTTGAATTTTTTCTACGCGAGGCGTCGACCACCCCACCCCCCGGCTCGCCCCATATACCCCGCCGGTGGAGACCCCAGCCCCCAGCGCACCCGGACAGCCTGCACAGCACAGGTAGCAAGGCAAACCACGTCATGCACCGGCACACACGCCCGGACGCTGGACACGCTGCACCGGGAGATCGGGACGGCAGCGGGTGCTGGACTGTCTGCGCAATGTGTCCGGCAAACTACACTTTTTCGGATGCAAAATATTTTCCATGCAAACGTGTATAAGTGTTGCCTGTGCAACTTGACTTTTCCATGGATTCATGTGCTGGATAATCAGAACACGGAAACATGGAAACATGGAAACAAAATCAACCACAATACCGTTACAAAACAGGAGGACAAAAACCATGAAACTAGAATTCAGAACCAAAAACACCGCATACGGAATGGCGCACTATCTGTGTATTGACACCAACGCAAAGACCTTTTCCCGCGTCCCGGATGGCTGGCTATCTAAGGACGTGCCTGTTGTGGCGAAGCGCACTCAAGGCGCAAGCCATCACAGACGGATACACGGAGGTATAAACAATGAAAAAGACCTATAAATGCAGTGACCTCTATACCGCAACATTTGAGGACGGTGCGTTAATGACTGGCACGCTTGACCAGCTCTATGCAGCCCAGAACAACCGCAAAATGACCATCAAGCCCGTTGTATGGCTCTGGTGCAGTGACAGCGGCCTGTATATGGTGGACTACATCATAGAGGGCGCGGGCTGGACGCTGGGCGTATTTGATACGCTGACAGATGCGGAAAAGGCAGTGGCAGCGTTTAACGAACAGCCCGCAGCAGATGTGGCGACAATGCTAACAGAAACCGCTCTAAAGTACTTTACCTGTGATGTAGAATGCAAGGCGCTGGGAGACGACGGCAAGCAATACGACGCTGTTTGGTGCCCCGATTATGGGCAGATTTATTATACCATCCCGGCAAAAGTTAAGGTTCTGGGCTACATCCCGCAGTATAAGGAGGACTAAAAGATGACAAGAGCAGATGAACTAAACGCAGAAATCAGAAATCAAGCCGTGCGCCTGTATCCAAAGTGTGCCGGGCTTTTTGAACTGCCGCTAATGGTATATACTCAGATTGTAGCGGACAACCTAACCCGCTCCAAGCCGTACCGCTTGAGCGTTGAGCATTGCAAAAAAATTATTCTGGCAATGTCAGAGTTTGACTAATGGAGGGGTTACAGTATGATTACTCTTGACTTTTCCCAGTGGGCCGCCCTCTGGTATATCGGCGGCGTGATCTCCGGCGCGCTTGTAATGCTGGTATATCTTAACAGCTAATAAGGGAGGGCTAAAAAATGGATAACGCGGTATATATCCCGGTATGCCGGGGATGGAGTATCAACGGCACTGCACAGTGGGACGTTGTAGCGGTGCCAACCAAAAAGGCCTATAAAATGGGTGATGACACTGTATATTACAATGGTACGATGTATAGCGGGCGCAACCTGTACAGCACCAAAGCAGACGCGTGGGCATGGATTAATGACCGTTGGCACGATAAAAACAGCATTTCGCTTGACACGCTGCCAGACTTCTACACCCGCAACAAGAGAGGGGCATAAAAATGACGACGTTTGAAGAAAAGGTAAATACGTACCGCGAAAATAAGCGGCTCATTGAAGAACTTGAAGCAATGAATGACGCCGTAAAGGCTGAAATCATTGACATGATGCACGGTGCGTCGGAGATGATACAAGGCACCGCAAAGGCCATTTACAAAGATGTTTCTTCCGTCCGGCTCGATAGCAAGCTACTCAAGACGCTGCACCCGGATGTATACGCAGAATGCAGCAGCAAAACCAGCTACAAGCGGTTTAGCGTTGTTTAATGGAGGATTTAACAATGATTTATCCCGATAAAGTATATATCCCTGTTGTGCGTGGGTGCAGCGTGTGGAGCGTCGCAGAGATCGACACGGCAAAAGCCCAAAAAACACCTGATTATATTGTAAACGGCTATATCCATTATAACGGCGGTTTATACAGCGCTGGCAACGTCTTTTTGTCCGCTGTTGATGCGTGGGACTGGATTCTCCTTTTTCGCAGCTATCGCGGTAAAGTATACACCGCCGCAGAGATCGGTAGCATCCGGGAGGTGAACACAAAATGATATTGTCCTGCATCCTGTTCGCTTTTTGGTTTTTCTCTGCGCTGTTTAAAGCGTCTAAATGATATCACCCGGATACTTTAGCGAGGCTGCACCGATAAAAGCAACCCCGCCCCAGCCCAAAAGGGCGAAAATATTTTTGCGAGTCCTGTCTATCGGGCTTGTGCCGTGGTATACTATAAAAAAAAGGGGGCAGTTATAGCCCAGAAAAGAGGAAAGAACCATGTTAAAAGACGTTTCTAGCAGCGCCGCCGCCCTGTATGATGGAGGATGGAGAAGCGCAGACGCTGACCAGCTCCGCGCGGAATACGACTTGACAGAGGAAGAAGCGCAAGAGCTTTGCGCCGCCCTTGCAGACCTTGAAGAAAAAAATAAATGATTCCTACCCCGCCCACGCTGGCGGGGCTTTTCTTTTGCCTTACATCTGCTGAGGGCGCAAGGCTTTTATTTTGCCCTGCTATAATACAGCCGCATACAAGCGTTTACAAAGGCCTTTATTCCGTCTATGCAACTATACCGCCCACGCCACAAAACAGCGCACAGGGCTTTACAAGCGCTTTTCCTGCGGTTTGTACCATTCTACAGCCGCAGATACCAGACCGGAAAAAGCGAATATAATGCCGTCTGCGCCACGCTGGAGCGTATCACAGCGCCGCAGCACCTCCAGCGCATACCAGATACCAGACGCAACGCCGGACGCTGTACAGGCCAGCACAGCCACCATATTATAATAAGGTATATAAAAAGGGCAGCGGTTCGTCCCCTGTTATGGATCCATGTCAGACAGTGCAGCAGA
>ULMB01022330.1_pt1 | contig 9477 bp, 6 predicted proteins | sample 1951571 | NCBI WGS metagenome assembly ULMB01 (sample SAMEA4835542, study PRJEB28245) | human gut metagenome | biome: gut microbiome; material: fecal sample | place: Denmark | collected 2008 | reverse complement strand
CTACAATGCGATCGTCAGGCCTATACAAAGGACTTTGCCCGTTTCGACTCTCTGCGGCCTACTCCTTTGGACAACTCCGAACTGTATATATATAAAAGGTACAAGGCACGGATGGATTCCATGAAATACATACAGAAAGAAACGACCCAGCCTTTCAAGAAAAACATCTGGGGCTCGGTGGGCGACTTCTTCCTGACCGATAGCGACTGGAAACTAAGCAACAATGCCACGTTGCAGAACTCTCCCTTCATCAATCCGCTGATGTTCAGTTACAGCAAAACGACCGGCATCGCCTACCGACAAGATTTGAAATTCAACACCACATTCCGAAACAGCCAATCCCTTCACGTCGGGACACGCTTAGGATATAACTTCACTCACAACGAATTTTATTGGAATGTAGGTGCCGAATATCAATATTGGCCGGAACACATGGGAACGGTAAAAATCAACGTCGGAAACGGCAACCGCATCGGGAACAGCCGCATTATCGATGAACTCAAAAAGATTCCGTCGGACAGCATCATCGACTTCGACAAACTGAACCTGGACCTTTTCAAAGACTTGAATTTTGAAATCAGCAACCACCTCGAAATCACCAACGGCCTGTCCGTAGGACTGGGATTCATGTTCCATCGCCGTACACCGGCCGAGCATCCTGAAGAAAGTTTCCGACAGGTGGAACTTCCGGAAAACGTGGCAGAAGGCTTACAGGCCAACATACGGCCGCAGTATAACAGTTTCGCACCGCGCATTCGGGTGGAATGGACTCCCGGCCAATACTATTACATGAACGGCCGGCAGAAAATCAACCTAAAGTCCCGTTTCCCGACTTTCATCGTAGACTACGAGCGTGGGCTCAGGAACATATTCAAAAGTACAGGCGTTTATGAACGCATTGAATTCGACATGCAACACCACATCCGTACGGGCCTCCTCTCCAACCTGTATTACCGTATCGGAATGGGACTGTTCACCAATCAGGAAGAAACTTATTTCGTAGATTTCGTCAACTTCCGCAAAAGCAACCTCCCCGAAGGATGGAACGACGAAATCGGAGGAGTATTCCAAGCTTTAAACGGCCGATGGTATAACGCATCTCCCTACTACGTCAGAGGACACATCTCTTACGAAGCCCCGTTTCTTGTGCTACGCCATCTTATCAAATATACCAACCATATACAGAACGAACGTTTATACCTCAACATGCTCACCATGGACCATTTAGGGCCTTATTTCGAATTGGGTTACGGTATCGGGACCTTCGTGTTCGACATGGGACTGTTCCTCTCTCTGGAAAACTTCAAACAAATAGGCTTCGGATATAAAATTACCTTCGAACTGTTCAGTAAATAATAACCGGAAGTCCCTACTTCTTTATCATTTTCCCGAACGGAGTGATATACATGCCTTCAGGCCATTCCTCCGGAATATGTCCACCGGGACAAATCTCTCCCCTCTTTATACCATCCGTTCCATAAACCGGCAAAAGGCAGCCGCCCATCCGAGTCTCTATCCCCTCCGCCCCGGCAGGCAACTCATTTTCAATCAAACGCACAGAGTGAAAAGCGGTTCCGGTATACACCAAATACCCTCTACCGGGTGCCACCCAGCTTCCAGCAGCCGCCCGCACAAAACGTGTACCGCTGTCATCCAACAGAAATACGGTCTTCCCGTCATCTTTAATATCATACCGACCAAACACGGCATAAAAACCGTCCGTTGTTTCCACGTCACTCTCCTGAGGTTGCACGACCGTGTCCTCTCCATAAAAGCAGACTACGGATTCACGAGGTTCCGAAGGTCTCCAAAGATACGGCATTCCGGCTTGCCAAGCCTCATCGGCTTCCATTTCCCGGAATACGGCTCCGTCACCAGTTATCTCTTCAAAACAAAGACGTTCCGACGTTATGGTTTCCCCATCCGCATCTTCCCAGGCCACTTTCTTCACGGCATACGGCAAACCTACAGTCAACCACCCTCCATCATTCTCCGCCTTCCTGTACCACACGATTCCCGTTTCTTCCGGTACCGTGAAGGAATATTTAGGTCCTAAGGTACAACTGCCGCACCCCACCATCCGAGTCACAGCATTTCCTTGTATGTCCTCGTCTTTCCGGTCGATTTCAACCACGTTGGGCCATCCTTCCGGCAAACGTCCGGCCTCTCCCTTACGCACGTAGGTCCAGACATATCCTTTGGGCATCTTCCCGTCGCCCACCATACTTTTCCCTTGTGGTAGGGCTATTTCGGTAAAATCAATCCGTCGGGCTTGAGCATAATCCAATGCAAACAAAGAATCAGCCAGCCAGTCTCCTTTGAAAGTCCAGTCGCCGTCTTCCCTTCTTTCCAATGTTGGTGATTGCACCTCCTTATAGATAAATAAGGAATCACCTACATCCTGTTCGCATAACTTAAAAGAAACACCCCCAACAGGCATCAGGCCGAATTGTTTTTTAGAAGAAACAGACGTAAAAATGTCCTCTTTCGTATATAAGGGCGTTTTTGACAAACGAGCTGAGGCTGACGGAATGATTTCAAACCTATTACTATATTTATTATTGGGCTTAGCAGGCAAACGAGTCAATTCCTCATCTGTCAAAGTCAATAAAGAAGCATATTCTTGCACACGCCCGGTAGTATAGGCTAACCATGCATCCAAAACTATATCACGAAACGCATAAGCCTTCCCTTCTACCGACAATTCAAAAATAGCCGTTCCGCCGTCATTGATATGGATTCTACCGTTTTTGTCTAAGGGAAGCTTGCGTGCAGCGCGGTTTTTCTTCCCCGTACCGGTTTTATCCTGCGATGCCATCACGTACAACGAGTCTGGATGTGCCGCACAATATCCGGCCAATACATAATGCGCACCGTCCTCCAGTTCACGAACATTCTTTATACGCCTGAAGGTTTGTGCTGAAACGACTTCTCCTCCTAAACCCAACAGGAGAATACAACTATATAAAAAACATCTGACTTCCATGGTGTTATCATTTATGTCCAATCGACCGACCACCTTCTATATGTCCCGGCTGTGAGTCTATAATTATCGTATCTTTCTGAATCGGTCCCGGTTCCGGATCTGGGTCGGGAGTAGGTTCCGGTTCTTCGGGTTCTTCGGGCTTTTCTGGTTTTTCCGATTCTTCAGGTCCTTCTGGCTCCTCCGGTTCTTCGGGTTCCGGCTCCGGCTCTTCCACGTCCCCGCCATTCGTCAGCCACTCATGATAAGCCACGTTTTTCAGTCCGACCACTTTGAAATAAGTCTTTACCAATCCCAACAAACCTATCCGACGCCCCAAGACCTCCGGATTATCCACAAGATTGGCTTCTTCCCGCACATCCGTACCCTTTTTAAGCTCTATCGGCATGCAACGCGAAGCATCCCTTTCATCTTTCGAATCCGCTATCAGAACGTTCGAGTTTACGCCGGAAGCCCGTATCTCGTCAATCGTAAACAGGGCATTCTTCATCGTACGGTCACACGCCCCTACGATATACCCCACGACCATTTCCTCATAATCCGTATCCAAGTCTACCCCTTCATACTCCGACAATATCCCGGCTACCGTCCAGGCCCCCTCATACTCAGGCGGCAGAGGAACCTCGTCTTCCGCTTCGTCTGCCCCTCCCGGTTCATGGCCTTCATTCCCCGGCTTATCGCCCGTTTGCCCGGATTGTTCCGTATCCTCCCCCTCTTCCGAAGGTAAATCCACTTTCTGACAGGCTGCAAATCCTCCGACCAGACACAGCCCGCACAGCATCCTCACGAGAAACTTATATCCTGCCTGCATATCATTCTATTCTTCGGTAAACGTCTCTTTCAGACGTTTGAACTTATTTTTCATATCGTGCGAATAATACAAATTATCCCACCATGCCCATATAAACACCAGCAAGTCAAAAATCAACCAGCCGACCAAAACCCAATGACAAGTCTCCATGATGTAATCATTTAAATATTTTTCATCCTTGCAAATATACGATTTTATCCTAAAGTCCGCTACCTTTCGATAAAAAAAACTATCTTTGCATACAATAAAGTTTACTATTTATTATGGAAGTCATTCAAACCGCCATCGAAGGCGTAGTGATTATCGAACCTCGGTTGTTCAACGATGCAAGAGGCTATTTTTTCGAATCTTTCTCACAACGGGATTTCGACCGGTTAGTCCGCACCGTACATTTCGTACAAGACAATGAAAGTAAGAGCAGTTACGGCGTACTGCGCGGTCTTCATTTTCAAAAACCGCCATACGCACAAAGCAAGCTGGTACGCGTCATCAAAGGTGCCGTATTGGATGTGGCCGTGGATATCCGCAAAGGCTCGCCCACGTTCGGCCAGCACGTAGCCGTAGAGCTGACAGAAGAAAACCATCGCCAGTTCTTTATCCCCCGCGGTTTTGCCCACGGCTTCAGCGTGCTCTCGCCGGAAGTTATTTTCCAATATAAATGCGACAACTTTTATGCCCCGCAAAGCGAAGGGGCACTGGCATGGGACGACCCGGACCTCGACATCAACTGGCGCATTCCTTCCGACAAAATCATCCTGTCGGAAAAGGACAAGCATCATCCTCGCCTGAAAGATGCCGAATGGTTGTTTGATTATTCAGAAAACTTATATCAATAATGCAGCACATCATGGATTTTAAAAGAAATATCATCATTACCGGAGGAGCCGGTTTCATCGGCAGCCACGTGGTACGCCTTTTCGTCAACCAATATCCGGACTACCATATTATCAATCTGGACAAGCTGACCTACGCCGGAAACCTGGCCAATCTGAAAGACATCGAAGACCGGCCGAACTATACTTTCGTCAAAGCGGACATTTGCGATTTCGACAAGATGAGCGAACTCATCCGGCAATACCGTGTGGACGGCATCATCCATCTGGCCGCCGAAAGCCACGTGGACCGGAGCATCAAAGACCCTTTCACTTTCGCACGTACCAACGTCATGGGAACGCTCAGCCTGCTCCAAGCGGCCAAAGAGTATTGGGAATCCCTGCCGGAAGGCTACGAGGGCAAACGCTTCTACCACATTTCGACCGACGAAGTGTACGGGGCATTGGAACTGACGCACCCCGAAGGCATCGAACCTCCCTTCACCACTACGGCCTCATCTTCGGAACATCACTTGGCATACGGCGAGGCTTTCTTCCTGGAAACCACGAAATATAACCCGCACAGTCCCTACTCCGCTTCCAAAGCCAGCAGCGACCACTTCGTCCGTGCTTTCCACGACACCTACGGCATGCCGACCATCGTAACCAACTGTTCCAACAACTATGGTCCTTACCAATTCCCGGAAAAGTTGATTCCGCTGTTCATCAACAATATCCGCCACCGCAAGCCCCTCCCGGTCTACGGCAAAGGGGAAAATGTGCGCGACTGGCTTTACGTCATCGACCACGCCCGTGCCATCGACGTAATCTTCCACAAGGGCAAGGTGGCAGAGACGTACAACATCGGCGGCTTCAACGAATGGAAGAACATTGACATCATCAAAGTCGTCATCCGTACGGTAGACCGGTTGCTCGGCCACCCGGAAGGCTATTCGCTCGACCTGATTACTTACGTGACCGACCGCAAGGGACACGACTTACGCTACGCCATCGACTCCACCAAACTGAAAGACGAACTGGGCTGGGAACCCAGCCTGCAATTCGAAGAAGGCATCGAGAAAACCGTCCGTTGGTATCTCGACAATCAGGAATGGATGGACAACGTGACGAGCGGAGACTACCAGAAGTATTACGAAAACATGTACAGGGACCGGTAATCCGCCGTCCTGTCCACGAAGACATACGCCCCCGGAAACCTTTGCAGTTTCCGGGGGCGCACGTTTTTCTATCGGCAAGAAAGAAAGGGTAAACCTTAGCTACGGCTCACTTCCAACCCTTTTTCCGACAAACTCATCTCTACAAAACGGGCACGGTCGTTCACCGCCTCCTGTACTAAGATTTTCCGGATACGGGCTGCCGCCTCTTCGTCCTTTGCCATCATGTAAAGGAAACCGCCGCCCCCCGCACCGGGCAACTTATACCCCAGACACAGGTCGTCTATTTTCTCAATAATCGCACGGACAGCCGCAGGATTCGTCCCCGCGTCCAAACGGCAATTCTGCATCCATGACCTCCTGACCAAACGGCCGGTCTCCTCAAAACAGTTCCGCTGTATGGCATCGTACATATCCAAGGCATGTGTCTTCATCCGGCCCAACAACTCCAAACGGCCGGTCTCGTTCAGGAACATCCCTTTCACGATTTCCGCCAGGATGTTCTTGGCCGTACGTGTAATGCCGGTATAATACAACAAATGGCATTTCCGGTACTCAGGTGCGGTAAACACGTAGTCGGGCAACCAGCGCACCAAAGGCTGTTGGCAAGCCCCCGGTTGGGTCTGAAGTAATTTCACGCCCTGCAAGATACCGCCGTATTGGTCTTGCCAACCTCCACCCGTAGTCAGCAACTGTTCCAGCACAAGCGTACGGTTGCCCGTTTCATAACGGTCCCATCCCAGTCCGCAGAAGTCATTGACGGCTCCCAACACGGTAGAAGCCAGAATAGAACTTGTCCCGAGTCCGGAACCGGCCGGAATGGCAGACAGCAATGTAATCTCGATACCCGCCCCGAAAGCCTCCAACTGCGCCTCTAACGACGCATGGACTTCCGCACTGAAATCCGGGTGGAAACCGGCCAACACCAATGCTGCCTTCGGAATGGAAAAAGGAGAGCCTACCTTGTTGAAGGCCGCAAGTTCGTCATACGTACGCACCACCTCCATCGCGCCCAAATCAATGGAACGCATCACGATATGACGTTCCCGGCAAGGCTTCACGTACACCTGCAACGGGGGTTGCCCGTTCAGTTCGATGGAGAGGTTCACCACGTTCCCTCCCTCCATCAGGCTGTAGGGCGGCGTGTCCGTCCATCCTCCGGCCAAGTCGATACGCACCGGACTGCGCCCCCACACGATCTGGTCCGCATAAACCGACAAACGGGGCGACTGCCGGACCGCACAGGCCGTGCCGGTCAGCATCTTGCGCATCAATCCGAAAGCCTGTTCTTCATATTTCCGTCCGTCTTCACCTTTCAGGTCAGCCACACGGGCACGGAACATCGCATCGCTGATGCGCGTCAGTCCGTCGGCACTCTCCGGCAACGCATCCGGCAAAGGCAAGCTCCCGGCGGCATAACCGCGAGCCACTTCGTCCAGATTCAACTGATAGAACACACTGCGCTCATAGTGGGCGGCCAGCAAAGGCAGATTCCTCGTCCGGAACACCTCACGTTGGCGCGTCAGGCGATGCAGGTTGGCGTACGCCGACAGTTCGTCGGCCGACATCTTACGGGCCGACCGCCATACCTTCCGTCCTTCTTCCAGTTCCGGTTCGGTGGTCATCCAACGCATCGCCCGTCCCAAATCCTCCACATTGTCGCACAAAGGAAACAAACGGGCCGCCTGCAAATCATGGTTTTCCTCTATGTCTTCCGGTTTCAGGCCGCGCCCGGCCAGCCACTCCGTCACGGGCATGCCCTGATACAAGACCGCCCCATCCGACAGGTTACCCTTGAAGGCATCGTTGAAACCGTAAGGACGGGCAACAAAAGCCTCCTCGCCCACCGGCACCACGTCGATGCACAAACCATCGGCCAACTTCAGCGGCCAACGGTTTTCAGGCACCCCCGTAATGATGTTGCGGCACGCCAATGTCCAGTCGCGCCCCACGAAGCTGTTCTCTATCCAAAGTTCCGAGTTCGCGGCCTCCAACGTCACTTCCACTTCGGCATTCTGCACGAACATGGCCGGATGGGGTTTAGCCTTGCGGTGCATGATTTCCCGTTGGTCCGTCACGATGTTCTGCACGGCCAGCGTGGAAGAAATCATCTCACGGCTCGTTCCGTAATGGTAAAAGTTCCCGCCTTCCAAAGGCAAGATGGCCACCGTCAGGCTGTTCAGTTCCGGATCGTCCAGCGTAGGGCAGTCGCCCAATGCCAAACCGAACTCAGAGTACATGTCGTAAAAAGACAACCGGCCGTCACGATAAGAACGCTTCACCATCAGTTCTACCGCCCGGTCGCTCAGCAACCAGATTCCGATGTCCATCAGGAACAAGTGCTTGCTCATCAGTGCACCCAACTCGGCCACACTGGGTTTCTGCAACATGAAAGCCAACCTCTCCGGCGAACGGCGTTCCGATACGAATACCCCATGGTTTTGAGCCAGGCTCGGGTCTACCCACAGCCCGTAGCACACCACGTCGGCCTCGGGGATGTCCTGCAAAGGCCGGTCGGTACGGATATACACGTCGCCACTGGCTATCAACGTATGCAACGACTGCGGCGCACGCTCCATAATCTGCTCGTAAAGGGGTAATTGCAGCGACAGCAGGTTCTGGTCCAAGCGTTGTCCCCGCTTCCACCGGAACACCGGCACCGGAGTCAGTATTTTCCCCGAAGGCGCGTAGGCCGGCAAACGCCGGCTCTGCCCTCCGGCATGCAGCAGGATGCGTTTCTCACGCGACAGCCACGCCGCAAATGTTTCTCCTTCGTCCGTCTCGGACGCCTTGCAGGCCTGCAACAGCCATGCCGTTCCTCCCCCCGAACCTAACTTATGCCCGATGGGATCCGACGTACAAAACCACTCTTTCCGGTCGGCCCGCTCTACCTCATGGAAGCACGCCACCAAATTCGGCGGAAGCGACAACAACTTTTTCATATCCTATACCTTATTATATATATATTAGTGTCCCTGATGATTGATACAGATGCCTTTCAGATACCATTCATACAAACGGTGCACCCCTTCGTCTATCTCCACCGTGTGATGCCAGCCGAGACGGTGGAGCTTCGTCACGTCCGTCAGCTTGCGCATCGTGCCATCCGGTTTGGAGGCATCCCAACGCAATTCGCCCTTGAAACCGATTTCAGCCATAATCTTCTCGGCCACTTCGCGGATGGACAGCTCCTTGCCCGTCCCCACGTTGATGTGGCAGTTTCGGATATCCCGTTCGCCCGGTGCATACGTGTCCTTGAAATCCACGTTCAACAGTACGTGCACGCTGGCATCCGCCATCTCTTCGCTCCAAAGGAACTCACGTAACGGTTTACCGGTACCCCACAACGTCACAGCCTCCGGCGTGATGCCGTAATGCGCCAGCACGTCGAGGATGTCCGCTTCGGCAGAAGCGGTGTCCACCACCCGCTTCACGCCATCGCACACCACGCTCACGGGACGCAGACCGATATCCTTGCGCACAGCCTCCCAGTCCCCTTCGTTCAGGCACTTGGCCAAATGAATCTTACGAATCATGGCCGGCAACACATGGCTGTTCTCCAAATGGAAATTGTCGTTCGGCCCGTAAAGGTTTGTCGGCATCACGGCGATGTAGTTCGTACCGTATTGCAGGTTGAAACTCTCGCACATCTTCAGCCCCGCTATCTTGGCGATGGCATACGGCTCGTTGGTATAT
>ULMB01002726.1_pt1 | contig 9513 bp, 6 predicted proteins | sample 1951571 | NCBI WGS metagenome assembly ULMB01 (sample SAMEA4835542, study PRJEB28245) | human gut metagenome | biome: gut microbiome; material: fecal sample | place: Denmark | collected 2008 | reverse complement strand
AATTTTCTTTTTTAAAAATAGAAAGCAAAAGTCCGTCCGATGCGCCTATTTCCAAAACATTTAAATTGTCAGTTTTTTTAATAAATTTTTTTATATAATTAAATCTATTTAAAGCTCTTGCATATTTCATTTTAGCGTCAATAAATTTATAAATAATATTATTATTTCTTGCATAAAAATTGCTATTATATAAAAATTCAATTTCGCTTTGAGAAGGCTCGTCTATAAAATAAAGTTTGCAATTACTACATTCGTAAACATTTTTATTATTTTCCCAAATATTTTCTACAATATCGACTATATTATTTTCATTAGCTTCCGCTTCGCATAAAGGACATAATTTTTTATTCAAATTTATTTTATTCAAAAATTCGCTCCTTCGCTATTATTCTTATATTTTCTCCATAGCTCCAAATATTTTTATTATCGTCATAGTTAATAAAAACCGACTTTGGATAAATTATAGTTTTTAAGGCGATTAATAAAAAATTAAAAAGATTATCAAAAGAAGGAAATCCGCCTTCAAGCAAACTTATTTTAAGTTTTTCATTATTTTTATTTACATTATAATCGTAATATTGATATTTAATTATTTTAAAGCCTCCGTTTTCTACAAAAGTTTTTAAATTATCAATATTAAAATTAACCGTATGAGTAGTTGTTAAATATTTAATAAGCGTTTCATAAGAACATTGATTTTTTAAAGGGGAGTTAGGAACTTCTATATAAATAAATCCGTTTTCGTTTAACATAGATTTTATTTTTAATAAAATTTCTTTAGGCTCTTTAAAATGCTCTATAACATGCGAAAGAATTATAATATCGTATTTTTGATTATCTTCTAAAAAATTTTGTTTTAAGTCTATATTATATTTATTTTTTGCATATTCTCTCGCTCTATCGTTAAGTTCGTATCCGTGAACTTCGCATTTATTATTTTTGAATATATTTAATAATAATCCGTCAAAAGCTCCGATTTCGCATACTTTTTTATTGTCGCAATTTATATTAGCTTTTATAAAATTAAATTGATTTAAGCATCTTGAATATCGCATTTTGCTTTTTGCAAACTCGAATATTTTATTTTTTATGCTGTTATGATATTCGTTTTTATACAATAAATAAATTTCTTCATCGCTTGGAGATTCTATAAAATATAAAAAACATTTTTCGCATTGATAAATATTTTTATTTTCTTTCCAAATTCCTTTAATCTCGCCGATTTTATTATATTTATCGCTTTCGCAAACTTTACAAATCATAATTTTATTTTAATTATTCAAAAGAGAGTTCAACTCCGCATTTAGGACATTTTGTCATATCTTCCGTTATTGTAGAACCGCAATTTGGACATTCATAAACTTCAATCTCTTCAACAACTTCTTCTGTAGTTTCGTAGCCTTCTTCGTCAGATTCCACTACCGTAACAACTTCTTTAAGTATATTTATTATATTATCAACCGTATCTTTATCCAAATTTGTTTTTTCAATAATTTCTTCTGCAGATAAACTATAAAGCTCTTCTATAGAATTGATATTGTTATTAATTAAAGTTTCTATAATCTCTTTATCTACTCCAGAGAGAGAGTAAAGATTACTTACGACTTCTTTATTTTCTTCTTGAGCGGCTGTATCTTCAGTTTCTTCGGAATTATCGGAGAATATTTGACTTAAAGGAACTAAATCTTTTAATAATTCAGGATTCGATTTAATATCTGTTTCTGTTTTTAAATCAAAAGTATAACCTGTAAGTTGAGATGCAAGTTTAACATTATAACCGCTTTTGCCAAGCGCTAAAGTTAATTGTTCGTCAGGAATTATAATCATTGCCTCTTTATTTTCAGGCTCTGTGATTATTATTCTTATAGGTTTTGCAGGAGATATCGCTTCGGCTATATATTCTCTTATATCTTTAGACCATTTTACGACATCGATTTTTTCGCCTTCTATTTCTTTTATAATAGATTGAATTCTAATTCCTTTCTGCCCGATGCAAGCGCCAACAGGGTCGACTTCTGGCTTATTTGAGATTACGGACATTTTTATTTTTAATCCTGGCTGTCTTACAATATTTTTTATTTCTATAGTTCCGTCCGCCACTTCTGGTATTTCAAGTTCAAAAAGTTTTTTAATAAAAGCGCCTTTGCTTCTCGTTAAATAAATCGTAGGATGTCCGCCTCTATCGTTTTCAACTTTATAAATATAGGCTCTTATTCTATCGCCAACCGAATAATGTTCTCTTGGAGATTGGTCTTTTCTTAATAAAATTCCTTCCGTTTTGCCTAAATTAACATAAATATTTCCTCTCGTTTCTCTTTGAAAATATCCGTTTACAAGCTGGTTTTCTCGTCTTTTGAATTCGTTATAAATAATATTTTTTTCAAGTTCTGCAATTTTTTGAAAGAATGTAGTTTTTGCAACCGTGCTTTCTATTCTGCCAAACTCTTCCACATGGTCGACTAATAATAAAACTTCGTCTCCCAAATTAATATCTTCGTCAAGTTTTTTAGCTTCTTCTAAAGAAATTTCTTTTTTATCGTCTTCTACATTTTCAACGACTATCACCGCTCTATAAACAGTCGGATTATTTTTTTCGTCAAAGTTAATATGGAAGTTAGTATCGTTTCCGTATTTCTTTTTTAAGGCTAAAATCATAGTAGATTCTATAACCTCTTTAAGAAGGTCAACGCTAATATCTTTTTCCTCTGAAAGTAATTGTAAATAAGTTCCTACATTTTCAAACATTTTTTATCTCCATTTTTAATTTTTTAGCAGTTTAATCTTGCTTTTATAATATATTTAATTTTTATAGTTTTTTTAATTTCATTTTCTAATTCTAAAATAATATAATCTTCTTTCGCTTCTTTTAATATTCCGCTTTCCGTTATAATTTTATCTTCGTTTTTATATTTTATTTTTACGGGCATATCTTCAAAAAGTTCAAATCTATTTTCGATTTTCCATCTAAAGCCCGCGCTTGAAACGGTAATCGTATAATCGCCTTCGTCATATCCTTCGGCTTTTATTATTTGCTGAATTATTTTAGTAGCCTCTATACAATGACTATGCGAAATATTTTCTTTTTTCTTAAAAATCACGGCGTATATTTTTTTATTATCTTTTATAGCTCCGACTTTAAGATTAAGCAAATATATTTTATTTTTCTCCAATATATTTTTGCTTTTTTCAAATAATATTGTCTCGTCTATTATATTAATCGTTTCGTTTTTTCTAATATTATTTTTATTATTATTTTTATTGCCCGCTTTTCTTCTGTTTGCTTTATCTCCTCTTCCGTATTCTTTTTGTTTTTGAATAATTCTTTTATTATTTTTCATATCATATAAAACCTTAATATTATAAAACGGAATTTAACAATAAAAAAAGAGTGTCGGTTTTTTCCGTTTTGAAGAAACAAAAACCAACGCTCTTAATTTAATTGAAATTAATTTAAAAGGTGTTCTAATTATATATAACCTAATATTTTTGTCAATAGTTAAATTAATCTTAAATTATATTTACATAAACTATTTTTATATAAATTTAACATGATAATACTTTAAAATTATATATTGACAATATTTTTAATAGTATATAAAATCAATTCTTAAATAAAAACGACATATATGTCATTTTATTTTTTTATAAAATATTGGTTATAGTTAAATATAATAAAAGAGATTTGAAATGCCAAAAGTAAGCAAAGAATATTTTGATAATAAAAGAAAAATAATACTTGACGCCGCTTTAAAAGTATTTTCCAAAAAACCGTCATATACGGTTAGTATGAAAGATATAATAAAAGAATCTAAATTAAGTCATGGAGGAGTTTATAAATATTATTCTAATATAGACGATATTATAATTTCTTTGATTAACAGAGACAAAATTTTGGTAAATCCAAAAGATATAATAAACGAAAATTATAATAATCCTAAAAAAGTTATATTTGAATTCTTAAAAGAATTTACAAATTACTTTTTTAAATATAAGAAAGAATACGGAAAAATATTTTTTGAATTGTTTCCTATTCTTATTAACGATAAAAAAAGAATAAAAAGATACACGGGCAAAGAAAATTCCAACATGAACCCAAATTATTGGTTTAACGAATTGTTTGCTTATTTGGACGATAAAATAAAAGCGAAATATTTTAATCCCGTTGCAGATTCTTTGCTTATATATTTTCAAATAACGGGCATAATGAGAGAAATAGGAACGGAATTAATTTTAACAAAATATTACAATAAAAATATAGATTATAAAATTGATTTGGAAACAAAATTAGACGATTTGGTAGAAACAATTTATAAAACAATATTATTTTTAATGGGAAGCAAAATAAAAAATAAAGAGATAAAAAAGAAATAGAAAATAACAATCAAGGAGAATTAATGGCAGAATTAAAAAAATTAATAAAATTAGAATCGATAAAAATTGCAGTTTGTTTGTCAATATTTTTGAGTATGCATCTATACGCTCAATCGAATTCAAACGGAGCTACAAATACGGTAAGTTATTCTTCATACATGGAAGCTATAAGAGATTTAATACCCGAAATGAAAATAAACGCCGTAGCCGAAACAAATGCAGAGATGAATCTTTTAAGCGCAAAAAGTTCGGGCGATGTAAATTTAACGGCGCAACTTGGAGCGATTGGAACTTATGGAAGCGGAACTTTATCATCTTCTTTAGGCGGAAAGTCGGCGGAAGCTACGGGAATAAGAGCTGGAATCGGAGTAGGCAGTTTAATTCCATATAGCGGAACTAAATGGTCGGTTAATTTGACGCATAATTCATATTTAGACGGAAAATTATATTATCATAACGGAGATAGTATAAAAGCTCAACATTATTATCCTTCGCTTACTATAGAAGTTTCTCAACCTTTATTAAGAAATTTTTTCGGAGCGTTAGATAAATACCCAATAAAAAATGCGGAATATTCTCTAACGATTGCAAAACTTCAAAGAATATTAGACGATTCTTCAGTATTAGCATCTTATCAAAAAATTTATTATCAATGGATAATGTATGAAAAATTATTATCGTATTATAGAAGCATGTATATAACGGCGAGAGCTTTTGAAAATCAAATGAGAGCAAGATATCAAAGCGGACTTATAGATAATGACTCTTATCAAAATGCAAGAACTCAAACTATGATTTATAGCGATTCTTTCGCTCAAAATAAAGTTTATTTAGACAGTCTTTTAACAACGATAGCTTTTTTTATTCCCGATATAACGAATTATAGTCCCGACCATGCAGTGTGGGATGCTTATATTGATTTGGGAAATAATATGGAAATGGAAGAAGTGGCTTTTGCAGACAGCATAAACGGAGAGATAGCATATCAATCAAAACTTCAAGCCGAGTATGTTTTGGAAGCTATGAAAAGTGGAAATTTGCCCGATTTGTCTATAGTCGGAAGCGTAAACTTAAACGGCATTACTCCAAATACTTCGGGTTATTTTAAGTCTTTTGGAAGTATGACTAATGTAGACTTTTTCGCGGGATTGCAATTTTCTTATCCGATTGGCGACAGAGCTAATAAAGCGCAATATAAAATGGCTGAAAATTCTTTATATGGAGTAATAGCTCAATACGAAAAACTTGAAAAAGATTATAATACTCAATTGCAAACTTATATATCGAGATTCAACGCTTATAAAAATTTAATATCAAGCAAGAGAGCGCAGATAAGAGCGTTAAATTCGAGGATTGCAACTCAAATGCAAAAATTGGAACAAGGCAGAGTTGAGGTTGACGATTTGCTAACTTCAAGATTAGAGCTTGCAACCTCTCAAACGCAATTACTCAATTTACAATACGAATTTATAACGACAATATTCGATTATAGAAGTTTGCTTGCAATGGAATATATAGATTAAAAAAATAATAGAAAAGATAGATTTTAAGGAGAAAATTAATAAATGGAAAAAATTATAGTATTTTTTGCGAAAAAAACGATGCTTGTTAATATAATAGTAATGGCGGTTTTATTTGTAGGAGCTTATTCTTATTTTAATTTACAAAAAGAATCGTTTCCTTCAACAGATTTGGATAGAATGCTTATAGCGGTGACTTATCCTGGAGCTACGCCTTTAGATGTCGAACAAAATGCAGTTATTCCGATAGAAGAACAATTACAAGGAATAGCGGGAATAGACGAATATCAAACCACAATAATTGAAAATATAGCTATAATAATGGTAAAACTTGACGAGAGTCTTCCAAACAGGCAACCCGTTAAAGATAAAATATTTAGAGAGATGCAAAATGTTCCCGATTTGTCTTCCGATGTTGACCAAGTTACAACCTACGATTTGAATCCAGCTAATATGTCAATTTATACTTTGGGAGTGCATTTCAAAGAAGGAATGGAAGGAGACGAAAGAGAATTATTTGATGTAAGTAAGAGATTAGAAAATGAACTTGTTAGATTAGACGGAGTTTCAGAGATAAGAATATCGGGAAGAACAGACCCAGAAATTCATATATATGCCGACCCTATAAAACTTCAACAAAATTATATTTCTTTAAGTGATATAGTTAATTCTTTAAGCATAAGAAATGTGAGAGCTACGGGAGGAGATATAGAAAATAAAGGAAAAGAACAAACCATAGTAACTTACGGAGAATTTACTAATCCAAAAGAAGCGGAAAATGTTATTATAAGGTCAACTTTCAACGGGCAGAGAGTTAGAGTTAAAGATATAGCTTCGGTTAGTATGGGCTTTAAAGAAAAAAATGTTCTTATGAGAGTAAATAAAGCTTCGGGTTATTCTTTGGATGTTGTAAAAAATGAAAATGCGGATATTATAAAAACTATTGAAGAAGTAAATAAATATTTGAAAGAAAACGCAGATTTAGTTCCCGATAATATACAAATAACCGTTATGGGCGATAATTCGAGAACTATTAATTCTTTATTAAAAATAGTCACTTCAAATTTGATACAAGGATTTATAATCATATTTATAGCTCTTATAATATTTTTAGATTTCAAAAGCGCAATATTTACAAGTTTAGGAATGGTTATAACAATGTTCTCTTGTTTAATATACATGAGAGCTACGGGAATAACATTTAATACAATGTCTTTAGCCGCAGTTATTACGGTTTTAGGTATGATTGTCGATAACTCTATCGTAGTTTCTGAAAATATATTTAACTTTAAACAAATGGGTTATAAAGGACTTGAAGCGACTCGGCTTGCAGTAAGCGATGTTATTATGCCTATGCTTGTATCGACTTTAACTACCGTTGCAGCATTTTTTCCTTTGCTTACAATAAGCGGTATTATGGGAAAAATATTAAATATATTTCCTAAAATCGTTATATTTACTTTATTAATTAGTTTAATTCAGGCTACTCTTTTACTTCCAAATCAATTGCAAGATAAAGAAGACAAATACAGAAACTATAAACCGAAGAAAAAGAAAAGTAAATTTAAAAATCCTTTAGATTTTGATAAGGATAAATTATTTGATAAAATGAAAATTCCTTACGGATTTATGTTGGAAAAATTGCTTCATTTAAGATATTTGGTTATATCCGCTTTTATAGTTTTGCTTATAGGCTCAATATTTTTAGCTCAAAATAGTTTTAAAAATTTCGTGCTTATATACGATACAAGCGCGGACACTATAGTAATAAATATAGAAACTCCTATTGGAAGTACAAAAGATATTACAACCGAGCAAATATCAAAAATAGAAGATGTAATTTCTTCCGTAATAAAACCCGAAGAATTAATAGCTTTATACACTCTTGTAGGACAGCAGGTTGACCAGGATATTATTTCTGAAGAAAAAGGAAGTCTTGCGGGAATAATGGTTTATTTAGTGCCTGCCTCAGAAAGAAAAAGAACGGCTGATGATTTAGTTTCTCTTATAAACGAAGCGATTGATAAAACCGATATAAGAGATAATGTTCCCGTGTTTACTATAAATACAAAAGGCAATGTCAACCCTGGCGATGCGGTAAATATTAAAATAGTTGGAAATAATACGGAGCTTGCTAAAAAAGCAAAAACTGAAATAAGAGATTATTTGGCTACAATTAATGGCGTTATAAATATTGACGATGACGATAAAATCGGAAAGGACGAATTAAGAATATTATTCGATTACGATAAAATCGCTCAACTTGGAGTAAATGTTTCTACGGTTGCAAGCCAAGTGAGAGCGGCTTATACGGGAACGGTTGCGACTTATATTCAAGAGCTTGAAAATAAATTAGATTTTAGAGTTATGTTTGATAAACAATATACTTACGACACAGAATATTTGAATAAACTTTTAATACCAAATCAACAAAACAGACTTATATATCTTGAAAATCTCGCCACCATTCAAATTACAAATGGACTTTCAACTTTGAAACATTATAACGGAGAGCGAACGATAACGATAACGGCGGATATAGAATACAGACAAAATACTTCTCAACAGGTTATGAATGCCGTAAGCGAAAGATTTAAAAATTTTAGCAGAGAATATAGAGGATTAAAATTAGATTTTGGAGGCGAAGCAAAAGAAACGGTAAAAGCATTAAAACAATTATTATTTAGTTTCGCTATGGCTTTTATATTTGTTTATATAATATTATTATTACAATTAAATAGATTTATTCAGCCTATAATGATTATGATAATTATTCCTTTCGGACTTATTGGAGTTTTGCTTGGCTTTGCGCTTCATCGTATGCCTTTATCGTTTATGGGAATAGTCGGAATAGTAGGACTTGCGGGAGTAGTCGTTAATAACGGAATAATACTTGTCGATGTGATAAATAATATTATAGACAGAGGAGTAGAAGGCGGAAAAAAAGGAATCAAAAAGGCTATAGTTGACGGTTCTAAACAGAGGCTTCGTCCCGTATTTTTAACTACGATTACTACGGTTGTCGGACTTCTTCCTACGGTTTACGGAATTGGCGGAAGAGCGGATTTGATTATACCTATAGTTATGGCTTTAGCTTATGGACTTTTATTTTCTTCTTTGCTTACTCTAATATTTTTACCTTGTATGTTTATGATAATGTTTGATTTAAGATTAATAAAAATTCCAGAAACGCAAATACCTAAAGAAGAGATAACTAATACTAATATTTAGTTTTATAAAATAGATTGCTATGAAATGAAAAAATTATAAATTCTATAATGAGGGATTATAATACTTGATGCTTTTTTATGGATTGTTAAGGCGATTGGTTTGCTTATGGCATAAAGAATGAAGAGGGTAAATGCCGAAAGTTAATCTTTGTATTAAATAAAGTCAAAATTTACTCTTACTTTTTTGCTCGTTTTACTTAATAAAAAATGAAATTAATACATAAAAAAACGGTTTATACAATTAAGTATAAACCGCAAATCAAGTGTTTTAGAATTTATATGAAAAATTTTGAAAAAGATTTTTAAGCTTTCAGACCAAATCTAAATCCTAATTGAAGTCCAATATCAAAAGCGTCTGCTCCAATTTTTACTTCTTTATTTGGAATTGCAGC
>ULMB01006236.1_pt1 | contig 9516 bp, 11 predicted proteins | sample 1951571 | NCBI WGS metagenome assembly ULMB01 (sample SAMEA4835542, study PRJEB28245) | human gut metagenome | biome: gut microbiome; material: fecal sample | place: Denmark | collected 2008 | reverse complement strand
CGGAATTTAGAGTGAAAAATCCAAATACTTTGCTGGATCTTTTCGCAAGTACTGCGTTTGCTATTGCCTCTAACTCCTAGCTCATCTTAGTGAGCAATAACTACTTTAACTCCCGATGACAATAGCACAGGAAGCCATGTGCCTTTATTGCTTCGCGTCTGCTGCAGGACCAACTTTCTTAATTTTTAATTGCGCAAGCCTGCTTCCTTGTTTGCTCTTATGTCCGGTAGTTGCTACAATATAGCACCACTTCAGATGCTCATAGTTGGCATTGTTGCAGGCCGTGGGTGCCACACCCACGGTTACTGAAGTGTAGCCCTTCGGGCTATAAGTTTGTATTAACCTTTGTTCCGGCGGATATGTGCTTTCGAGTCGGGAGTTAAAGGAGTTAAAGAAGTTATCGCCAACAAGTTGGCTAGGAGTTAGAGTCAAATGCTTCGTTGATTCTTTTCATAGCAAGACATTTGGATTTTTCACTCTTCGTTCTTCACTCTTCACTTAAATATGCGGTATTTTAAGCGGATTGAAAATTAGCTACGCTGACCTTCGGTTCTGATAATATCTACCGTCGGATTTTTCGCTATGCTCAACAACTCGTGCAAATCAGCCGGCACAATAGCCTTGTAGAGCTTCTCCTTTGTGTCTTTATTTATAAATCTCCTATTTTTTTAAAACTTTTTGTCCCCGTGGGGACAATTTCGTTAATGCTACAAAATGTTGTTATATATTTGTGGCCATCGCAGACAGTCTGCGTGGCAAAAAACTAAATCTAAAAGAATAATATGCAATCTACTATCTTCAAAAACATGTACAGCCAGGAATGCCGGAGCATTGAATGGCAAGAGATATTTAACATCGTTACCACAGGCACACTGGCAGAGAACACCGAGAAATACAGATACTATAAAAGCTGCAAACTGGAGGATGACGCCCAGAAGATAAAGAAACATATGCCGGCATTTACGCCTGCCGTGATATGTGACGGCGGCAGAAGGCCGGAGAACTTTGTTTGTCTGACAGGCGTGGGTATGTGCGACTTTGACCATGTGGCAGACGTAGAGAGCGCCAGAAAGACGCTGACAGACGACGGACATGCCATGATGGTGTATAAGACGATATCGGGCAACGGACTGAGGGTGCTGTTCAGATATGAGGTGAAGGGCACCAGACTGGCCGACAAGATGACCGCCAACGAGATGAGCAGCATATACGGCGCAGCATTCAGGACGGGCAACGAATACTTCGCACGCCTGCTGGGATGCGAGGCAGACGGACAGTGTAAGAACCTTGGACGGCTGTCGGTGATATGTCATGACGCAGAGGCGACGCTGAACACTAGCAGCGAGCCTATAGCGATTGAGCTGCCCGAAAAGAAGGCTGCCGCTAAGAAGGGCACCGACAGAAAGTATCACACTACGCTTGAGCGTGCCGTGAGGGCTGTAGAGAAGCAGCTGGAACGCGAGGGCGTGAGATACTGCAAGGGTTCATACAACAGATATGTGTCGAAGGCGGGATATTATCTCAACAGACTCGGCGTGAACGAGGACGAAGCCACGCAATGGGCCGTGGAGCGCTTCAGCGACTATGACAGCACAAGCGTGAGGGCGATAATGAAGTCGTGCTTTGCCCACACTGCCGAACACGCCTCGATGAGGGTGCAGAAGATTGAGAAAAGCGATGCCAACGACCGCGCCAAAGGCGTGGACATAACTGCTATCGAGAAGTTTCTGGATGAGCACGCAGCGTTCAGGTTTAACGTGATTACACGCAAGACCGAATATAAGACAGAAGGCAGCGACAGATGGCTGGAAGTAACCGACAGGCTGGAGAACTCGCTGTGGTCGGCCATGAACAAGGCAGGACTGCACGTAAGGAGCATCGACCTGCACAACGTGATTCTGTCTGACTACGTGGCTGAATGGAATCCGTTTAAAGAGTATTTTGACAATCTGCCCGAATGGGACGGCACCACCGACCATATAGGCACGCTGACGGCTATGGTGCACGTCAGGAAGGGCGACTTATGGGATGACACCGAAGACCCGCAGGGCCTGTTTGACATGTGTTTCAGAAAATGGCTCGTGGCCATGGTGGCGTCGCTGCTCGACAAGGAGGTGGTGAACAACGTGATAATGGTGCTGATAGGACGTCAGGGCATATACAAGACCACGTTTTTCAACTATCTGCTGCCGGAAGAGCTGCGGCCGTATTTTTATACTAAGACCAACAGCGACACGATGACGAAGGACGACAGGCTGTCGCTGGCGGAATATGCTATCATCTGTCTTGAAGAGATCGACTCGATGCGCACGCCGGAACTGAACCAGCTGAAGGCTCTCGTAACGACGAAGACGATAAACGAGAGGGCGGCTTACAGCAGATATAAGGAGAACAGGGCGCACATAGCCTCGTTCTGCGGCACGGGCAACAACATGCAGTTTCTGACGGATCAGACGGGCAACCGCCGCTGGCTGCCCTTTGAGGCTGACTATATCGACGACCCGCGCACCGTGAGGTATGACTACCAGGGCATATACAGTCAGGCGCTGGCACTATGGCGCAGCGGCATGGCTTACTGGTTTAACGGGTCGGAGATTAACACCATGGCGCGCCACATAAAGTCATTCGAGGTGCCTAACGTTGAAGAGGAACTGATAGTGACCTACTACAGGCTGCCGCTGGAGAACGAGCCGTATAAGCTGGTGAACGCCACGAATATCATTGAGCATATCAACATCTTCATCAAACGTGCCCTCTCGACCATCAAAGTGGGCGTAGCCATGAAAAAACTTGGCTTTAAACAGAAAACAACCAGTCGGGGACGGATGTATATGGTGGTAGAGAGGGAAAGGGCGAATTAAAAGCCCCACCAAACCTCCCCCGTGGGGAGGCTTTTGTTTCTCGGTAGTTAGAGTAGTTAAAGAAGTTATCGCCAACGGAAGATTCTATGATGTCTATGTCAGGAGTTAAAGTAGTTATAGGAGTTATCGCCAACAGCGTTGGCTAGGAGTTAAAGTCAAATGCCTTGTTGATTATTGTCACAATCACTACGTTTGCTAATGTGCCGGCTGATTTACAATCTGCCGGAATAAAGTATAAGAACCGAAGGTCAGCGTAGCTAATTTGTGATCCGATTACTTCCAATTCTGTCATTATATTGTTGTTTTAAACTCGCTTAGACATTTAAATTTTTAATTTTCGCCAGAACTGTCCGATTACTTCCTATTCTGTCATTATATTGTTGTATTAAACCTGCTTAAGCACTTGTTTTTATTGCCCTGTGCGTGTCTCTACTCTAAATTTATCTTCAAAAAATCTATGAGGTTTGACATGGCTTCAGCATCCATATTCCAATGGTTGCTGTCAAGATAATTCCTTTCACGCTCCTTGATTTTCTCCTTTTCTGATTCGGAAGCCCCCAACAGTACTTCCAAATAGGCGTATATCTTTGTTTTCTTTGCAGGTATTGTAAGGGGTAGCCCATTCCACCAAGGCAAGTCAATTTCTTTCAGAGAGTCTTCATAAGTTTTCCAACAATCCATAACAGGTTGGTTCTCAGGATTTATGACAAGCTCCAACAAGTCTTCAAGTTCGCCGGAAGAACTGTTGTCTGGAAGCAGGAACAATTGAAAATCCACATTGTTTTGTTCCTTCCATTTTACAAGCTCGTCCTTTTTCTTGCCATAATCATCGTCTGCGTCGAAGATGACAAGATTTACCCCATTGTCTGCAGATGTTCTTTTCATCTGGTTGATGTATGCTGTCTGCTTCTTGGGTGACATAAGATTGGAGCATCCATTAGTCTTGATTATATTTATCCGTTCTGAAATATCTCCAAAAAGATGTTCTGCCAACTGCCATATAAACCGTTCGTCGGCAACGCCTTCAACAAAAATAGTATTACTCCTCATCATCTCCTTATTTCCATTTCGTTGTCTATCGCCTCTTTCAGTTCATCATAAGAATACCTGTAAGCCTGGAATCCCTCTTTGGCTGTTCTGGCTATATTATATACATTTGCTACCGCCTGGAACTCTGGAGCCTCTTTCATCGCATTAGCAAGGCTTTGCAGGCATTCGATATTATGGGTTGTAACAAACATCTGGATATCATGGCGAACAACAAACTTCATAATGGCACTCCACAGCAGTTTGTGCGCACTATAATGCATGCCATTGTCTATTTCGTCAACCAACAGAATATTATAATTCTCTACGAATACTGAGGATATGATATTTATCATACGTCTGATTCCGTCGCCAGCCATACTTATAGGCAACAGTTCGCACATATTGCGGAGTTTCAAGTAAAGTCCGTCGGGCAGCGCTTCTATCGTCTCTATAGCAGGGTCCAAATCATGCAAGGCTTCGACAACAAGCTGCTTCTTGTTATATTTCACTATCGAAGCAAAATTATTTGTAGCATTTCCGTCATTCTTGTCTGTAGAAATAAAAAGACAGTTCAACCCTTCCGTATACCTATTGTCCATCGTCTGCTGGAGGCTACCATCAGACCCGAGAAACAATGCTGACTGGAAATTGAAATCACCCGTTAGGTTCGTATCAAACTTAAAGTCAAGACGTATTATATCAGAATGGATTAACGTTCCGTTGGATGGTTCGTCAGATCCCCTCATTATTGGTGAAAAAGTAAGACGCCTTACGCCGTCACCTATACTTGCCCGCAACAAGGGTGCATTATTAAAATCCATATTATGGAACAAGTATCTTGCATTGTTCAAATCTGCGTTTACAGCCGACAAAGTTCTCAAATAATTTACTCGTGTAGGAATAAACGGATTCGACATACCTGCAAGCATGAATACAGCTTCAAGTACAGAGGTTTTGCCCACATTGTTGGCGCCTACAAAAACGTTTATTTTTGACAGAGCGCTTATCTCTATATGGTCAAATCCCCTGAAATTAGACAGCTCAATATCCCTAAATTGATTTTTCATCTCCGGCAAGTATTATTATATCTTTAGAATATTAACACTGCAAAGATAATGAAAGGTGATAGCAATGCAAAATGAAAAAACATATTTTTTTATTTTTATTGCCGAGCAGCATCCTAGCTTATTTAAAATTAGCAAACGTAGTACAATCAGCCGGCACATTAGAATCAAAGTGAAGAGTGAAAAATCCAAATGCATTGTAGCTATCAGTCTTTTCCGCCAGACGTTTTCACTTTTTATTTTTAATTGCTCAAGCCTGATTGCGCTCAGCGCCCTAATATACCGGCTGCCCGAAGGGCTTAACTTTGGTAACCGTGGGTCATTACCCACGGATTAAAACTCTAGCAATGCGAGCACCCGAAGTGGTGCTACTCTTGTTATTATGTCACTTCCTTGTTTGCTATTATGTCCGTTATTTGCTCTAATATAGCACCACTTCGGGTGCTCATAGTTTGCCTTGCACAAGCCGTGGGTGTATCACCCACGGTTACTGAAGTGTAGCCCTTCGGGCTATAAGTTAGCAATTGTCTAACAGCGGTATTTAAGCGGAGTTCCTTACTTTCGTAAAACAAGCGGTATTTTAAGCGGATCAGGAGATCCTTATATTTAATTCCGGCGGAGCGCAGATCCGCCGGCACAATAGCATTGTCGTTTATTATCAATTCTATTACAAAGAAAAGAATCAACAAGGCATATGACTTTAACTACTAGCCAACTCCGTTGGCGATAACTCCTCTAACTACTTTAACTACTAATTACAATACCCAATAAAGCAATTGGATTTTTCACTTTTAACTGTTAATTTTTAATTGCGCAAGCCTGCTTGCGCACTACGGTTCCCCTAATGCCTCTACGATCAGTTTTACCTGTGCGGGCGTATAGGTGCGCGACTTAGGCGATGCGCCTATGGCTGCAAGTTGTTCACGAAGGTTAGGATAGCGGTCTATCCATAACGAGAGCTTATGATAGGCGGCACGGGGATTCATGTCGGGGCAGTAAGCCTGGGCAAGCTCCATGCGGCCGTATGTGCGTATCTTGAAACATTCCATATCTGCTTTGACTTAAAGACTCCGTCGCTCCGTAGAAAGGCGTGAGATGCCTGCGGCAACGGGGACTGTTATTATGTAGCTAAGATACGAAAAAATTGCGAGATAAGCAAAGGTTTATGTAACTTTAAGTCACTGTAACTCACCATTTTACACATTATCTCATTTCTGACTTTTGATGCTTTGTATCTTTGCAAAAGAAAGTTCAGTAAATTGATAATTATGAAACGTAGTTCAGCGTAAGCTAAAAGAAGTTCAGCATAAGCTAATTGGTGAAATAGGAAGTAAGCGGATTGATAATTAGCTACGCTGACCGTTGGTTCCTGATATTCCTTTCCGGCGGAGCACAGATCCGCCGGCACAATAGCTGACGTAGTGATTGCGAGAAGAATCAATAATGCATTTGACTCTAACTACTAGCTCACCTTAGTGAGCGATAACTACTCTAACTACTTTAACTCCTGACAAGAACGGGTAAATTAATTATGAATTGTGAATTATAATCGTATTATTAATCTTTAAAACTTAAAAAACTATGATTCGTTACAAATTGTATCAGAACAAGATGGAAGGCAACACGGGGTATAACCTATGGTACGCCCGCGCCGTGTGCGACGAGACTTACGACACGGAGATGCTTGCCAAACACATGTCTACTCACAACACTCCCTACTCGCCCGGAGTTATACACGGTGTGCTGAAAGACATGATTGCATGTATCAAGGAACTGCTGCTCGACGGCAAAAACGTTAAGCTGGACGACCTGGCTATATTCTCCGTCGGTATAAGGAGCAAGGGTGCCGCCTCTGTTGCCGCCTTCAACGTGGCCGAATATGTCAGCGGTCTGAAACTCCGCGCACGTGCCACCGGTAACCTCTCGACCTCTACCCTGAAACAGGACGCCGTGGTGAAACAGCTCACGAAATACTCGGTAACTGACACCGGCGAAGGAGGAGGAATTTAAGTGAAAAGTGAAAAAACAGAGTTTGACGTTAGTCAATCCAATTGTATTGTAGGTCCTTTTCGCAAGCATTATGTTTGCCGTTGACTCTAACTTTAACTCATGGTTGAATTGAACCCACAAGACATATGGATTTTCATTCTTAAGTTTTCACTTTCGTAATACTGCGATAGTTTAAGCGGATTGAAAACAGCCCTACGCAGAGTGACGAAAAGAAGCCACTTTGAAGCCTCCCCACGGGGGAGGTTTGGAGGGGCCCTTAATATTAAATTTATAATAAATATGAACGACCAGAAGAAAACTATCTTTAAGATTATTATTCAGACTGTAATCAGTGTGCTGTCGGCCGTAGCTGCAGCTTTCGGCTTACAGAGTTGTATGTAAACTTACATTACCGATGAGAACAATTACTCTTATCATCATTCACTGCTCGGCGACTCCCGAAGGGAGGAGCCTGAGCTTTGAGGAGTGCCGGCGCGACCATATCATGCACAGACACTTCCGGGATATCGGATACCACTTCTATATCACACGCGACGGCACCGTGCACGACGGACGACCCATAGAAAAGGTCGGGGCGCACTGCGAAGGCCATAACTCCCACTCTATCGGCATCTGCTACGAAGGCGGACTTGACGCCAACGGCAAGCCGGCCGACACCAGGACTGAAGCCCAGCGCAAAGCCTTGAAATCTTTAGTAGAAAGAATGCACCGTCTGTTTCCTAAAGCCCTTATCGTAGGGCATCATGACCTAAACCCACGCAAAGCATGCCCGTGCTTTAAAGTGGAGCCATAATTGGGTCGGAACGAGGATTCCGTAATGTCTATGTCAGGAGTTAAAGTAGTTAAAGAAGTTATCACCAACGGAGTTGGCTAGGAGTTAAAGTCATATGCAAACGTAGTGCGTGTTTAAGTGAAGAATGAAAAGTGAAGAGTGAAAAATCCAAATGCATTGTTGTCTTTCTTCGCAAGCACTACGTTGCTAATGTACCGGCGGATCTGCGCTCCGCCGGAATGGAATATCAGGATCTGAGATCCGATTACTTCCTATTTTGCATTGTCATGCTGTTTTAAACTTGCTTAGACATTTTAATTTTTAACTTTTAATTTTCTCTTCGTTCTTCACTCTTCACTTTCGTAAGATGCACTACGTTTGCCAATGTGCCGGCTAATTTGCACGAGTTGTTGAGCACAGCGAAAAATCTGCCGGAATTTAGTATCAGGATCTGAGATCCGATTACTTCCGCCGGAACATTAGTTAAAGCCATGTGCCTTTATTGCTTCACGTCAACTGCAAGACTAACTTTCTTAATTTTTAATTGCGCAAGGCCTGATTGCGCTTTTGCATCTGCTTTTCCTTCCTTACTTTCGTAAAACAGCGGTAGTTTGAGCGGATCAGGAAATCCTTATATTCAATTCCGGCGGAGCGCAGATCCGCCGGCACATTAGTCTTGTTGATTATTATCGCAAGCATTACTTTTGCACATGGATTTTTCACTCTTCACTCTTCGTTCTTCACTTAAATATGCTCCTAGCTCACCTTAGTGAGCGATAACTACTTTAACTCCAGACAAGAACGCTGTTCGGCGTAGCTAATTATAAATCATTTTCATATTTTCTCCAGATCCGTTGGCGATATGTTCATGCGGGCGCAGCCGAGGATGTCGAGCTGCACTACGATGTCGAGGTTGGCGGCATCGGATGAGTCGTGGCTTTCGCATCTTACGATGTTGCCTTCTAGTCCAAGGAGTTTGCCGCGCACAACACGCACCTTGTCGCCAAGACGCAGCGGCAGGGGCTCGATAGTGATGGCGGCGTCGGAGTTGTAGAGGATAAAGCGGAGCTTCTCTATTTCACGGTCGGGCACGATGGCTACGGGATGCCAGCCGTATTGGTTGGTGGCAGCGGCGCGGTTGACCATGAAGCGCTTTACGAAAGGAAGGTTGACAACATGATGGCGGCGGTCGGCCTCGGTGCAGCGCACAAAGACGGCTGCAGGAATAACAATACGGTCGATGATTTTACGGCGCCCGTTCTTCCAGCGGCGCAGCTCTTTTTGTGTAGGAACGTATGTGTCGTAGCCCAATGCAGCTATCTTTTCGGCACACACTTTTTCGGTGTTATTGCTGACTATCGCGACGTACCATCTGAAAGGTTGAGATACGCCTACGGCGTCGCCAGCGTCATTATTAGCCGTCGCAAGATTGTCGTTCGAATTTACATTTCCGTCCATGAAAGTCCGGTTTATGTTTGCTCTTTTATGATGCCCCACGTTATTATATAATATGTGAAACACCGGTGCAAAAGTAATTTTTTTTATATAAATAAGTAAACAAAAGCAGCATTTTTTTTGAAGCAGTACTGTAGGCGGAACAAACAAAACGAAAAAACAGACAACAACGTATACAGGTAAGCATCTGACATAAAAGAATTTACAGGCACAAGCATCCAGCAATAAACCGCCTTGGTGCATAATGGTTCATTTGCATCGTGAGAAAACAAAGGTGCTGAGAGCCACAGACAATAATGGTATTGTAATTGGGAGTTAAAGGAGC
>ULMB01004392.1_pt1 | contig 9558 bp, 4 predicted proteins | sample 1951571 | NCBI WGS metagenome assembly ULMB01 (sample SAMEA4835542, study PRJEB28245) | human gut metagenome | biome: gut microbiome; material: fecal sample | place: Denmark | collected 2008 | reverse complement strand
GGACGTGCAATTCGTCCTCCGTTGCATTGGGGTTCTTCAGCAGGGTGACACCGATGTGGTAGAGACTCTCGAGCGTGCGCACCGACGTGGTGCCTACAGCCACAGCCTGCCCGCCATGGGCTATCAGTTTGTCGATCGTACCGCACGACACGGAAATGTATTCCGTATGCATTTCATGACCTTCGATTTCCTCGCTCTTCACGGGCTTGAAGGTACCGGCTCCCACGTGCAGCGTCAGTTCCTCCAAATCGACTCCCTTCGTACGCAGGGCATCGAGCACGCGGGGCGTGAAATGCAGCCCGGCAGTGGGCGCAGCCACGGAGCCCTTTATCTTGGAATAGACCGTCTGGTAGGTCGTCTTGTCGCTCTCCTGTGTCTCGCGGTTCAGGTAGGGCGGGATGGGCAACTCGCCGAACACCTCGAGGATATCGGCAAAGGTCACTTCGGGATTGTCCCAACGGAAATCCACCCAGTGACTGGTACCGCGACATTCTCCCCGCTCGGCAGTCAGTGTCAAGGGACGCCCCTTCACCGTCATCTCGCGATGCAGGGGGCCTTCTTTCCACTTCTTCAGGTTACCTATCATGCAGAGCCAGGCGGCATGTTCCGTCTGCTGGAAATTCAGCGCATAGTCGTTCGGTTCGATGGGCTCCAGGCAGAACACCTCGATAAGTGCTCCCGTCTCCTTGCGGAAGTGCAGGCGGGCCTGAATCACCTTGGTGTTGTTGAACACCATCAGGCTGCCCGCCGGCAGATAATCGGGCAGGGAAGTGAAACGGTCTTCGGTCACTTCGCCGTGGCGGTAAACCAGCAGTTTGGACTGGTCGCGCACAGGCAGGGGAAACTTGGCGATACGTTCGTCGGGCAGCGGATAGTTGAATTCGCTGATGCGGATATGTCTGGGATCTTGTTTCATAATCATTCGTTCCTTTCGGATGCAAAGGTACGGATTATTTCAATGTATGTAATGGATTTGAAATGCAAACTTCACCGATTCCTAATAAACCGTTCACACCAAAGCTCTTTCTTTGCACCGTCAAAAAAGAACAAATATAATATACAATGAAATGAAAAGATTGGTTTTAGGAATCATGGCTTCCATTACATTAAACTTGCCAGCCGCCGCACAAGTCCGCCATGAAATTAAAATACCGGATATAGCCGGTTATGAAACTTTGAAATGTGATTTTCACATGCACACCGTTTTTTCTGATGGACTCGTATGGCCTACCGTACGCGTGGACGAAGCCTATCGGGAAGGATTGGACGCCATTTCCCTTACTGAACACCTGGAGTATCGTCCCCATTCGAAAGACATTCAAGCGCATCATGGGCGTTCATGGGAAATAGCGGAAAAAAGTGCCTCAGCCAATGACATTCTTTTAATCAGAGGAAGCGAAATCACTCGCTCCATGGCACCAGGACACTTCAATGCTATCTTTTTGAAAGATTGTAATCCATTGGAACAGAAAGACTGGAAAGACTCTTTTGAACAAGCTAAAGAACAAGACGCCTTCATTTTTTGGAACCACCCGGGATGGGATCGCCAACAGCCCGATACAACTCTATGGTGGAACGAACACACACAAATCTATAACCAAGGCTGGATGCATGGAATAGAAGTGGCCAACGGAACAACTTATTTTCCCGAAGCCCACCGCTGGTGCCTGGAAAAAGGACTCACCATGTTAGGAAACTCAGACGTACATCAACCTATTGGAATGGACATAAACTTCACAAAGGGTGAACACCGAGTCATGACTTTGGTCTTGGCCAAAGAACGTAGCTTAGAAGGAATACGGGAAGCTCTTAATAATCATCGAACAATTGTATGGGTTAATGACTTACTTGTTGGTGAAGAAAAATATTTAAAAGAATTGTTCGAAAATTCTGTGGAAATAATCAAAATAGACAGAAAGGAGACCCGTTGTACCATCGTGCTACAGAACAAATCAGACTTGACTTTTCATCTGAAAAAGACTACACATGAAAAAAGCATTGAATATTTCCGCACCTATACAATCAAGCCACAATCCCGTCATACCATTAACATCTACTATCCATCCCAACAGAAAAACGGACAAATCAATTTCAATATAACCAATTTACTAGTACGACCCAACAAAGGGATGGATTACAGTTACTCATTCTAAACAAACATTTTTACTCTCATTTATCCGGCCGGTATCAATTTCGGTCTCCACGATTCATTGATACCGACCGGCCAGAGGAGTGTATACCTTCAATTTTCACAAAACATATTAAACACAAGTCTACATACGACTATTTATGAAAAAGAAAATATATTCAACAATATTATTAACTATCTGTTTTTTCACAGAAAGTATACAGGCACAAAACATCACCAAATTCCGTTTTGCTCAATTGACGGACACTCACCTTTCAGTTACCAATCCAGCTCGTACAGAAGATCTACTCCGCACAATAGCACATATCAATGCTACCGACAGTATAGATTTTGTTCTTGCTTCCGGAGATTTGACAAATGAAGGAGACAAAACATCATTGGAGTTGGTCAAATCCTGCCTCGATTTGCTGAAAGTTCCTTATTATGTCATACCAGGAAATCATGAAACGAAATGGAGTTCTTCAGCTTGTACTGCCTTCACAGAAGTTTTTGGTTACGAACGTTTCAGTTTCGATCACAAAGGGATTTTCTTCATTGGATTCAATTCCGGTTTCCCCATGCGAATGGCTGATGGTCACATAGCCCTCCGGGATATCCGATGGATAACAGCAGAATTGAAGGAAAAAGGGACAGAGCAGCCTATAATAGCCATAACGCATTATCCCATACAGGAAAATGACGTAGATAATTGGCAACAAATATTACAGACTATATATCCTTACAATATATGTTTGTTCATTGGTGGACATTATCACCGGATCCGCCAATTCGATTCTGCAGGGATTCCCGGTATCCTGATGCGTACCAGCCAAAGCTCATCGAAAACATTACCAAGTTATGGTATTTACGAAGTCACATCTGACTCTATTATTGCCTATGTCCAAAATACAGGGAAAAACAGACAGAAAATAAGCAGTTACCCCCTACATTCCCGACTAAATCATCTAGTCTACAATGACAAAGTAACAGTCGATTCCCTCAAAATGATATATCCCAATGTAAAAAATCTATGGTGCGTTTCTACAGATACTGAAATCTACGCCTCCCCCATCATGAAAGACGGGAAAATCTATGTAGGTGATGAATCTGGAATCATGACAGCCTATAGTTTGAAAAACGGGAAAAAACAATGGCAATTCACATCGGGTGGACGTATTATCGGTACAGCGGATACAGCGGAAGGTATCCTTGTTTTCGGATCGGCGGACCACTCCATTTATGGACTTGATGCCCAGAACGGTCGTCTACTCTGGAAAGTCAAGACTCAAGCTCCCGTAGTTGGAGCCGTAACCATTGACCATGGCATTGCTTATATAGGAGGAAGTGACCATACTTTCCGTGCCATAGATATCCATAACGGAATGACACTATGGGCTTATCCGTCTGTCAAAGGATATATAGAGACTAAACCTCTTATAACAGGAAATAAGGTGATTTTCGGTGCATGGGACAATACGATATACGCTTTGGACAAAACAAGCGGACAAGAATTGTGGAAATGGGAAACCGGCCAGAAGCATATGTTCTATTCTCCGGCGGCCACATGGCCCGTCGCTGCCCATGGGAAAGTATTCATTGCCGATCCCAAACGAGCCTTAACCGCCATTGACGAACAAACAGGGCAAACGGTATGGCGCACATACCAGTCTCAGGTACGCGAAAGCATCGGCATATCAACCGACACCGATCGTATCTACGCAAAAACCATGAACGATAGTGTAGTCTGCTATACAGCCATAGGAAGTAGTCCCGAGCAACTTTGGGCTTCGAACGTTGGATTTGGACGCGAATTCGCCCCATCTATGCTTGTAGAAAAAGAAAAAATCCTGTTTGGAAGTACAAAAAGGGGAGTCATCTTCGGACTAGATGCACAGACTGGTAGAGTATTGTGGAAATACAAAGTAGGAACTGGAGTAGTCAATACCGTATTACCTCTTGACAAGCATCGCGTATTATATACCATAGCTGATGGAAAAATAGGATTACTAACCATAAAAGAATAAATCAAGAAACAATTCAAGCAAAAACGAAAAACGTATGAGAACATTTATTCATGACAGATTTTGCCTGATATTAGTCCTGCTGTATCTTTTGATTCCGCAGGTAGTAAACGGGCAAAAAAGAAACATCACAGGAACTGTTGTAGATGTCACAGGGCTGCCTATTACGGGAGCCACTGTAAAAATCAGCGATTCGCCATCCATCGGAACCATTACAGATGTAGATGGAAAATTTACCCTTCAGGCTGAAGGTAACACAATATTAGAAATTTCATTTATCGGTTATACAACCCGTAAAGTGACAAGTACTTCTTCTCCTATGCACATAGTACTCGAAGAAGCAGCACAGAAACTAAATGAAGTGGTAGTGGTCGGATACGGTACTCAAAAGAAAGTAAATCTTACCGGAGCTGTCGAACAAGTTGGTTCCGAAGTCTTTGAAAACCGTTCAGTTGCCAGCGTCACTCAGGCACTTCAAGGCAGTGTCCCTAATCTGAACATTACTTTAGAAGACGGCAAACCCAGTAGAACTGCTACATTCAATGTACGAGGAACAGGATCCATCGGCCAAGGAGGCAATGCTTTGGTACTGATTGACGGAGTGGAAGGCGATCCATCATTACTGAACCCTAACGATATCGCCAGTGTCAGTGTACTGAAAGACGCTGCCTCGGCCTCCATTTATGGAGCACGAGGATCATTCGGCGTAGTGCTTATTACCACCAAGAATGCCACCAAGGGGAAAACAACTATCAATTATACAGGAAATTTCTCCATGCAATCACCGACCAACACTCCCGACTATGTAACAGACGGTGTAATTTGGGCTGAGCATTTCCGCAATGCCCACTACAATTACAACCAAGCATTGCCTACCAGCATGAACAATGGACAACAGGCTTATTCCGAAGAATGGCTTGCTGAATTCAAACGCAGAAAAGCAGCAGGCATCACGGACGAGGTCGAAGTAAATCCAGACGGAAGTTATGTCTATTATGCCAATACCGACTGGTATGACCTGCTGTATAAAGACCAAACATTCGCACAAGACCACAATGTTACAATTTCGGGAGGTAGTGAAAAGTCTGACTTCTATATTTCCGGACGCTTTTACGATTACAAAGGTCTGTACAACTACAATCCTGACACCTACAAATCAATGAATCTCCGCGCCAAGGCTTCCCTGCAAGTTTTCGACTGGCTACGGGTAAACAATAATATGGAGTTCTCGAATACAGACCATCACAATCCTATGGTTATCAATTCCGCTTACACTGTACAACGATACATCGAACTGACTTCTTTCCCCAGTATGCCGATCTATAATCCTGACGGAAGTTATACACGACCTGCTTCACATTCTATAGGCGGATTCATAGACGGAAACAACTATCAAGACCGGAACAATCGAATGCTAAAAAACACAACAGCCTTTTCGGTCAACCTTCTTGACAACAAGATGCACATCAACGGTGATTTTACTTTCCGCTACAAAACGTACGACAGCCTAAAAAAAAGAGCGAAAGTTCCTTATAGTCAAAAAGAGAATGTATTCGTCATGAACGGTTCGTATAATAATATTACCGAAGCCAATTCTACAACTATGTATACGGCAACCAATCTGTATGCCGATTATGAGACAACCCTAAACAATGCCCATTATCTGAAAGGCATGATAGGCTACAATTATGAAACCTCCAAACTTAAATCTCTGTCTGTCGACCGTAACGGACTATTGTTACCCGATGCCAACAGCATCGATTTAGCTTTGGGAGATGCCATCACCTTATCGCAGGATATCACGAACTGGCGTATATTAGGTCTCTTTTTCCGCGCTAACTACGCTTATAAAGACCGGTATTTGTTTGAAGTCAACGGCCGCTACGACGGTTCATCCAAATTTCCCCAAAACCAGCAATATGCTTTTTTCCCTTCATTCTCAGCCGGATGGCGCTTGTCCGAAGAGCCTTTCTGGAAAGTAAACGACAATATTCTCTCCAATGCCAAAATTCGTATTTCCTACGGTTCATTAGGTAACGGAAACGTAGCCCCCTACAGTTATATGGAATTGTTGGCTATCAAGACTTCCGGACGGGTTATTGAAGGTACCAAGCCCAGTTACACCAGTGCACCTGCCGTGATACCAAACAGCTTGACCTGGGAAACGGCCACCACTACAGACATCGGTCTGGACTTTAGCATGATGAACGGGCACCTGCAATTCTCGGGTGACTATTATATCCGTAAGACCAAAAATATGTATACCGTAGGACCTACCCTGCCAGATGTGTTCGGTGCCACCTCTCCCAAAGGGAACTATGCCGACATGACTACACGCGGATGGGAAATCTCTTTGAACTATAAAAACCAATTTACACTGGCAAACAAACCTTTCAATTATGAAATCAAAGCCACACTCCATGATTATATCTCCAAGATAGACCGCTACAACAATGCTACCAAAAGTTTGGACGATTATTACGAAGGGCAGACATTGGGCGAATTATGGGGATATAAGACAGACGGTCTCTTTCAATCGGATGCAGAAACAGAAGGGTATGTAAATACTATTGTCAAGTCTTCGGTTGACGGCGTATGGCGTGCCGGCGACCTGAAATTCGTAGATCTTAACAACAATGGGAAAATAGATTACGGAAAAAACACCGCCGATGATCATGGTGACAAAGTTATCCTTGGAAACTCTGAACCTCGTTACATCTATAGCTTCACGCTAAGTGGAGACTGGAACAATTTCTTCGCGTCTGTCTTTTTCCAAGGTATAGGCAAAAAAGATTGGTTTCCCGGAACCGAATCTCCTTTCTGGGGCCAGTACAACCGCGCCTACAACAGTCTTCCCTCATGGCATTTGGGTAACTACTGGACCGAAGAAACTCCTAACGCCTACCTGCCCCGATATGCGACCTACAATTCTGCATTGGGTTGGGGTAACACAATTACAGACCGATACATACAAAATGTTGCCTATCTGCGCCTAAAGAATCTGCAAATAGGCTATACGTTACCTCAATCGCTGGTATCCAAAATGAATCTGAGTAACATACGCGTTTACATTACAGGAGAAAACCTGTTCTGCTGGTCTCCTCTTTACAAGCTAACCAAAGACTTCGATGCATCCACGGTAGCTTCAAGCAAAGACAGCGATTTGAGTTCCAACAATATGGGAGCCGGGAATACATATCCATTGATGAAAAGCCTTTCTTTAGGTTTGTCTGTAACATTCTAAATTATTGATATTATGATAAAGTTTTTTAAATATGTCTGCTTTTGCGGCCTGACACTTTTAACCTCCTGTGATTTATACGAGGAACCGATAACATCCATCGGAAAGGAAGCAATCTTCAATTCGGAAGAAGGTCTGAAAACCTACGCTTATTCTTTTTATAACGGTTTGCCCACAGGCAACGATCTCCATTATCTGGAATCTACACTAATAGATTACGGAGCAACCACCTCTCTAGATAAATTCATCAATAAAAATGCCTATAGCGAAACTGAAAGTACCGGTTGGAATTGGACGACTCTACGAAATCTGAACTATTATATAGAAAATTGCACCGACCCCAATGTCAGCGAAAAAGTACGTAACCATTATTTAGGCCTGGCCCGTTTTTTCCGTGCCTATTTCTACTATGACATGGTAAAGCGTTTCGGTGACGTACCATGGATTGACCGGCCTCTCAACATTGATGACGAAGATTTATATGCAGAACGCGATTCCCGGGAAATGGTTATGGAAAAAGTATATGAGGACCTACAGTTTGCCTGTCAGAACATTACAACCGAATCGGAAAGCACTTGCTCTGTAGTTACCAAATGGGTAGCCTATGCCATGGCTTCGCGTGTAGCCTTGTTCGAAGGGACCTTTCGTCGGTACCACAACTTGAACCTTGCTACTTCTGCTGAGAAATGGTTGGAACGTGCCGTCGAGAATGCGGCATTTGTCATGCAACATTCAGGCAAATCACTCTACAAAGGCGAAGGGGATGAATTGTCTTATCGAGGCCTGTTCACCAAAGACAATCCGATTGCCCAAGAAATATTGATGGCTGTATGTTCCAGCAATGACTTGGCAGTATACCACAATGCCAATTGGAAATGGACTTCCGTAACGTATGGAACCGCCATGAATTTTATCCGTCCGTTTATCAATACTTATCTCCTATTGGATGGGACTCCCTATACCGACAAAGCCGGCTGGGATACAGACAGCTTCTCAGAAGAATGCAAAAACCGTGACCGCCGGTTAGCTCAAACCATTCGCACACCAGGCTATATGCGCGAAGGGAAACTGGCTTTGCCAGACTTCGGCAACTACGCACGATTAGGCTATCAGCCCATCAAGTTTTGTGTAGATGCTACAACAGGAGACAATGTTGCCAAAAACACGAATGCATTACCCTTGTTCCGTTATGCCGAAGTTCTGTTGAACTATGCCGAAGCCAAAGCCGAACTGGGTACCCTTACAAATGAAGATTGGAAAAACACAATCGGCGCACTGCGCAGCCGCGCCGGCATTACAGGAGGTCTGGAAACCAAGCCCACTCAAATAGATTCCTATCTGCATGATACCTATTTCCCCGACATAAACGATCCTGTCATTCTTGAGATTCGACGCGAACGTTCCATTGAACTGGTTCTCGAGGGATTCAGGTTCGATGACCTGCGACGTTGGAAATGTGGAGAATTACTGACAATGAGTTGGAGAGGCATCAACATTCCTGCCATAAATAAAGCCTTGGATATGGATGAGAACGGTACTCCTGATGTTATTTATTATACATCAGAAACTGAATTAGAACAAGCCAAAGCTGAAATAGATTGGGATACTTATTCCACAACTTGTGCAACCAAGCTAGTCAGTACCAATCCCGAGTCAAATGAACTTCAAGTAAAGCAACAGAACGGAGGTTATTATCTAACTTGGTATACACAAGATGATGACAAAAAGGTATGGGGAGAAAAACAATATCTTTATCCCATTCCTTCACTGGTCATGGTCAAGAACCAGCATATCAAACAAAATCCGGGATGGGAAAATGGAGCATCAAATGACGGGAACTGACTCAATCCCCCCAATTCCTAAATCTCTTGAAAAGGAACGATAAGAAATTTCTCCGTTTTTTCTCATAACAATCCCCTTGTCCCTCAGCATTCATGCAAACGGAACAAGGGGATTATTCTATCAAACTCTTCCTCCAACGTCATCGCGCCTCCAGCTGCAACACAGCAGGCTCCAGACCTTCGCCTGAAACGCGGACACGGATTTCGCCCGCAGCTCCCTTCCGGGCACGGACTATAGCCAGTGCCAATCCGTTGAACGCCTCCCGCTCCGTACTCTGGAAGGGAGTGAACGAAATGGGATCGCCGTTGTCGGTAGCCACCAGTTCA
>ULMB01030567.1_pt1 | contig 9581 bp, 7 predicted proteins | sample 1951571 | NCBI WGS metagenome assembly ULMB01 (sample SAMEA4835542, study PRJEB28245) | human gut metagenome | biome: gut microbiome; material: fecal sample | place: Denmark | collected 2008 | reverse complement strand
TAGCCGCTGCTTCCACCCGATATTGAAACTCCTGCGCACTCTCTTGCGCCAGGGCCGGAGTCGCCAAAAAAAGAAGTAAGATTGATTTCGATAAATTCATGTTAATGATGTATTCAGAAAAAAATTCTGCACAAAGGTAGAAAAGAATGAGGTAAAACCCATATTTCCCGCTAGAAAATATCGTTTCTACCTCATTCTTCGTATCATCTGACATAAAAAAGTCAGAATAATCCTTCTGAAACTTAGCTTCTGCTAATTTCCAGTCCCTTGTTCGATAAGCTCATCTCCACGAAGCGTGCCCGTTCGTTCGGACGTTCCTCTGTCAGAATCCGGCGGATACGCACCGCCGCATCCGGATCCTTGGCCACCATGTACAGGTAACCGCCGCCACCGGCACCCGGTAACTTGTATCCCAGGCAGAGGTCGTCAATCCGCTCCGTCAAGGCCTGCACTGCCGCCGGATTCGTACCCTCATCCAGTAGCTGGTTCTGTTTCCACGTCTTCCGTATCAGCCGTCCCGTTTCCTCGAAATCATTTCGCAGGATGGCGTCGTACATATCCATGGCGTGACCCTTCATCTGTTCCAGCAAGTGCAAGTGACGGTTCGAGTTCAGGAACATGCCCTTCACAATCTCCGCCAGGATGCCCTTAGCCGTACGCGTAATGCCCGTGTAATACAGCAGATGGCACTTGCGGTACTCGTCGCTCGTGAACAGGTAATCCGGCAGCCAGCGCACCTTCGGTTCCTGGTGCCATCCCGGTTGCGTCTGCAGCAGCTTCACTCCGTGCAGCACACCTCCGTACTGATCCTGCCAGCCGCCCCCTGTGGTGAGCAACTGTTCCAATACCAGTGTACGGCTGCCAATGCCCTGCTTGTCCCAGTTCAGACCGTAGAAATCATTCAGCGCCCCTAATACCGTAGCTGCCAGGATAGAGCTGGTACCCAGTCCTGAACCCGCCGGAATGGCCGACAGCAAGGTTACTTCAATACCCGTGCCGAACGCTTTCAGCTGTGCTTCCAGCGAAGCAAACCGTTCCATGGAGAAATCCGGATGGAACCCTGCCAGTACCAGTGCCGCCTTGGGAATAGAGAAAGGCGAACCCACCTTGTTGAAATGCTGCAGCTCCTCGTAGGTAGACACCATCTCCATGGCACCTAAATCGATTGAACGTAGTGTAATGCGGTACTCCTTCGACGGTTTCACGTACACCTGCAGCGGCGGCTGTCCGTTCAGCTCGATGGCCAGGTTCACCACATTTCCGCCCTCCATCAGGCTGTAGGGTGGGGTATCCGTCCATCCTCCGGCTATGTCGATACGCACCGGGCTGCGTCCCCACACAATCTGGTCCGCATACACCGACAACTTCGGCTGCTGACGGTAATCCATCGTGCTGGTCAGTCCTTGGCGCATGAGTCCGAACGCCCGTGCCTCCAGTTCCTTTGCTTCCGGATTCCCCTCCAGCTCGCGCACCTTCGCACGGAACATTGCATCGCTGATACGCTTCAGCAGGGAAGTCCCTTCCGGCAGTTCTTCCGGCAGGGCGATACCCCCTTTGGCAAATGCTTCCGCTGCCTCCTGCAAGTCCACCTGATAGAACACGCTCCGTTCCTGGTTCTTGGCCAGCAGGCTCCAGTTCTCTTTGCGGAACACCTCCCGCTGGGCAAACAGCCGTCGCAGGTTTGCATACGCCGAAATCTCGTCGGCCGATACCTTCCGTGCCTTCTGCCAGATAGCGCGTCCGGCTTCACCCTGTCCGCCGTCTGTCATCCATTGCAGCACCGTGCCCAAATCCTCTATCGAGTCCGTCACCGGGAAAATCGCAGCCGACTGCAAGTCCTCACAACCCCGGATCTCGTTCGCTGTCAGACCTCTTTCCGCCAGCCATTCCGTCACCGGACGACCCAGATATGCCGTAGAAGCCTCCTTCAGGCTCCCCTTGAATTTATCGTTAAAACCGTACGGACGTGCGGCAAACTCCCGTTCGCCCATCGGCACCACGTCGATGCACACCCCCTCCGGCACATTCAGCGCCCAACCGTTACGCGGCACCCCCGTGATGATGTTCCGGCTGTGCAGCGTCCAGTTCTTGCCCACGTGGCTGTTTTCCACCCACACCTCCGCGTTGTCCGCCGTCAGTGAGAATTCCATCTCCGCATTCTGCACGAACACCGCCGGATGCGGTTTCACCTTGTGGTGCATAATCGCCCGCTGGTCCGTCACGCAGTTCTGTACCGCCAGTGTTGATGAAATCATCTCCCGGCTCGTACCGTAGTGGTAGAACTCACCGCCCGGCAGCGGCAGGATGGCCACCTTCAGGCTGTTCAGCTCCTCATCCACGATGCGCGGATGCGCTCCTAATGCCAGTCCGAACTCCGAGTACATGTCATAGAACTTCACGCCCCCGTCCTTGTCGGTAGAGTGTTTCACCATCAGCTCGATGGCACGGTCGCTCAGCAGCCAGATGCCGATGTCCATCAGGAACAGGTAATCCTGCATCAGCTTGCCCATTTCCTCCACGCTCGGCTTCTGCAGCATGAAGTCCAGTTTCTCCGGTTCCTTCCGCGATGACACGAACACCCCGTGGTTCTTCGCCAGTTCCGGGTCCACCCACAAACCGTAGCACACCACGTCCACATCCGGAATCTCCTGCAGCGGTTCCGTGGCACGGATGTACACGTCGCCGCTCGCAATCAGCGTGCGCAGTCCCTCCGGCGCCCGTTCCATGATTTCCTCATACAGCGGCAGCTGCAGCGACAGCAAGTCCTGTGTGATGCGCTGGCCGCGTGCCCAGCGGAACACCGGTATCGGCGTCAGTACCTTGCCCGACGGTGCATAGCCCGGCAGACGGCGGCTCTGTCCCCCCGCATGCAGCAGGATACGCTTCTCCCGTGCCAGCCAGTCGCCCAGTGCGGCATCCTTATCCTCTTCCTCCCGGCAAGCATTCAGCAGCCAGGCCGTACCACCTCCCGAACCCAGTTTCTTTCCCACCGGGTCCGATGTGCAGAACCACTCCTTGTGGTCCGCGTGCATAATATCGTGAAAACACTCCACCAGATTCGGTGGCAATGACAATAACTTTTTCATGTAATCCAATTAATAATGAAGAATGAAGAATTAAGAATGAAGAATTAAGAATGAAGAATGATGACACTTACTCGTTTTTAATTATTCATTATTCACTCATTACAGCTTAAATATCCGCTTCATCAGCTTCCATTTTTCTTGCGAGGTAGCTCCCGGAGCGGCTTTCTGGAACTTCGCCATGTGCGCTTCCCACTCTGCCTGACGGGGCAGGGTAGCCAGCCGTGCATAATCCCGTTCCATGTCAAAGTCATCCGTGGTATCCATAATCATGAACAGGCGGTTCCCGTCAATGTAAATCTGCATGTCTGTGATACCCACTTCGCGGATGCCCGCTTTCACTTCCTCCCACACGTGCGCATGTTCCGCCACGTAGGCTTCAATCAGCTCCTTATCGTCATAGAGCTCCAGTGTCTGGCAATATCTTTTCATAATGAATAATGAAGAATGAAGAATGAAGAATGAATAGCGGTACCCGTACTCGTTTTTCATTATTCATTGTTAATTATTAATTGATTTAGTCTCTCCGGAAAATATCGCGTGTATATACCTTCTCTTTCACGTCGTCCAGGCAGGCATCGTAGCGGTTGGCAATGATGGCATCCGCCTGCTGCTTGAAATCCTCCAGGCAGTTCACCACTCTCGAGCCGAAGAACGTGGTGCCGTCTTCCAATGTCGGCTCATAGATGATGACCGTAGCTCCCTTCGCCTTGATACGCTTCATCACCCCCTGGATGCTGCTTTGGCGGAAGTTGTCACTGTTCGACTTCATGGTCAGTCGGTACACCCCGATGATGCACTGCTTTTCCGCTTCCGGACTGAAATCCCCCCGGTTATAATAGTCATAATACCCCGCTTTCTTCAGTACCTGGTCGGCAATGAAATCCTTGCGTGTGCGGTTGCTCTCCACGATAGCCTGAATCAGGTTCTCCGGCACATCCTGGTAGTTGGCCAGCAGCTGCTTCGTATCCTTAGGCAGACAGTAGCCCCCGTAACCGAACGAAGGATTGTTGTAATGCGTACCGATGCGCGGATCCAGACAGATGCCCTGAATGATAGCCTGCGTATCCAGTCCCTTTACCTCCGCATACGTATCCAGCTCGTTGAAATAACTCACACGCAGCGCCAGGTACGTATTGGCAAACAGCTTCACAGCCTCCGCCTCCTTCAGTCCCATGAACAGCGTATCCACGTCCGGCTTCAGTGCCCCTTCCTGCAGTAGTGCCGCAAACTCCTGCGCCTTCTCCTTCAGGTGCTCACCGGCAATGGCCTGAATGGCCGCATTCTCCTCGTCGCGTCCCTTTATCAGCTTCGGGTAGCCCACGATGATACGGCTGGGGTAGAGGTTGTCGTACAGCGCCTTGCTTTCCCGCAGAAACTCCGGCGAGAACAGCAGGCTGAACTTTTTACCCGCAAGGGCAGGGGTAGACTGGAACTTCTCCGCGTACTTCACATACAGGCTGCGGCAGTACCCCACCGGGATGGTACTCTTAATCACCATCACCGCGTCCGGATTCACCTCCAATACCAGGTCGATTACCTCTTCCACGTGCGACGTGTCGAAATAATTCTTCACCGAATCATAGTTCGTGGGAGCCGCAATCACCACAAAATCCGCGTTCCGGTAAGCCGATGCCCCGTCCAGTGTAGCCGTCAGGTTCAGTTCCTTTTCCGCTAAGTATTTCTCGATGTATTCGTCCTGAATCGGACTGATGCGGCGGTTGATTTTCTCCACCTTCTCCGGAATCACGTCTACGGCAGTTACCCGGTGATGTTGTGCTAACAGTGTAGCGATAGATAAGCCCACGTAGCCCGTTCCGGCTACTGCGATATTTAGTTGTTTCATCTTCTAGTCGTTTTGGTTTTATATAAACTTGTTACTGTTCCTTCCTACAAAGAAAGTGAAAAAATCTGGAGAAAAAGCGTGCCGGGCTAAAAATAATTTGCCGGTTTATAGCTTCCTGTAGCGCACGGCAAACCCTAAGATTTCCGCAAAGCAAATCAGAGGGACGACGAAGCCCGCCGCCATTGATACATGGTCGGCAATGAATCCCATCAGTATCGGTGCAATGGCTCCACCCACAATCGACATAATCAGGTAAGAAGAAGCCTGCTTGGTCCTCGCACCAGCCTGACGCAAAGACAGCGAGAAGATGGTGGGAAACATAATCGATTCACATAAAAAGCACAGTAGCAGGAAATACCATCCCACTTCACCCGGCAGCAGCATTACCCCCGCCATGCACACCACAGCTCCCGCCGCACAAGCCGCCAGCACCTTTTCTCCTTTTACGAAGCGCATCAGCCAGCTTCCGCCCATGCGTCCGGCCATGAATAGTCCCATTCCTCCGAACGAGAGCCACACCGAAGCCTTGTGAGCCGAAACCCCCGCATTCTCCGTGGCATAATTAATGAAGAAACTGTTGATGCCCGTTTGTGCCGCCACGTATAGGAATAGCGACAGTAGTCCGGCCATGAACGAAGTCGTCTTCCACAGCGATTTCCCGCTGTTTCCCTCCTGAGCCTCTGCTTCCCGGCTGATTTCCGGCAGCTTCACCCGCGAGAAGACCACTGCAATGAGCAGCACCACCGTGCCCAATACCGCATACGGCGTCGTCACGTCACCCCCTCCGGCAAAGAGGAAAAATCCTCCCGCCAACGGTCCGCAAATCCATCCCAGCCCGTTGAACGACTGCGCCAGGTTGATGCGCCTTTCGCTGCCCTCCGGTTCGCCAAGCACCGTCACATACGGGTTCGAAGCCGTCTCCAGACACGTCAGTCCGCAGCCGATGACGAACAGCGCCAACAGGAAAAACTCGAACGACTGTATCCGCCCGCCCGGAATAAAAAGCAGAGCTCCGATGCCATACAGCACTAGTCCCGTCAGCACCCCCGTGCGGTAGCCAAAGCGCCTGATAATCCGTCCCGCCGGCAGAGCCATCACAAAATAACCTCCGTACACCACCGCCTGAATCAGTGCCGAGCGTGTGCGTGTAATCTCCATTGTATCCTGAAAATGCTTGTTCAGCACATCCAGAATGCTATGTGCCACTCCCCACAGAAAGAAGAGCGATGTAATCAAAATAAAAGGAACCAGGAAATTCCGTCCGTCCCTGGTTCGTACCAATCCAATTTTCTCCATGTCAGTTCAAAAACGGTAAAAGCGAAGATTGCCTTCGTTTTTACCGTTTTATTTTTTTAGACTTTTGATAGTACCCAGTCCGTCATTTATGATAATAGAATATTTATTTTACACTCACACCCTTAATCAATTTAATAACGGGTTACAGCTTTTCTATCTCTTCAGCAGAAAGATGGGTATATTTGGCAATTGTCTCTAGGGGCAGACCGTCCGTTTTCATGCTGCGCGCCATATCCAGCCGGCTTTTCTCTACACCTTCCCTTATGCCTTCCGCGCGTCCTTCCGCGCGTCCTTCCGCACGTCCTTCTGCGCGTCCTTCCGCACGTCCTTCTGCGCGTTCCGTCATTATGTTATCTCGTAGAATCACGATGTTGTCCAGATGTTTGTAATACGCTTTCAGTTCCTCCCGGCTCATGCGGTCCAGCTTCAGCTGCTCCTTCACCTTGTCCAGTCCTGGTGCCGTGGCATGTTCCGGCACGTTTCCCGTGTTCAGATAATAAATCCACTCCTCCAGGGGTGTCTTGGCCACCCGGTTGAAGTCGTTCACCTTCAGAATGTAATATTCCGGATAGAGCTGGCTCACCTTGTCCACCTTGAACGTCTGTTTTTGGAAGGGGCTCAGTTCCAGGATGTCTCCGTTATGTATACCCACAAATTCCGTCTTCCCGTGATACACGAAATCCTTCCCATGTCCTAATGAGAAATACACGATGTTCACACTGTACACCTTCCGCACCTTCTCGTATCCCTCACCGCGGTTAATGTATTCCGTCACCAACTTAGACGCACCGAACAGCATGCGCTGGAAATACGCATATTCATTGTTGTTCTGCACTTCGATGAGCACCAGTTCTCCCTTCGAATTCTCCGCCAGCATGTCCACGCGGTTGTACTTGTCAAACTCATCCTCCTGGTTGCTTTCGCTTTCCAGCAGCTTGTGGATAGTCACTTTCTCCTCCAGCAGGGTGGTAAGCAGTCCTTCCAGCACCGCGTAATTAGCCTTGTTGCGCAGCAGGCGCTTCATGGCCCAGTCAAACCGAATATAACTTTCCATAGGGTAATTTCTTTTTGGGTGTTTCTTTCCCACAAAGAAAGCAAATAATTTACAGAAAAACAATGGATGCCCCTGTTTGTTTCTTTCCGTGCTATTTCCAGCAGTGTTTCTACCGATTCCACTATGTGCGGTTCTATTTCAGTTGCTGGCGTCTTGTTTATTCTTGTGTACGTCTTTGAATCCGATTCGAGTCATGGACTCGAGGGCGCTTTCCGCCAGTTTTTGCTGCGATTCGCAGGCAGCCTGTAAGGGAGCCCCAATCAGATCTCTCATAGGTAACCCTTTAAATTCTTCTGTTGAGTTTTCAGTTTCAGCCTTATTATCAGATATTGTCATATAATTTTTGAGGGTTGAAGGTTTGTCTATAGTTTGTCTATTTCTTTGGCTGGAAGTCCGGTAGCCTGTGTAATTTGTGCGGTAGTCAGTCCTAATGATTTCAGGTTGCGTGCAATGGCAGCTTTTTCTTCCGCCCGTCCTTTCTCCAATCCTTCCGCACGCCCTTCTTCCAGTCCTTTTTCTCTTCCTTCTTCCAGTCCTTTGTTGATGGCCGTACGGATGGTATTTTGCCAGTCGCGGTACACTTTGAGGCTCTCTTCGTACGCTTCGTATTCCGTTTTGGTGAATTTGGCTATTTCTGCCGCTTCAAACAGCTTGGTAAATACCCTTTCCTGCAGCGCTTGCGGACGTTCCAGCAGGCGTGAAAGGTTGCGTAGAACGAAGAGCCATTTCTCGAACATCCCGTCCAGTTCCTCTTCAGTCTTGTTGAATTTAGGCATTTCCAGGTAGATGAAGGTCAGTTTGTCATAGAACACCTCTTTGGTGCGCTGGTCCGTCAGCTGTACCTCGTGATGGAAATAAGAATCGTTTTCGTCGTCGATGTTGAAGTTCAGGATGCCGATCACGTAAACAGCCTTCAGCGAGTAGTCCCAATCCCCCCTTTCCGCCTGTTCTCTGATGGGGAAGGTAGCATAATACAGACTCCGGTCCTTGAAAAACTGCTGTTCAGCCTTCTGCATCTCTACCAGAATCTTTTCTCCCTTTTCATTCTCACAATACACATCGAACACGGCCTTCCTGTCCAGTTCCCTTCCACCCAGGTGCTCGGTATTCAGGTAAGTCAGGTCTTTCACCACTTCCTTCCCGTTGAAAAGAGAGTTGATGAAGCTAATCAGCAGTTCCTTGTTCATTTCAGTCCCGAACAGCTTCTTGAATCCGAAGTCGGTGTACGGGTTTACATATCTGGCTCGTTGATAGTCATTTTTCATGGCCGTAATCTTTAATAGTATATCCTGACAAATATAAGGTTATTTTTTTATATTCTTCAAAATATAGTCCGCTTTATCCACCCGAAAGCCGCATGCGGTTTGACTACTTCTAACAAAAAAGGTAAAAACGAGCGGTTTCCCTTCGTTTTTACCTTTTCCCTATTCGCTTTCCACTCTCAGTTATCGTCCCTTGTACATCGAGTCATAATACTTCTGATAGTCACCGCTCGTCACGTTGTCCATCCATTCCTGGTTGTCCAGATACCAGCGCACCGTCTTTTCTATGCCCTCTTCAAACTGCAGGGATTTACAACGTTTTTGCGAAATCCTTCAAATTAATTATGGCAACTGATGGAAAAGATATATTTTTAAGTTCATTGAAATGGTGATCTTCTGTCACTATGTATTCAGCATTGGCTGCTATTGCACAGTCCACGAACTTATTGTCATCCTGGTCTGCTGTAATTAAATGAAAGCGGTAGTGAGGAGTTAATCTTTTTACGTTTTCGCGAGTAAGAATCGTGTAGATAATCGCTTCGGCTACATACTTGTTTATGTTGCGAGTCATGACTTCCAGATACTCTTCTAAGATTTCATTGCTTATACATAGTGTATAATCCCCATTCAAGAATGATTGCCACACTTTATGGCAGTCATTCTTCGCAGAAATTGCAATAATCAGTGAGTTTGTATCCAATACAATGTTTCTCATATTCATTTATAGGGAGTACGTTCATGCAGCTGGTAGAAATTTTCGACTTTCTCCTCATTTAATTCTCCACTTTCCCACAAGCGGTCAATTTCCTTTTGGGCTTGCTTGGCGAAATAATCAGAAATAGCCTTTTTCAGTTCTGCCAAAGCTTCAGGACTATCCACAAACGACATCATGTCGAGTACTTGCAATTGAGCCGGATTAAAAACTGTCACATTCATACATTTGGATTTAGTTCTAATGCAAAAGAACAAATTTTTTTCTTCATTTCCTAATGAATAGGCTTTTTCTTCGTAAGCATTCGGTAAACCACGTATTTTCGTCT
>ULMB01012882.1_pt1 | contig 9705 bp, 7 predicted proteins | sample 1951571 | NCBI WGS metagenome assembly ULMB01 (sample SAMEA4835542, study PRJEB28245) | human gut metagenome | biome: gut microbiome; material: fecal sample | place: Denmark | collected 2008 | reverse complement strand
TGGGCAGCCAGCCGGCTGCCCGACGATAAGAGTAATAGGGAAATGGCTATAAAAACCTTTTTCATACACAATCTAATGAGAATTCGATGGTTAGAGCGCGTCCACAAAGGTGAGTTTCACGCCGATGCGACGATAGGCTCCACCCTTGTTCTGCGAAACCTCAATATAGGTGTCAAACGTCGTTCGCATCTTTCCAAAGGCTGGGATGTTGCGGTCCAGGTAGTCCTTCACGCCCATGGCGCGCAGATAGGCCAGCTGCTCGTTCTCGCTGATACCCGTGGCTTCGGTGACGGTGATGTTGCTCAGTTCGTCGTTCTTATATACAGGCTCCTGGTCGAAGTCGCCATAGCAGCCGTCGTAGGCTACCGTGCGGCGGAAGGGCAGTGCGTCGGCCATACCCGTGATCTGCACCTTCACCTGCTTGCCCTCGACCATGTATTTCGAGAAGTCGCCCGTGAGTGCTTTCTTTACGATGGCCAGCATCGCCAGGGCCGCGTTGGACTCCTCACACTTGAAGCGACCCGGAGCGAAGTCGTCCGTGGCCGAATATTCCTCATCGACGGTATAGGACACCTCGACATCATAGTTGTAGATGCTCTTTCCCGAGGCATCCGTGGTGTTGATCACCTTCGTGCGGACGTCGATCTTCGTGTGGTCGGAGATGAAGTTCTGGTCCTGTGCCTCCTGCATGATGTTGTTCTTGATCTCCTCCAGCAGGAGTTGCTCCATCTTCGCTCCCTGCAGTTGCTCGAAGGGCACGAAGTTGTCGTCTGCCTCCAGGAAGGCCAGCGACTTGCGTTCCGTATTGTCGAAGATATAAGTCTTGCCCGTCCGCTTGTTGATCACCTCGGTATAGACGATCTCAAACTCGTCCTTCTCGTTGAGGCCATACTTGGTGTTGACAAACTCCAGGTCGTTCACGTCCATGAACGTCTCCAGTTCGTTGAGCGGCACGGTCAGATAGATGCTTGCCATGTTGTCGAAGTCGAGGGTCAACATGCTCATTTCTGCGTTGTAGTTGCCCATCTTTATCTCCGATGTGCTCAAGATATTGCCTGCCATTCCCGTGGCGATATCCGCTTCGAAGAGACGCATCTGTCTGAGTCGCGACTCTTCGTTCATGCGAGCGTTGTAGTCATCGAGGCTCTCGCCCTCCATTCGCTCCATCCAGTCGTCCATCCTCCTGTTGAGCTCGTCCTTCAGTCGCTCTTGGCGATTCGGCGTGAGAAATCCTACTGGCGTGAAGACCAGGCTCTTGCTTGTGTTGTAGGCCAGGTAGATGTCGTTCTTCACCGTCTTGGAGTAGTTGAGATAGTTGATGCCAGCCTCCTTCGCGTCCAGATATTGTCGGTCCTGGTCGTTGAACAGGTTGATGAAGGCGATGCGCTGGTCGCCCGTGACGACGGTGAGGTATTTGTTCTCTGGGTGGAAGAAGCATTTGCGCGCCAGTCCCACAGCGTCGTAGTGCTTCGTCACCTCAAAGGTCTTGGTGTCGTAGATGTCGCACGATCCGTCGGCCGTCAGTACCGCCATCAGTTTGCAGTTGGACGAGAAAGCCAGGTCGCGCAGTTCCGCGTTGAGCGGGATAGAGGTGCGTACAGTCTGGTTGTCGAGGTTGATGATCTGTATCTTCTCCTTCGAACTGGCTACGAGGAAGTAGCCGTTGGCACTGGCGTCGAGTCGTGTTCCCACGCCGTTGATGGCAAAGCTGTTGACCTCCTGCGTCTTGCGTGTAGCAAAGACGTGCACCCTGGAGTCGCTGCCCATCACGTACAGAAACCTTGCGTCTGGCGAATAGCAGATGGCCGTAGGCTTATATTGTTTCGTCGTCCCCACCTTGCCGATCTGCCAATCCTTTTCGAGTAGGCGGTACACCATCACCGTGTTTTTCTCCTTTCTGCTGTCGATGAAAGCATAGGAACCTCCGGCTGGGTTGATGTAGAGCGAGGTCACCTTGTCGGCCGTCTTCATGAGGTAGTTGCGCATGTTGAGGATTTCCTTCCCACTGTAGTAGTAGAACGCACTATAGTGGTTGGCAAATCCATCTGGCGTCTTGTCCAGTTTCACATTCACCTCATGGGTGCGTGGCGCTTCCGCCTTTTCTGCCTCTTGCGCCGAAAGTTGGAGCGGACAACCCAGTAGGCAGGCGAGTCCCATATAGTAATAAAAATGTTTCATAAGTGTAATTATTTTAATAGGTAAAATACAATGATGCTCTCTCTCTTGGTTTCGTCCGATCTATATGGATGGACTTTTTTTTATTTTGACAGACTGATTCTGTGTTGATGGGCTATTTTGTTTTGATCGGGATCAGCGTGGCCTCCTTGTCGGCAAAGTCGGGCATCTGTCGGCCGATGGGCGCTCCGATATAAGTCGGGTCGCAGACCGTGAAGTCCTTCCCGCCGTAGGTGTAATAGTCGCCATCGACTGGCTCGGAGCAATGGACGGCGCAGGCCATGTGGCCCGGATAGTAGATGAGGACACACTCCAGTCCGAGCAGGTCGCGGACGAGGCGCGTCAGGAGGATGGCGCGGTCCTCGCAGTCGCAGTAGGGATAGAAGAGGGTCTCCTCGGCAAAGAACGCACGGTCCTCCACGCCCCACACTTCCTTGTCGAGCTTATATTCCAGTCCCGTCTGCACCAGGTTGAGCAGGCTGCCGACGGCCTCCGCCTCGCTCTTGCCCTTGATATACTCCCTCAGGACGGGATAGATCTGCGTCTTCACGTCCTCGTTCATCGGCGTGTCGGCATAGATGGCCCAGAAGGTGTAGATGTCGTTGTTGTTGTAGGACGAGGGATACTCGTTGTAGAAGTCGATGAGGTTTTTGTTGACCGCGACGTTGATATGGAGGTCGGGAAATCGCTCTGACGTGATCGTGCGCACCTCCGTAGCCATCTTGTCAAACTCTATCGCCTTGTCGATGCGCAGAGAGAGATTGCTCTCCTTGGGAAACTTCGCCGTACAGATGTTCAGCGCCACGTCCACGTCGTGGACAGGGTAGAATTTCTCGCCGTTGATGACGTAGGACGATTTGTCGTAGATCACGTCGTTGGAGGCGACGAGCAGGTAGAGATGGTCGTTGTCGTCCGAGGCAAAGCGGATCTTGTAGCCCGACTGATAGTAGAGGTAGCCCAGGAGCAGCGCCGACTCGTTGGTGTCAGCACCACAAAACTGGTCCGTAATGCCCTTGAGCATCAGCAGGTAGGCCCAGTCGCAGAGCTGGTGGTTGTCGCGCAGGGCCAGACAGTCGCAGACCAGGTTGTCGTAGGTCGATCCGCTGAGGTAGAGCAGGATGTCCGCTATGCGGTTGGGATTGATTTCGCCGATATTGAATCGCTTCGTCTCGTCCAGGTGTACCGAGAGCTCGTTGCCGAAGAACACAAACGGCATGGTTCCATACTCCGTCTCCTCCTCGCTGAGCGCCACGCGCTCGATCGGCTCTACGGGCTCAGGACGCTGAGGGGCGCGGGCCGTCGCTTCGTCGCCCTTCACGTTGGCCTTTTTTTTCTTGCGTCCGAAGAACAAGAACTTCGATGTGGCCAACGTGTCTTGATAGACCACTGGCTCCACCTTCGGCTCTTCGGGACGCTTCACGGGAGGCTCTGCGCCAAATCGCTCCCACGCCTGGCGCACGAAGTCGGTATATTGCTTGTTGCACTCCTGTCTGAAACTCAAGTACTTCTGCTCCGACTGCTTCTTAAACTGGTTGAAGCGGTCGGCGAAGGAGAGCTCCTGCTTGGGTGCTGCCACCTCCACGGAGTCGAGTTCGCGCGTCACGGTTACGAAGTCCGTGTAGCGTTTCTGCGAGACCAGGTTCTTGTTGCCGAGCTGCTTCTTGACGTAGGCGATATATTTCCCGGACAGTTGCGAGACGCTGTTGCCGCGGGCCGGCGGGAGCTGCTTGATCGTGCCCTGTCCTGGCTGCTTGATCGTGACGCGCTGCTTGCTCTGCTCGTTGAGCAGTTCCACCTTGCCTCCGTAGGGCACGGTGATGCTTGTCTGCGCCGTCACCTTCGTGTTCATGACCAGCGGCTTGGAGACGCCGTTGACGCGGTAGCTCACCTGTCCCACCACATGATATACGAGCAGCGACTGGCCGTAGGCCTGCGCACAGACCAGGCAGATCGCGGTGAGGAGAAGATATTTGATTCTTGTCATAGACTGATGTTTTTTGACTGTTTATGCTTGTCCTTGATCGACTGGAAGTAGTCTCTCTGGGAATTGTACATATTGCGCGACAGGCCCAGGAAAGCGATCGTGGACAAGGCCCAGGCCAGGTTGAAACTGACGTGATACTTGCTGAAGACGACGAAGCTCGCTCCGATAAACACCGTCGTGAAGAGGTAGGTGAGGATGTTCATCACATAGGGCGAACTCGCCACGTAGCGCACAAACTCGTTGGGCGAATGTTTTGTCTTGTCGAGGTAGCGCGATTGCATCACCTCGATGAGCAGGACGATGAGCAGGGAGATGATCCAGAACGCGGCCCCCGAGACCTTGTGGATCTCCTTCTGCTCCACGAGACTCTGGATGCTGTAGGCCAGCAGTTCCACACCCGCTATCTTGCCCACGGGCGTCCAGTGCATATCGACCTCCTCATAAACCGACCCGAAGAGGACGATCTGTCCCTCGATGAGCTCTGGATGAGCCTTCACCTCCTCGGGCTGCAGCACCCGGAAGGCCGTGGGCGAGAAGTTGATGTTGATGTCGTCGGTGCGCCCTTTCACGAGGTCGCGGTCCGCGTAGCGGTTGGAGAGTTGGGCGATGAAGGAGGGGAATTGTTTCCCCTTGTAGCGCTCCGCCAGGGGGTATTTCCGCTTCATATTGTCGTAGAGCAGGCGTGGCATGTTGACCGTGCCCTCCGTGATATCGACAAAGTCGGCGAAGAAAGACCTCGTGGCCTTGGTGTAGCCGACGCTGTCGCCCTTCCAGTCCTGCAGTTTCTTCGCAAAGACGATGTTCTTGTATTGCTCCGCCACCTCCACGATGGCGTTGTTGCCCTCCATGTCCTCGCTCTCTCCCTCGAAGACGCAGTCCATGCCGATCACCTTCGGGTGGGCGGCCTCGATGTCTCTCAGCACCTTGGCGATCTGTCCCCGTTCCGTCACTCTTGTCAGATCTACGATGGTGATGTAGCGGCAGGTGTCGGGATCGCTGCCCTCCGTCTCTATCTGGTAATAGACGTCCGTAAAGGAGAATCCGGCGAGGGCCCGCTTGACGGGAGCCAGGTAGTCCACCTTGATGGTGATGATGGCAAACAGGGTCATGATGGTCACGGCGAGCAGCGTCACCACCACGTGATGGCGCCACCTGGCTCTGCGCTTCGGTTTCCCTGTCGTTGTTTGGTTTGTTTCTTTTTCTTTCATTGATCCGTTGCTGCGTCTTTTTGGCTTGGCCTATCGACTTTTTCAGCTTTTAATTTCACTGGAGGACTATTTCAGGAGGATGACGCTTGCCTGACTGTTGTCCATTCCCGGCATGGTCATTCCCACACTGGCCCCGATATAGGTCGGGTCGGTGACGACGAATCGTTTCCCGTCGAGGAGGATGTAGTCGCCCGCCACTTGGCCTTCGAAGCCGACGGCGCAGGCCAGGTGGCCCGGGTAATAGACCAGTATGGTCTTCAGGCCCAGCAGGTCGCGCACGAGCCTGGTGTAGAGGATGGCGCGGTCCTCGCAGTCGCAGTAGGGATAGTAGAGCGTTTCCTCGGCGAAGAACGCCCGGTCGTGGCCCCACACCACCTCGTCATATTCATACTTGAAGGCCGTCTGCACCCAGTTGAGCAGTTTGTTGGCCGCCTCCAGCTCTCCGCCTTCCGCTATCTTGGCCCGCAGGGCAGGGTAGAGCTCTGCCCTCACCCGGTCGTCGAGCGGCGTGTTGCCATACATTGCCCAGCGCGTCATGAAGTTGTCGTTGACCTCCGAGGTCGGGTAGCTGTCGTAGAAGTCTATCATGTTCTTGTTCACGCTCGTCGTCACGCTGATATCGTCGTAGCGTTTCGAGGTCAGCGTCCTCGGCGTGGAAGGTTGCTGCGCCAACTGCTGTGCGCGTGGGATGAGGAGCGACATGGGCTGCTCTTTCGGAAACTTCGCGTCGCAGATCTCCAGCGCGGCTCTTCGCCCCCGAAGGGATAGAAGTTGGTGTTCTCCAGTCGGTAGTAGCCGCTGTTGTAGATGGCGTGGTTGCTGGCGAAGAGCAGCACGACGCGTTCGCTGTTGCGCGCCAGTCGCATCTGGTAGCCACTCTGACAGTAGAGGTAGGCTGTCAGCAGCGTGGCCTCGTTGCTCTCCCCGAAGGCCTTTTGAGCCAGGGCGTGGATCATGTTGAGGTAGGCCCAGTCGCAGAGTTGCAGTTCCTGGCGCAGGTCGAGGCAGTCGCGTAGCGTGTTGTTGAGCGCGTCGTCCTTGGCCAGTCGACTCCATGCTGCTGCCAGCGCGTCGTTGTCGCAGGAGGAGAGTCTGGGCCGCGAGCTGGCGTTCATGCGCACTTCGAGTTTCGTCCCGCAATAGACGAAGCCTACGGTCTGATCCTTCGGCTGCGGACGCTCCTCGACAGGCGAGACGGGCTCGGGCTGAGGAGCAGGCGTGGGCGGCGTCACCACATCCTTGATGGGCACGGGCCGCGTCTCTATCGGTTTGTCGCGGTCCTCCTCGGGCAGGACGACGGGCGGGACGGTCTCGTCCTTGGGCCGTGGCACGGCGGGCTGGGCGTTGAATCGTTCCCACGCCCGCTTCATGGCCTCGGCATACTGCTCGTTGGCTCTGCTGCGGAAGTCGTCAAACTTCTGCTTCGACCGCTGCGCGAATCGGTCGAAAGCCTTGCGCGGGTCGTTGTCCTGTGCCTGGATGCTGCTCATCATGCACAAGCCCAATAATAGGATATAATATCTTTTCATCGTCTGGTCCTTATGTTTTGACTGGGCATTTTTTTACTACCGTGCGGCCCTTTCTTACCCGATAGCCTTGGTCTCTTGGATCAGAGGGACTTTCGCGCGACGAGCCTATTTCTTCGTCACGGTGAGGATCTTTCTGCTGACGTTCATCTGTGGATCCTTCATCCTGCAGGCCGAGAGCCACTCCTGGAATGCCTCTGCTGATAGCATCCGTGGCAGCCCCTTGTCGATTTCGCAGTCCACCTTTTTATAAAAGGCGTTGGGTGAGAAGACCACATAGAGCTGGTTGACCTCCTGCTGCTGCGAGCAGGTCATGAAGTATTCGTCCACGATCGGTTTCTCCTCCGGCGCTGCGCAGCCCACCGATCCGAAGACGTAGCGCTTGCCGGCCTCCACGCGCACGTTGCCCTCTTTCTGTCCCTTGTAGGGCAGTAGGCAGTAGGCCGTGTTCTCGTTGTCGATCAGATAGGCCGCCACATAGCCGTCCACGGGGGCTGCGAAGGAGATGTAGAGATCGTCGCCCTCGCGAAATCGGTCGGCCTCGTAGCGGTCTTCCGTGCCGTTGCGCAGGATGCGCGAGTCAAACTCCACCTTGGAGGAGACGATCTCGCGGATCTTGCCCCTGGCCGAGACCTTCACCACCACCAGTCCATCGACAAATCCGTTTTCGAAGTGTGGGCCCTTGACCGTCTCTATCCATTCGCCCTTCACCTCGCTGCCACCGTAGGAGGAGAAGTCGATGTTCGACTGGCCGTTTTGGTTTTCCACCTTGGTCAGGTTGGTCTGCGAGACGACCGTGCCAAACTCCTCTGCGATGAGCTTGGTCTTCAGACGCTCAAAGGCGACGCGCTCAGCCTCTTCCGGCGACATGTTCTTGGGCGCCACGTAGGTGTATTCTCCACCCACCGTCTTCACCCTTTGAGCCAGGCAGCCGATGGAGAACACCCCACAGATCAGTATGGATAGTATCCTGTAGATCATTTTTGAATCTGGTCAAACTTGCTTCTGAGTTGCTCGCCCTTCTTCTCCAGTTCCTGGCGTATCAGCCGCTTGGCCATCTCGGTGTTGTAGCTGATCACCACGCGCACCTCCTTGTTCTTGTTGTCCTTCTCGCGGTAGCACTCCAGCACGGGCACCACGCGGCCTAAGTTCTGCGAGAAGAGAGCCTTCGACTCCATGATGGTCTGCGTGATCGAGGCAGCCTCCTCGCGCGACATCTGCTGGTTGCCCACGGAGTTTTCCACCAGGGCCGTCACTTCCGACTGCAACTGTCCTGCGAGGTTCAGCCTTGCCAGTTCCATGGCCTGTATCTTGGCCGCATCATAGCTTTCGGCGATGCTCATGGCCTCGCCCGTCAGATATTTTGGATACATATCCGCATCCACCTCCATCCTCATCAGATAGAGACGGTCCAGCTGCTTCTCCAGGGGCAGTGCGCCGGGAGCCGCTTTCCAGCCCTCCTTCTTATATTCCTTGGCCGCCTTGCGGGCGTCCTTGGTAGCCTTCTGGTTCAGTTCCTCCTTGGACATCTTATAGATTTCCTTCCTCTGCTTTTGCACCTCTTTAGCGGTCTGTGCCGTGGTACTTGTCGTCAGGCAAAACAAGGCTATCGCACATATCAAAATCTTCTTCATAATTCTATTCTTTTAATGTTAATAATCCGTAGTTATTTCCAATCTTAGGTTGCATCGAATCTGATTGTCTCAGGAATCAAAGCGTGTTGCACAAACTCTATGCTGCAAATTTACGTTTTCTCGAGCAATTGTGCAAATAAATCTATGAAAAAATTGCATTCGGGGGGGGTAATGTGTGAAAAAAGTTTAGTATCATTAGTTTTAGTCTTATTTCTCCTTGCTATTTTTCTTTTGCCACGTTTTCTACTTGTTTGCCTTTCCTTGTCCCTTTGTTCTTTTTCCTTCTCTCTTTTCTTTCCCTTTTGCCCTCCTCTTGATTCAGTCTATAGCACCATTCGAGGCCTTGCCGAGGGTTGCTTATGTCCGCGCTTGGAGGTAACTTATGTACACGGCCGGTGGTAAGATATGACTCCTTTTCGGGGTCTCTTGGCTCAGGCTGATGGGGAATCAGCTGGACGCGCAGGCGGGGTGGGCGATTCGCCGAACTTACATCTTAACGTTTAACGTTTTCTATTTTGCATTAGGACGTTGTTACATTGTCACGTTGTCACGTTTTTGATTTTCGGTATTTCGGCGTAAGAAGGGAAAAGATGTAGAGGTTTGTTTTTCAAAGAGATACAAAGAAATATAATGTGAAGAGAAGCAAAGAAAAAGGCGGGAAGGGAAGAAGCTCCCCGGTTCCCGCCTGGTCATCCTTTTGCTTTTTACCTAATAATTGTATATTTTACATCACGATGGTGCTTCACCGCGCTAAAAGATCTTGACGGCGACTCCAGCCACCACCCAGACGCCCGGCTGTGCCACATTGCCATAGTCGCGATACTCCTTGTCCAGCAGGTTGTTGCCCTCGACGTAAGCGTTCCATCTCGTTTCGGACCATTGCAGGCGCGCGTCGAGCACACCATAGGAGGCGTAGCTGTGGCGCACGTTGTCGGCGTCGAGGTAGCTTCCCATGCGGTGCTGCAAGCGATAGCCCATGCGGAGAGCCAGTTGCGGCAGGAGGCGGAAGTCGGCCTGTGCCGAGAACTTGTTCTTCAGATACTCCAGCGCATACTGGCTGACGATGCCTTCGGGCAGGTTTTCGCGCTGGTTGAGCCAGGTGTAGCCCAGCGAGAAGCGATCGAAGAAGTGCTGACCCGGCAGCAGTTGCCTCATGTTGGCCTGTAGCGAGGCCTGCA
>ULMB01028811.1_pt1 | contig 9741 bp, 9 predicted proteins | sample 1951571 | NCBI WGS metagenome assembly ULMB01 (sample SAMEA4835542, study PRJEB28245) | human gut metagenome | biome: gut microbiome; material: fecal sample | place: Denmark | collected 2008 | reverse complement strand
TATATTCATGGAAAATCTCATGTATCTGGCGCGACACCTCCTTGTACACCTCCATACGGCCGGGAATAAAGATAAGCGAAGGACAGAGCCGTTTGGCTTTTTGCGACGACATGGCCGAACGTACTCCATAGCGACGCGCCTCATAACTGGCAGCAGCCACCACACCCCGCTCCTCGGCATGCCCCACCGCAATGGGCTTACCGCGTAGTTCAGGATGATCGCGCTGCTCCACGGATGCATAGAAAGCATCCATGTCGATATGTATGATTTTACGTTCAGTCATTGATTGCTTTCCTTCTCTATTATCAAACAGTAACAAAGATAGCGAAAGTAGAAAGTAGAAAAAACAAGCTCGCTCGATTTTTTCACAAAGTCACACCTTGTTTTATAAATAGAATAGTCATCTCCATTCATCCCATTTTCACGCGTTAATTTATATAAAAATAAAATATCGTAAACATTTATTTTTCTATTTTTGTAAAAAATCAAATCAAAAGTTCGGATAGATATCAAGTTATAATATCAAAACCAATAATACAGAAAGCTAATTAATAAGACTCATACCTAGTTAATCATTTTTATTTTATCAAGTAAATCGATTACTCTCTAATATTAATCATAAATTAGTTACAAATGAAGAAGTTCTTACTTTTAGGCGCAATGGGCTTGATAGCCTTCAGCGTACACGCACAGGACGCCTTTGACAAAGGCGACAGAAAAATGGATTTAGCCATTGGAGTGGGTACAGTAGCTTATGCCGATAAATCACGAGGCACATTCGACCAACATTTCGGAATGGAATGGGGCATCGGGCGTATTGCCGATAAAGTGACAATAGGCTTCGGATTTGCTGTAAATAACACCTACGGAGGAAAGTATCAAAACAAGGTAATAGGAGAGTATGACTACAAATATACTCGCACCACTTTTGGTAAAGTCTACAACTTCAGCACCAAGAAATGGGACAGGATAAATGAAACCAAGAAAGTATCCCGTGAAGGAATAGGTACAGCCGATGCCGATATTACCAGAGAAGATGTGAATGCTCTGGTGACCATCTCTTTCCACTACAGCCCCATACCGCAGCTTGACACATATTTGAAAATCGGAACCGGCGTTGGTTACATGACCTATCTCGTCGGCAACTATCAAAATACAGATGGTTTTCAGAGCGCAAGCGTCAACGATCATAGAGAAACACAATATACAGACATAACCACCCGATACAATTACAACGACCTCGATCATGTCAAATGGTCTTCTGTTGGAGGCTCTAAAATAGTACCGGCAATGGCAACATACGTTGGAGCCACTTACTTCCTGACCGAAAGTTGGGGTATCGGAACCCAATTTGGCTTAATCAGTGCGAACATCAAAGACAAAGACAAAGGATATCCAAATTCATACGGCATCTTTGCTGTAGGTGCTACCTATAAATTCTAACCATTCAACGCAAACGGGGAAGATTAAAAGACTCAATCTTCCCCGTTTGTTATATACACTCCAAGTCACAATCAGCAACTTCAGCCGCGTAAAGTGCCACTTTAGGGAGCTAAAGAGGGACTTGACGAAGCTAAAGAAGGACTTGGTGCGAATGTCTTTCCCCGCTACAGAACCAGTAAAAACTCCCCTACCACCTCTTTATTCTAAGTTTTCAGAAAAATCCTTCACGCTTTCACATCCTCCTAATCCGTTCCATTACATTGATTTACGGTGAAAGCAAAGAATTCACCGACAGTAAGCATCTTTCACCACAAATCACTGTTATCCAACAGATTGCGATGAAACTTCACCGTAAAAAGTTCTGTTTCACACGAAACAGTTCTGTGAAAGCGAAGCATGATACCCAAGTTTCACGCCTAAAAGCCTTTTTTCTCCAGTTGAGAAAAAAGTTTTTCCCTATTGGAAAAAAATAATTGCCTAACTGGGAAATAAAAGCTGCTTACTCCAGTTTCGCAAGTGCGAAAGTTACAAGAGTAAAACACCATCATTCTCCTTTGCGATTTTTGGGATAATAAATGTCTTTCCACACCGGCGTTTTACACTTTTCGGAACGAAAAGCGGCGATAATGTAGCAGACTTGTTACATAGCGGTTACATAAAGAAGAGATAAATACTATACTAGCACTTATCTCTTCTACGTAAACTTCGTCTTGCAAGTATATCAATAGATTTCAACTTTAGTTTGTCTTAGTTGGGGAGATTTAGTTTCGGAATACTCAATTGAAGTACGGTTTTTCATTTTTGAATAATTAGCTAAAAGATCAATTAATGTTTGAGCACAATTATCAGGTAAACGTACTTCTTCTTTGGTCATTTTAAATTCACCACTTTTTAGCCTTTGAGTTGTTCTTACAATAATTCCACAATATTCTTTAGCTTTACCTAAATCGTGATAAACCAATTCTTGCACTACGGGTAATTGAACACCATTTTGCATTGCTTTAAACCCTTCTCTGAAAAATGAAACTCTATCAACATATTCTGAATTATTTATTCCAGAGTATACTATATAATACTTTTTCCCATTTATTTTAAAAGTATCAAAGTGGTGTATCTTATCTCCAAGAAGAGATGTTACACCAAAAGGAGCTTTAGTTTGTGCATTTTGTGGATTAGAAAAATCTGGTGCAATTGTTGTCATCTCATCAAGTTCTTCTGAATCAATCGGAATCGGTGCTACCATTTCTGTTTTTACTTCTTCCATTTCTGACAAATTAGTAAACGGTATTTTTGCATCCATCATTGCCGGCGACATCGCCATCAGCATAACAACCGGAACTTTTGCCAAATTGTTTGAACTTTTATTATATTCAACAGGTTCACCTTCAGTATTACCATTATTTTTTTTGCTATTTTGTCCTGCAAAATTCACATAATGATTCACATTCAAACCGATACCTAATCCTGAAACAGCCATTCGTATCATATGCATCTTCCTTTTCATCTTCTTGATTTTCTTTTATTTCTAATAAAAACGAGTTTTATCTAATTTAATCATCCTCCCATTTCAAACAGCAGAATTCATTATCTGTCCACAATGAGACCTTTTATTATTCAAAAATAGTAAAATTTCTTTCACCTTCCACTCTGCTTTTACAATAATTAACTCGCCAATCAATGTATTATGGGAAGTATAGTCACTATTCACCCTCACAATACCAATCTTTACACCTTCATCTTTTTCATCAAGCAAACATTCAAATCCTTTGGAATGGACAGCTCATACAAGAAGCAAAAAACAAGGCACGAATAATGCCAATCGCATCATCCGTGCCTTATTCTATATCTTGAAAAACAGGTTATTTCTTCAAGCGGGCAATGATTTCATCAGCCACCTTCTTACCGGACATCAACATGCCGCCGAAGATGGGACCCATACGAGGAGTACCCGATACAGCTGATGCAGCCATACCGCAAACGTAAAGACCGGGATAGATTTCTTTCGTGCCGTTCACCACTTCTTCCTCACCAGACACAACATCCAGCGAACGCTCACCGATGACTGCGCCTGTCTCTGTAGCCAGACGGATACCGTTTTTACGGGCAACGGTAGCGGCAATTTCACTGTCGTGGCCAGTACCGTCGATAACAACCTTAGCCAGGATGTTCAACGGGTCGACATGCAGGCCTTCGCGGAGCACGGGCGTCCAGTTGACTACCACACCGCTCACCTGATTGTTCTTGAAGATGACATCTTCCACCGAGTAGCAGTTGAAGATAGTGGCACCTGCATGAACGGCATGATAGAGCAACGAGGAAGTGCTCTCCACGGAATCCATCACATACAGCCCATCGGCAAAAGGTGCATGGTTGATTTCGAATTCACGCACGATGTCCATCGCTTCTTCCTGGATGACAATTTGGTTGAACATCATGGCACCACCCCACATACCGCCGCCAGGAGCCAGCTTGCGATCGAACTGAGCTACCTTCAGGCCGGCCTTGGCCAGATAGTAAGCAGCCACAATACCCGAAGGGCCACCGCCTACGATAGCTACATCGAGGTCGAGGTTCTTTTCCAACTTCTCAAAATAGGTACTGATGATACCTTGTGATACTTTTGTTTCAATCATTTTGTTCTTAAAATTAGAATGTTATAATCATTTTATCTTGTTTACTTATCCTTCACCGTTTCCTGCTCGGTATAGTCACAATCGGTCAGGCGCTGACTGATGCGCATGGCACAGAAGTGAGGACCGCACATGGTGCAATACTTGCCATTCAGGTGGTTGGCCTCCTTATAATATTGCAATGCCCGCTCAGGGTCGAGGCTCAGGTTGAACTGGTCTTTCCAACGGAACTCATAACGGGCTTTGCTAAGCGCATTGTCACGCACCTCGGCACCCGGATGTCCTTTGGCCAAATCGGCAGCATGGGCTGCAATCTTATAAGTAACCACACCTACACGAACGTCTTCCTTCTGCGGCAAAGCCAGGTGTTCTTTCGGCGTAACGTAACAAAGCATGGCCGTACCATACCAACCAATCTGAGCAGCTCCGATGGCGCTCGTAATATGGTCATAGCCAGGAGCAATGTCAGTAACAATAGGACCCAACGTATAGAACGGCGCCTCGTGACACTTCTCAATCTGGCGATCCATGTTCTCACGAATCTTGTGCATGGGCACGTGGCCGGGACCTTCGATAAACGCCTGCACATTCTTAGCCCAGGCACGCTCCACAAGTTCGCCCATCGTATCGAGTTCGGCAAACTGAGCGCGGTCGTTGGCATCGTAGATGGCACCCGGACGGAGGCCATCGCCCAACGAAAGGGCTACGTCGTACTGTGCACAGATGTCGCAGATGTCATCAAAGTGCTCATAGAGGAAACTTTCCTTCTGATGCACCTTGCACCATTGCGAAATGATACTTCCTCCACGACTCACCATGCCGCAAAGACGTTCGTTGGCATAATGGATGTTCTTCAGGCGGATGCCACAATGGATGGTAAAATAGTCTACGCCCTGCTCGCACTGTTCAATGAGCGTATCGCGGAAAAGTTCCCACGTCAGATCTTCTGCTTTACCTTTTACTTTCTCCATTGCCTGATACATAGGCACAGTACCCACAGGAACAGGGCAGTTACGGATAATCCATTCGCGCGTTTCATGGATGTTCTCTCCTGTAGAAAGATCCATCAGCGTGTCCCCTCCCCACTTGCAACTCCAGATAGCCTTTTCCACTTCTTCTTCAATGGTCGAAGTGGTAGCAGAGTTACCAATATTGGTATTGATCTTCACCAGAAAACGTGTACCGATAATCATCGGCTCGGCCTCAGGATGGTTGATGTTGGCAGGCAGGACAGCACGTCCGGCTGCAATCTCCTGGCGCACAAACTCGGGAGTAATATATGATTCAATGCCCAATTCACGATTGTTCATATTCTCGCGGATGGCTACATATTCCATTTCAGGGGTAATGATACCCTGCTTAGCATAGTACATCTGCGACACCTGACAACCTTTTTTCGCTCTATAGGGCAGGCAAATATGTTCGAAACGCAAATGATCAAGACTCTTGTCTGCCAGACGTTCACGACCATATTCCGAGGAGATTTCGGGCAGCACTTCTACATCACGACTACGTATCCAGGCTTCGCGCAGGCGCGGCAAACCTTTACGCAAATCCACTTCTACAGAAGGATCGCTGTAGACACCACTCGTATCGTAGACATAAACGGGAGCATTCTCACGCGTCACCCGACGACCGTCTTCGATGGTGACAGTCGGAGTCAGATTGACACGACGCATAGCTACCCGCACGTCGGGATGGATTTCGCCCTTCAAATAGACTTTCTCCGAATCGGGATAGGTTATTTTAATGTTGTCTTCCATAAGTTTATACTGTTATTTTTGGGTTAATTCTATGATTCGTTTCATTTCTTCCACTGGATCTGAAGCACGCAGGATGCTACCGCTCAAGGCGATGCCATTCAGACCTGTAGCTTTCAGATCGGCTATATTGTCTGCCCCGATACCGCCAATACCTACGATGGGCAGGTTGATTTCATGTTCCTCCATCTGCGACAGGAGCCTGCGATACCCTTCCAAACCAAGGATAGGTGCCAGATTCTTCTTAGTTGTCGTATAGCGAAAAGGACCACATCCGATATAGTCGGCCCCTGCACGATGAAGACGCTGTATGTCATCAAAGGTATTTGCTGTGCCGCCAATGATAAACTCAGGTCCCAGATAGGCTCGTGCCTCGTCGACGGGCATATCAAGCTTACCTAAATGGACACCATCCGCATGAAGACGCTTCACCAGCTCTACACGATCGTCCAGCACAAAATAAGCTCCAAAATCATGGCACATAGCCTGAACTTGTCGCGCCACGGCCTCTACCTCCTCGTCCGAGGCATCCTTCATACGCAACTGAATCCAACGGCATCCACCTTCAAGGGCAATGCGGGCTGACTCGGCATAGCCAATGGTATCGGTAAAATGAGTAATGAATTGTACTTGAAACATAAGCTCCTTTCATATTAAACTATATCATAAACAACAGAAAAGGAGCATCCGCACAGACGCTGTGATGAAAAAAACAGAAATAAACACTCAAAAAAATCCCTCCGCCGGCATGATCCGTATCAGGTTCATTGGGTATAATCTCAGCCATTGCGTTCGCACAAGGCACCCCCTTTTCTGAAATCTACAGCAAATAACGGAATAAAAAACGGAATATCAAAGGAGATAACCCCTTTTTAGGATTATTATTACCCACAAAAAAAGAGAGCACTTCCAGCGGAACGCTCTCTTCTCATATCATAACAGAATATTTTTATCAGAAATAGAATCCGAAACCGACTTTCAATCCAAACTCAGAACGATCTTTATTAATATCCCAATAAACGGCAGGTTCAATAGTCACTGTCTTTGAAAGGAAAAAGGCATAACCTGCCTCAGTTCCAAAAGCTACCAACGTGCGCTTGTCATGTTCCCAAACATGATGGTTCAAGTTGACATTAGCACCCAAGAACACACCTATCGCATCAAAGTAGTAACGTCCGCCTACACCCAGAATATAATCATCAGAGCCTCCACCTTGCCATTGGGCACCAGCACGCAACAACAAAGCCACATTGTCTACCAGGAAAGCACCTCCATTGGCTTCAATACCAAAATGAGCTTTTTCCGTTTGGGTATTATAAGACAGATTCAGCCCTGTCACAGACGGATTAACAAACCATTTTCCTTTCTCGAATTGTGCCTGAGCCACAACTGTGACCAACAAGAGGCTGAAAATGAACATCAGTTTTTTCATATACCTATCACTTTAGTTTAAATAATGTCTTTAATGCAAATATAAACCAAAAAAGTGAGACTTTTGATGACTGATAAAAGAAAAAGTTATCCGTTTCTTTCTTTTCTATGTTCTTTATGACGCAACACAAGCCATAGCAACAGCACAATGACATAAGAAGCAAACACAGTTACATATTTTTCGGCCACACTAATCTCTGAATTGCGAGGCAAAAAATAGGCAGCGGTTGCCGATATATAAATCAGCAATGCCAAACTCAAGGCAGACGACTTCTTCATTTTTTTCATGCTCTCCCCTCCCTTCTCAGCTTTTCATATTTAGTCTTCCAGATATTGAACCATACAAAAGCTACAATTGCAACTCCCATTGCAATCAGCCCCGCATTCTGAAGCCCCAAATTCAAACCTTCAGGAGCTACACAGATGTAGGAAGTACAGACTGCCGTCATAAACAGAGCCGGCAACAGGGTGATACAGAAACGAAAACGAGCACGTTCACGCACCAGCCAAACAGTAACGGCCCACAAAGTAAAGACAGATAAGGTCTGATTGGCCCACGCGAAATAACGCCAGATGATCTGGAAACCATCAGCATCGCGCAAACTATAGATCAGCAAAGCGGTGGCAACAACGAACATGGGAATACATATGTACAAACGACTCCGTATGGATTTCTGCTCTAACTTCAGAAAATCGGCTACAATAAGGCGAGCTGAGCGGAAAGCCGTATCACCACTGGTAATGGGAGCAGCAACAACACCCAAAATAGCCAACACACCACCGATTTCGCCCAACCAATCTTTGCTGATATCGAATACAACGATGGAGGCATCACTGATACCCATACCATTCTCATGGAAAAAATAAGTGGCAACCGTTGCCCATACCAAAGCGACAATACCCTCGGTGATCATAGCTCCATAGAAGATGGGGCGCCCATGACGTTCGCTCGTCATACAGCGTGCCATCAAGGGACTTTGTGTAGCATGGAAACCCGAAATGGCTCCACAGGCAATGGTAATGAACATCATCGGGAAAATTGGAGTCGTTGCAGCCTTGGGGTGCGTATTTTGCATTCCATCCCAGACCTCAGGCAAGGCTGGAAAATGTACATAAAGCATCACCAAAATCCCTACTGCCATGAAAATAAGAGCCACAGCAAAAACAGGGTAAATCTTGCCGATTATCTTATCTACCGGCAACATGGTAGCAAGGACATAATAAATGAATATAACTACAATCCAGAAAGTCATATCGAGGGATTCGGGCGTCAACTTAGCCAACAGCCCTGCAGGAGAAGCCACAAAGACAGCCCCCACCAACATCATCAGCAACACAGTAAACGCACGCATGACTTGCTTGGTAGTCAAACCCAAATAACGACCAATGAGTTCGGGCAAGCTTTCGCCTCCGTTACGTAACGAAAGCATACCAGCCAGGTAATCATGAACGGCTCCTGCAAAAATACTGCCCAACACAATCCATAAATAGGAAGCAGTGCCAAACATCGCTCCCATAATAGCACCAAAGATAGGCCCTACACCAGCAATGTTGAGAAACTGTATCATAAAGACTTTCCAAGTTGGCAAAGGTATATAATCAACTCCGTCTGCTTGTGTCAGCGCAGGAGTTGGACGATCGTCCGGACCGAAGATGCGTTCCGCCAAGCGTCCGTAGAGGAAATAGCCGGCAACCAATGCCAACAAAGCAATTGTAAAAGTAATCATAGTAGTTTCTTTTATTATTTTTTGGAAGCAAAAGTAATTGTTTTCTATTTATCTTGCACTATTTAGCAACAGTTTTTGTAATTTCGCCGACAAAAAATAAGAATAAGCAATTTTCTCATGATAAATATAAACCGCATATACTTGCTGATTGTTTTCAGTTTCCTGATACTGTTCAATTTATCCGCACAACCTGTTCCCAAGTACGAAGTACGCGCAGCATGGATAACTGCAGTATATGGCCTCGACTGGCCACGCACCAAAGCGACAACCCCAGCCAGCATACAAAAGCAGAAGGAAGAACTGGTAGAGATCTTGGACAAGCTGAAAGAAGCCAACTTCAATACCGTGTTGTTTCAGGCACGTACACGTGGCGATGTCCTCTACAAATCGGACATAGAACCCTATAATTCCATTCTGACAGGCAAAAGTGGCAAAGACCCAGGTTACGACCCACTGGCTTTTGCCGTAGAAGAGTGCCACAAGAGGGGCATGGAATGTCATGCCTGGATGGTAACCATTCCACTGGGAGGACGCAAACATGTAGCCTCACTGGGCAAACAATCTGTTACCCGCCGACAACCCAAAATCTGCGTACCCTATAAACGCGAATATTTTCTCAACCCAGGCAATCCTAAAACGAAAGAATACCTGATGAGCCTGGTCAAAGAAGTCGTGGAAAGATATGACGTGGATGGCGTACATTTCGACTACTTGCGCTATCCCGAACGTGCTTTCCGCTTCCCCGACAGC
>ULMB01030823.1_pt1 | contig 9795 bp, 8 predicted proteins | sample 1951571 | NCBI WGS metagenome assembly ULMB01 (sample SAMEA4835542, study PRJEB28245) | human gut metagenome | biome: gut microbiome; material: fecal sample | place: Denmark | collected 2008 | reverse complement strand
ATATTTTTGGGAAAAATAAAAACAAGTATCACTATATGATACTAGTTATATGTTATAATATAATAAATTTAAAAAATGCCATAGACAAGGCGAAGGAGTAAAAAAATGTCACAAAAATTTTATTGCGAATACTGTGGACAAGGCTATAATTCCGTTTCGTCATTAACGGGAAATTCATGCAATAGGCATCCAGACGGAAGTCATAAAGGAAAGCATAAGCTTTACGAGGGAGGAGAAAAATCTGAATATACTTGTAAATATTGCGGGAAAAATTTTCATACCCTTGCATCATTAGTAGGAAACTCTTGCAATAGACATCCAGATGGAAGTCATAAAGGGAAACATGCTCCAGCTTTATAAACAAAGTTAAACGGAAACGGTAGGTAGAAATAAATAATTTTTACCTACTCAATTATTAAAAAATAAAAGGAGATTGTATGGCAGAAGATAAACAAATCAATTTGCTAAAAAGTTTAATTGAAAATAGACAAGAAATATACGAAAGACTAGCGCCGAGAGTAAATATAGTCGATATTTTAGGCAATACATATTATGAAGTTCAAAATAGCAAATTATTATATTATATTTTTAATACTCATTTTAAATATTACGATAAAGAAATAAATTTTGCAAAAGATTTTTCTTTATATATTGTTGGCAATGAATATAAAGATAAAATTAAAGATGCAAAATTTGAAAATGTATATAGAGAATTCCAAACTAAAGAAGGCAGAAGAATTGATATATTAATCGTATTCGATAAATTTGAAATAATAATTGAAAATAAAATAAATGCGGGCGACCAAGAAAATCAATTATTAGATTATTATAACGATAGATATAACGAAGAAAAAGAAATATTTTTAGTTTACTTAACCAGATGGAAATATGAAGCGTCAGAATATAGCATATCAAAAGAAACAAAAGAAGAATTAAAAGATAAAATATATTATTTATCTCACGGAGATATGGCAAAATGGATTGAAAACAATATTTTAAATAAATACGAGTTTTTGAAATTTGATAAAAAATATCAATCTATTTATTCGGCTTTAATTCAAATAAGAGATAATGAAAAAACTATAACTAATCCAAACGAGGAGAACAACATGGAAAAAGAAGAGATTAAAAATTTCTTTGAAAAACATAATTATTTTAAAACATTATTAAATAATAAAGAACCAATAAAAGATAGCTTTGATAAATTAAACAAATTTTATGAATTGTTAGAAAATGCTCAAAGAGTAATTATAGGTAAAAAATTTGAGCTTATATCTGGTAATATAAAATATTCATCAAAGGTAAGCGAATTTATTAAAAAAGTTCAATCTGATAAAGGCGGAGATTATATGAAAGGCGCTCTTTTATATAATGAAGAAGGTATTAAAGGACAATTTAACGGTATATGGTCAAGGAATATACTTATTTCAATAATAGGCTACTTGGATTTATGCATAACTTTAGAACAGAATATTTATATCGTTGATTATCATTTATTTATAAATATAATTGCGAATAATAACATTGCAAATAAGTTAAGAGAAGAGCCGATTAAAACCGAAATAGGAAAAATACTTGGTAAAGATAGCAATAAATATAAAGAAGACGAAGATAGAGGATATATTTATACTTTATATATAGATATTGAAAAAGACAAACCCGAAGAAATAGGACAGAAAATAATTGATTTATATAATTTATTAAAAGAAAAAATAACTCAATAAATTTTATATAAATTGATTTAAAAATAAAACCGTTTAATTGATTTTAATTATATTAGACGATTTTAAATTTATAAGGAAATTTATATGTCAAGAAGTTATAGAAAAAATCCCGTTCGTTGGCAATGTTGTAATTCGTGCAAAAAAGAAAAACAAATATATAATAGACGAATGCGACATAATAATAAATTAATTTTGAAAGATTATAATGATAACACAGTTTTACAAGTTCACAAAAGAGACGGATTGAGTTGGTGGGATTGGGCATGCGATGGCAAAGGCGATTTATGGGTATATAAAGAAAATATATTAATATTGGATGCTGAAGAATTAGAATGGTATAAAAAACTTATGAGAAAATAATTTTATAATTTTTAAAATATATAAATAACTAGTATCACTGTATGATACTAGTTATATGTTATAATTAATATAAACAATTTTTATTAAATAAAGGAAAAGTAAAGTGAAAAACAATAATATAAATGAAATTATTATTACAGACAAAAACGAAAAAGAATATTTGGCAGAATTTCAAAAGATAAAAAAGGCTTTAATTAATAGATACGCTCCTTTAGTAAAATACGAGGCTTTTAAAATTAAAGAGACTATAGGAAATTCTTTTAATTCTATAAATATAAATTTTGAAAATTATGCGAAAAATAAACTAGGCTTTGAGGATGAAGATTTTGAAAGTCTTGGTTTTTTAGGACTTTTAGACGCTATAGATAGATATAACCCAAACAACGAAAGCGATATAAAATTTGAAACTTATGCCAGCATGAGAATACAAGGTGCTATATTTGAGGAATTCAGAGCAATGGATGGGTTGCCAAAGTCAGTTCGTAGAGAGATAAAAAAATTAGAAGAAAGAGAGATAAAAAAATTAGAAATGGTAGAAAATAAAATGATAAACAATTTAACAAAAAAAGAAATCGACAATTTATGCAAGTGGGCTAAAAAATACGAGATTAAAGATTTGAATACCGAAGAAAAAACATTAAATATAAAGGAACTTAAAATAGTTTCTGATGAAATAGATTATTTGCCAAACGAAATTTTCAAACTTACAAATCTCGAGAGTTTTTATATAGACTGCTATTCTTTGGAAGAATTTCCTAAAGATATTGAAAAATTAATTAATCTTAAAAAACTTACGATAGAATTTTCCGATATAAAAACTCTGCCAAAAGAAATTTTCAACTTGGTTAATCTTGAAACTCTTAATATAGACTGCTATTCTTTGGCAGAATTTCCCGATGGAATAAGCAATTTAACAAAACTTAAAACTCTTAATTTTATATATTACGAGGAGTTAATAGAATTTCCTAAAGAAATATTTAACTTAAAAAATCTTGAAAATATTCGTTTAAGCTATTTTAATAAGTTTAAAGGTTATTATAAAAAAATAAACGATTTAGACAATATAAAAAATATCGAATTAGAAATATTTGATTTTGATGGATTTGAATTCCCAAAAGAAATATTAAAAGTATCTAAATTAAGGACTCTAGAGATATATGGCGATAACGGATACATGAAAGAATTGCCAGCAGAAATAGAAAACTTAATTAACTTAAAAAAACTTTCTATAGCCGTTGAAATTTTAAAATGTTTGCCTAAAGAAATAGGAAGTTTAATTAATCTCGAATATTTAGAAATAGATAGCGAATTTGAAGATTTTAACGGAATTCCTAAAGAAATTGGAAATTTAAAAAATCTTAAAACTCTTAAAATAGTGCGATGCAAAGGTTTAAAAGAATTGCCTAAAGAAATATTTTATTTGCCAAATCTCGAAAACCTTGAAATAAATTGTGAAATAACCGAAATTCCAAAAGATATAAAAAATTTAGTTAATCTTAAAAATTTTAATATATGGTGCAATAGTTTAACTGAACTTCCAAATGAAATATCCAATTTGACAAAACTTGAGGAACTTCATATATCATGCGATAATATGAAATATTTGCCAAAAAATATATATAAATTAATCAATCTTAAAAATTTATCAATTTGTTGTCGCAAATCAAAGAAACTTCCAAAAGAATTATTCGATTTAATTAATCTTGAAAAACTTCAGATAAGTTGGTGCGAAAGCTTAAAACATATTCCAAAAGAAATAGGAAATTTAATCAATCTTAAAGAATTAGAAATAGCTCTAAATAAATTAAAAAATATTCCAAAAGAAATTAAATGTTTAATTAATCTCGAGACTCTTAATATATGGTGCGCAAACTTAAAATATATTCCAAAAGAAATTAATGGTTTAACTAAACTCAAAAATCTTAATATATACCATTGTAAAAACTTGAAATATATCCCAAAAGAAATTGGCGATTTAGTTAATCTTAAGAGACTTGATATAAATTGGTGTGAAAAATTAGAATATATTCCCAAAGAAATAGGAAATTTAATCAATCTCAAAAAACTCTATATTAAAGATTGTAAAAATTTAAAAGAAATTCCAAAAGAAATAACTAATTTGAAACAATTAAAAAATATTATTATAGCATGCAAAGATAATATAAAAATACCTGAAGAAATAAAAAAATTAATCGAATCTAAAAGTTATTATATTCGTATAAATAATGTATATAGCGCGAAAGAATTGGAAGTCGAATTATCAAATTTAATTAAAAATAAAAGTTTTGATTTAGAATACGGTGGAGATTATGAAGATTCGTATAGTTTAGATTATCTTAAATCCGTTAATATTGTGGAATTAAATCAAGCGGAAAATAATTCTGCAGACTGCAACAATGCGAAAGAATTAATCGAAGAAATTACGATTTCAAAAAATCTTAAAGAACTATATATAAAATCCACAAACTTTAAAGAAATTCCTAAATGGTTATTTTATTTATATAACATTGAAAAACTTTTTATAAATTGTGATAGTTTAGAAGAACTGCCTAAAGAAATTGGGAAATTGACTAATCTAAAAGAATTTGATATTGAAAGTGCAAACTTAAAGAAATTACCAAAAGAAATTGGCGATTTGGTTAATCTTAAAAGATTTGAAATAGATTGCAATAGTTTAGAAGAATTACCGCATGAGATTGGAAACTTGATTAATCTTAATAGTATTGTAATACATTGCAATAAATTAAAAGAACTTCCAGAAGAAATAGGCAATTTATTAAAAATGGAATATTTTAGTATGGATTCTGAAGTTTTAAAAGAATTGCCAAAAAGTATAGGAAATTTTACTAAACTTCGCAGTCTTGGATTAGACTGTTCTAATTTAGAAAGACTTCCTAAAGAGATAGAAAATTTGAAAATAATTAAAGGAATCGATATAAGAAGCGATAAGCTAAAAGAATTTCCTAAAGAAATATTAAGCATGCCTAAACTTGAACGGATTGATTTACATGGAAACGGAATAAAAGAGATACCAAAAGAAATCATTAATTTGACTAAACTTGAAAAATTGGATATGCAATATTGCGCTAACTTAAAGAAAACTCCGAAAAAAATAGGCAATCTGATTAGAGAATCTAAAATTAAATGCTGGTGGAATTTTTAAGGAGAAATAAAATGCAAAATAATTTAACTAAAAAAGAAATTAATAATTTATATAATTGGGCAAAAGAATATGATATTAAAGAATTGCAAACAAAAGATAGAAAAAAATTATTAAATATTAAAAAACTTACGCTTGGCGAATTATATAGAGCGGAAAAGAATTTTTCTTATATTCCAAATGAAATTTTTAAACTTGTAAATCTTAAAGAACTATATATAAACTCCATAAACTTAAAAGCGTTGCCAAAAGATATTGGAAATTTAATTAATCTTGAAGAGCTTGTTATCGGAGGTGATTGCAAATTAAAAAAATTACCTAAAGAAATAGTGAAGTTAACTAATCTTAAAAAACTTGAAATAAGTTGTCAAAAATCAAACGAACTTCCGAAAGAATTATTTAATCTTACTAATCTTAAAGAATTTGAAATAAGAAGCGAAAATTTAGAAAAACTTCCTAATGAAATTGCCAATTTTGTTAACCTTAAAAGTCTTATAATAAGTTGCGATAAATTAGTTAAACTGCCTAAAGAAATATGCAATTTCTCAAAACTTGAAAATATAGAAATAGCTTGCGAAAATTTAAAAGAATTGCCTCATGAAATAGGAAATTTAAAAAAACTAAAATATTTTACTTTATGGGAAAGTAATTTAAAAAAATTTCCTAAAGAGTTTGGGAATTTAATTAACCTTGAATATTTTAAGATATATTCATCTTATAGCTTAAAAGAATTTCCAAAAGAGATTGCAAATTTTACTAAATTAATACATTTAACAATAGAATGTTATAAAATGAAAGAACTTCCAAGAGAAATAGGAAATTTAATTAATCTTAAAAGCCTTTATATTAAAAGCGCAAACTTAAAAGAACTTCCAAAAGAAATTAAAAATTTGGTTAATCTTGAAAGAATTGATATAATTTGGGACGGATATGCAAAAAGATTGCCTAACGAAATTCTTAATTTTGAAAAACTTAAATTTATAGAAATAAAAAAATTGGGATTCATTTATAAATCGGTTGGAAGAGAATATAAAATTGAAAAAGCCAGAAAGAAAATAAAGAAAGGATAATTTTTTTAATTGCTTTTTAAATTTTTATGATTTAATAATAATTATAAAATAAGGCTTTTACAAACTTTTTCCACAGTCTTTGGAAGTATAATCCATTCGGCAGATTCCATAACTCTTTTTTGCAATTCTTCCGCCGTATCGTTATCTAAAACTTTAACGGCTTTTTGCATTATAATTTCTCCGCCGTCAATAATTTCGTTTACAAAATGCGTTGTAGCTCCCGTGATTTTAACTCCTCTTTTTATAGCTTCTTCATGAACTTTTATTCCGTAAAAATTTTTTCCGCAAAAAGAAGGAATAAGCGAAGGGTGAATATTGATAATTCTTTTAGGATAATCTTTTACAAAATTTTTAGACAAAACCGACATAAATCCCGCCAAAACTATAAGCTCGATTTTATAAGATTTCAAAATTTCTTTTAATTTTTTTTCAAATTCTTCTATTTTCTTGCATTCTTTTTTAGAAATAATTTCAAAAGGAATTTTTGATTTTTCTGCTCGTTTCAAAGCGAAAGCGTTAGAATTATTTGAAATAACCAATTCTATTTTTCCGCTTTTTATTATTTTATTTTTTTGAGCGTTTATTAAAGCTTGCAAGTTAGTTCCGTTTCCCGAAACCAATACGGCGATTCTTATTTTTTTATTCATATCATTCCTTAAAAATAATTTTTTCTTTATTCTCAATTATTTTTCCAATAATATAAGCGTCCTCTTTGCAAGAGCTTAAAATTTCAATAGTTTTTTCCGCGTCTTTTTTTGAAACGATTATACACATTCCGACTCCCATATTAAAAGTATTAAACATATCTCGCTCTTCTATATTTCCAATTTTTTGAATATATTTAAATATTGGCAAAATTTTAATTTTATTTTTTTCTATCTCTGCGCAAAGTCCGTTTGGAATGCATCTTGGAATATTCTCGTAAAAACCGCCGCCCGTTATATGCGATATTCCTTTTACTTTAATTTTTTTTAATAATTTTAAAATAGGTTTAACATAAATTTTTGTCGGCGTCAATAATATCTCGCCAATAGATTTTTTTCCAAGTTCTTTAACTACATTATTTATATTTGAATTATCAATATTTAAAATTTTTCTAACAAGCGAAAATCCGTTTGAATGAATTCCGCTAGAAGATAAAGCGATTATAATATCTCCTTTTTTTATCAAACTATTATTTATTATTTTTGATTTGTCGACTATTCCCGTAGAATATCCCGCCAAATCGTATTCGTCTTTAGCGTAAAAATCGGGCATCTCCGCAGTTTCTCCGCCTATCAAAGCGCAATTAGATTGAACGCATCCTTTTGATATTCCTTTTACTATTTCAGAAATTTTTTCGGGATAATTTTTTCCGCAAGCAATATAATCTAAAAATATAAGAGGTTTTGCTCCAACGCATATTATATCGTTTACGCACATAGCAACGCAGTCTATTCCGATAGTGTCATGTTTATTCATTGAAAACGCTATCTTTAATTTTGTCCCAACTCCGTCAGTTCCGCTTACCAAAATGGGTTTCTTTATTCCTTTTAAATCAAGTTCAAATAATCCGCCGAATCCTCCGATACTTGAAATAACGCCTTTAATATTAGTTTTAGCTATATGTTTTTTTATAAGCTCGACAGATTTATATCCCGCCGTTATATCGACTCCCGCTTTCGCGTAAATATCGGATTTGGAATTATTCATTTTGATTTTTCCTCGTCTATATTATTTATCTTTCTTTCAAAACGATTTTTAAATTTTTCGGTTGGAATTTTTGTAGGATAATTTCCGTCAAAACAAGCGATACAGAAACCGCTTTTTTCATTGACATAACCTATTTTTTTAACTCCTTCCAAACTTAAATATCCAAGAGTATCCGCTCCTATTTTTTTTGCTATCTCTTCAATCGTATATTTGCAAGCGATTAAATTATCTTTTGAATCTATATCGATTCCATAATAGCAAGGATTTACAAAAGGAGGCGCCGAAACTCTCATATGCACTTCAATAGCTCCCGCTTCTCTTAAAAGTTTAACTATTCTTCCGCTTGTAGTTCCTCTAACTATAGAATCGTCTATAAGAATAACTCTCTTTCCTTTAACGACATTTGCCATAGGATTTAATTTTATTTTAACTCTATCCATACGACTCTTTACTTCGGGATGTATAAAAGTTCTTCCGATATATTTATTTTTTATTAAACCTATTCCGTAAGGTATTCCCGAAGCTTTTGAATATCCTAAAGCCGCATCCAATCCAGAATCGGGAACTCCGACTACAATATCGGCATTTACAGGATGCTCTTTTGCAAGTATCTCTCCCGCTTTAATTCTCGCTTCATAAACATTTTTTCCGTCTATTATAGAATCGGGACGCGCAAAATAAATGTATTCAAAAACGCATAAAGTTTGTTTCGATTTATTGCAATGTTTTTTTATAGAAGTTATTCCGTCCTTACCGAAAACTACAATCTCTCCTTTTTCTATATCTCTTATAAACTCTGCTCCGACAGAATCTAAAGAACAACTTTCAGAAGCTACTACATATTCTCCATTTGCCGTTTTTCCATAACAAAGAGGTCTAAAACCGTTTTCATCTCTTGCAGCTATAAGTTTTTGAGGCGACATTATTACCATTGAATAAGCGCCTTTTATTCTATTCATAGCCTCGCAAACCGCTTCTTCTATAGTATCCGCTTTTAATCTTTCTTCTATAATCGTATGAGCTATTACTTCCGTATCCGAAGTCGTGTGAAAAATAGAGCCTTTCGCTTCAAATTCTGAACGCAATTCGTAAGAGTTTATAAGATTTCCGTTATGAGCTAAAGCCATACTTCCTTTTATATGATTTACAACTATAGGTTGAGCGTTACTTCTTTCGTTTCCTCCCGTAGTGCCATATCGAACATGTCCAACCGCAATATTTCCTTCGCCAAGTTTATTAATAACGCTAGGAGTTATAACATCGTTTACCAAACCTAAATCTTTATAAGAGCTAAAAATTCCTTCGTTATTAACGGCTATTCCGCAAGATTCTTGTCCTCTATGTTGCAAAGAAAATAATCCTAAATATACGATTTGAGATAAATTTTCTTTTTTAGGGCTATAAATTCCAAAAACTCCGCATTCTTCTCTTATTTCAGACATATAATTTCTCCAAAAAATTATCCGAGTATTCTTTTCATCATTTCTTTATAAGCGCCTTCTACATTTCCCAAATCTCTACGAAATCTATCTTTATCAAGTTTTTCGTTTGTAGTCGCATCCCAAAAACGACATGTATCGGGAGATATTTCATCGGCAAGAACTATTTTATTATCTGCAAGTTTTCCAAATTCAAGTTTAAAATCTATAAGTTTTACATTTATTGAAATAAAAAATTTTTTCATCTCTTCGTTTATTTTGAAAGCATATTTTTTTATAATTTCAATTTCTTCTTTTGTTGCAAGTTTCAAAGCGATTGCATGATAAGAATTAATTAAAGGGTCGCCGAG
>ULMB01017150.1_pt1 | contig 9924 bp, 4 predicted proteins | sample 1951571 | NCBI WGS metagenome assembly ULMB01 (sample SAMEA4835542, study PRJEB28245) | human gut metagenome | biome: gut microbiome; material: fecal sample | place: Denmark | collected 2008 | reverse complement strand
AAACTAAACATATAAAATTCCTACCTTATTTTTAATAATTAAATTATACAATATTTTTAAAAATATGTCAAGCATAAAATATAATTTTATTTGTAATCAATCAATCCTTATAATCAATCTTCACAAGCTTCAAATCTGCAGAAACCATAAACAAACAAGGCAAAAGTATTAAAGTTAAAAGCGAAGCGAATAAAAGTCCGTAAGCTAAAGCCATGACTATCGGAACAATTAAATCCGCTCTTCCGCCTATTCCGTAAACCGTTGGAAGAAGTCCAAATATTGTTGTAATAGTAGTTAAAAATATCGCTCTAAATCTTTCGCTCGCTCCTTCAACTACGGCGTTAAACACATCTTTTTTATCTTTTATATTTCCGTTTTCAATTATTCTATTAATCAAATCAATCATTATTATTCCGTTATTAACGACAACGCCCGCAAGCCCGACTATTCCGACTCCGCCTACAAAAGACATCGGCATTTTATGAATAGCAAAAGCTAAAATTACTCCGATTATTCCGAAAGGTATTATTCCAAGTATCATTAAAGGCTGAACGAATTTATTAAATTGAAGCAATAGAACGACATAAATCGCGATTATTGCAAATAAATATCCCCAAGCGAGTCCGATTATAGAACCGCTAGTTTCCTTTACCTCGCCCGAAAAATCTACGCTTATTCCTGGATAATCTTTCGATATCGAATTAAAATAATCTTTCATAATATACATTACCTGCAAAGCCGTATTCTCTCCTTGAATAATATCTGCCGTCATAGTTATAGATTTTTTGCCATTATAATGCATTATGCTTGATTTATTATTTGTAATTTGAATCGTGGCTATATCTTTTAAGTATATTAATCTTCCGTAAGTGTTTGGAATAAGAAGATTATATAAAGTATTTGTATTATGAGTATATTTTTCGTCCAATTTAACTCTAAAATCTAATCTATTATCAAACTGCTGAATTGAAGTCGCCACTATTCCCGAATAAACCGCTCTCAATTCTCTTGCTGCAATTGAAACATTTAAACCAAGTTCCGCCATTTTATCGTAATTAAATATAACTCTTAATTCTTCCTCGCCTATTTTATCGTCATCGTCATAATTTATTACTCCGCTTAAAGATAATAATTTTTCTTTCATTTTATTTTTTACTTCTTGCGCCTTCAAAGTGTCGTTTCCGATTATTTTTATATCAATCGCTTTGCCTGGATTTATTACAAGTTTTGTATTAATAGTTAAAAGTTCCAATTCTTCTTTAATTTTACTTTTATCTATTGCCAAATTCAAATCGTCAATTATATCGAAAGCCGTTTTTTCTCTATTATTTGCAGGGACTAAATATATCATAGTTCCCGCTAAATTATTTAATTCTTCCGATATTTCAACGCTATTTTTATCAAGTTGTTTTCCCGCTAAACTATAAACCGCTATTAAATCTTTATTGTCAATCGTTTCGTAAATTATATTTTCAATTTTAGATAAATATTCTTTAGTTTTATAAATTGAGCTTCCGATTCCCGTATTTATATTTATAACTATTACATCGGCGCTTGTATCGTAAACCAAAGTAAATTTTGAAAATATAGATTTTGAAATCATAATTGAAAATATTAAAATCGCTATAAAAAGTATAATTATTAAATATCTTATTTTAAGCGTAAAAGTTAATAATTTTTTGAAAGGAATCTTTAATATATTAAATAATTTATCTTTATCGAAGTCTAAAGGATTTTTCTTTTTATGCACTTTATAAATTATAGCGTCCATTCCCGTTAAAGTTTTCAAATTGTCTTTCGTTATTAAATTATTCGGAAGCAAAAGAATCGCTTGAAAAATGCTCGTAATTAAAGCGACTATAACAACTTTAGGATATTGATTAATTAATCTTCCCATAGTTCCCGAAACAAAAATCATAGGAGTAAATGCGGCTACAGTCGTTAAAGTTGAAACTAACATCGGCATAAAAACTTCTCCAACGGCGCTTTTTGTCGCATCTAAACCTTTAAATCCTTTTTGATGATAATTAAAAATATTTTCAGAGACGACTATAGAATTATCGACTATCATTCCTAAAACGGTTATTATTCCCGCTAAAGATATTGTATTAAAAGTTATATTTGAATATTTCATGTATATCATAGAAACCGATATAACTATTATCATTCCAAGCGAAGTAAAAATTGCGCTTTTGAAATCTAAAAATATTATAAGTATTAAAAATATTATTACAAATCCGCCCGCAATATTTGAAGTTACGGCATTTAAAAGGTCGTTTATTGTTCTTGAATTATTTCCCATTACGGAAATTTCTATATTTTCTGGGATAATATTTTTATTTTCTTCTAAAAATTTATTTACATTATTTATAGTTTTTATTATATCGGCGTCTTCTTTTTTGATTATATTAATAGAATATCCGTCCGTTTTATTTACTCTCATAAACACATTTTTTTTGGCGAAAAATTCTTTAACTTCGGCGACATCCGAAAGTCTAACGGGCTTTCCGTTAAAAATAGAGCGAATTATAAGATTTGTAATCGATAAAGGATTTTCAAATTGTCCCGTTGTCACTAAAAGTTTATTTTTATTGTCTATATTATCATATTCTGTGGGCTTAATGCTTCCGCTTGTAGAACGAATATTTCTTAAAGATAAAGCCTGAATTATTTCGGTTAATGAAATATAATATTCTCTTAATTTATAAGGATTTGCAATTATTTGAATTTCTGGCTCGCTTCTGCCATAAACTTCAATATTTGCAACTCCATCAACATATTTTAATTCTCTTTCAAGTTTTTTTGATATATCGTAAAGTTCTTTTTCGTCTCCTTCAATTCCTTCTTTGAAATGAATTCCCAAATTATAAATAGGCATTTTATCGGCGTTAGCTTCTATAATTTTTATTTCTTGAATATCTCTTGAAACATTTGGCGCATTTTGAATCTTTCTAAATATTTCGTCTTTAACGGGGCGAGTATCTTTAAGTTCCATATCAATTCTTATAGTAAGTATTCCCGCATTTTCAACGATAAGAGAATAAAATTCGTCAATTCCCGCTATCGTTTGAAGTTCGTCTTCTATAGGAATCATCGCATTTTGCTCCACATCTTCGGGCGAAGCGCCAGGATAAATAATTTGAACTACAATAACATCGAAATCGGTTGAAGGGAAAGCCTCTTTTTTTATATTAATAAAAGCGTAAACTCCTAACGCTAAAGTAATTATTATAATAACATTAACCAATAATCTATTTTTAGCGAATATTTCAATTATTTTCTTCATTTTTTATTCCTCATTATTATTTATTTAAATTAAAAAATATTAAAAATTAAATCATAATCATTCCATCATAACTAAAGAATTATAATCCATAACAGTTCTTATTATAGAATATTCCAAATTAAGAGTTTCCGCTCTCGCTTTTGCAAGTTCAAGTTTAGAGTTGATAATTTCGTCAATCGGAATTCTACCTTGTTTAAATTTTTCATTTTGAGTATTTATTTTTGAAGCTATAGCGTTTATATCTCGTTTTTTAATCTCAAGCATTTTTTTATAAGATTGAAATTCATCGTAATATATTCCAATTTGAATTTCGTAATCTCTATTAACTCTTTCATAATCTGCAGAAACTGCATTTAAAGAAGCGTAAGCGTCCATCATTTTTGCCTTTGCATCTCGTCCGCCTATTGGATAAGAAAACATAAGTCCGACAAAATAATTTAAATTAGTCATACTTGCAAAAGAATTAAAAAATCCGTTATCGTCTAAAGCCGAAAGAGAAAGATTGCCGACAATAGACAAATCGGGCATAGAATTATTTTTTATAATCGTCATTCCATATTCCGCTCTTAATTTTAATTGATGAGCCATTTGTCCTTGAATACTTTCTAAAAAAGGAACGGTTTCTATTTTAGCGTTCATAGAATTTTTAAGAGTATTATTCCAATCTCTTTCGCTTGGAATAGTATTTGTTTCGGGTATAAAAAATCTTATATTTCTTAAAACTTTTTTTAATACAATTTCTGCTTCGTCTCTCGCTTCAATATATTTTAAAGTTTGTCTTATAGCGTTTTGATAAGAATCGTTATCTATTACTCCGTTTGTATATCCTCTTTTTGCTCGATTTTCAAAATCTTTCGCTCCTTTAATCATATCGTTATAAAATGAAACTAATTTTCTCGCCATTACCCATTGATAATAAAGTTTTCTATAAGAATTTAAAACTGAATTATCGTCAATCATTCTTTTTAATTTTGCTATTGTTAATTGATATTCCGCGTCTTTTATCGGATATCTGTCTAATTTGCCGAAAAAATCTCTCAATATAGGCTGAGCAATTTCAATTTTTATACTTGGAGAATAATATTTAAAATTATTTGTTCTTAAACTTGGCAAAACCATTTTTTGACCAGCAGTAAAAGGAAATGATATATTACCGCTATCGAAATCTCCAAAATAACCATCATGCTGAATCTTTACCGCCCATCTCGTGCCTGAATATGGAATAAGTCCGCTAAATCCCGCTCCGATTCTAAAACCGTTATAACGAAAAGTCGACTGAGGAAAAATAACATATTGCTCGAAATAGTTTTGCGTTCCTATAGCACCAGCCTGCAAATCAAATTTTACATCTCCGCTGCTTTTCGCTCTAATCAAATCATTATATGCATTGCTTTCTATAGAAGCGGTTAATTTCATTTCGGGAATTAAAGATTCTATTCTTTCCATATATTTATCGTAAGTTAAAATAGTTTCTCTTCTTTGGGCAAAAACGAAGGAATAAATAGCAAACAAAATTATTATAATTTTAGTTAACATAATAAACACCTATTTAAGATTATTATATTTTAATATTTTTTTATATAAAAATCAATTACTTTTAGATATTATAATACTTGCTAAAATATTTATTAATTCTAAATAAAATATATACATCCTAAAACTCTTTTGCATTTTATAAAAAATTTATTATAATTAATATGGTATCGAAAGATATTAAATAAAAAATTAAGGGGTATTTTTAATGAAAAGAATAAGAGTAATTCAATTCGGTTGTGGGAAAATGGCGAGTTATATTCTTCGCTATTTGCATGAAAATGGAGCTGAAATAGTGGGAGCTATAGATCTTAATCCTACTATTGTTGGTAAAGATGTCGGTGATTTTGCAAATCTCGGATTAAAAACTGGAATTATAATTTCAGACAATGCTGATAAGGTGCTTAACGAGTGCGATGCAGATGTTGCAATTGTTACGCTCTTTAGTTTTGTAGGAGATATATATGAAAGTGTAGAGAAATGTGTTAAACGAGGAATAAATGTTATAACAACATGCGAAGAGGCTATATATCCTTGGACTACGGCTGCAGAACTTACAAACAAACTTGACGCTCTCGGTAAAGAAAACGATTGTACCATAGCTGGAAGCGGTATGCAAGATATTTTTTGGATTAACATGGTATCTCTTGCAGCTGCAGGTTGCCATAAGATTGAAAAAATAAAAGGAGCATTTAGTTACAATGTTGACGAATATGGACTTGCATTAGCAAAAGCTCACGGTTGCGACCTTACCAAAGAAGAGTTTGAAAAAACTTTAGCTCATCCTACTGAAATTGTCCCATCATATGCTTGGAATTCAGCGGAGTCTCTATGCAATAAGTTAGGACTTACTATAAAATCAATTCAGCAAAAGAATGTCCCATATATTATTGATAAGGATATGCCAAGCGAAACTTTAGGTAAAATTATAAAGGCTGGACGATGTATAGGGATGTCAGCGGTAGTCACTATAGAAACATATCAGGGAATTACTATTGAGGAAGAGACAATTGGAAAAGTATATAGCAAGGATGATGGAGATATGTGCGATTGGAAGATTATTGGAGAACCAAATGTTGAATACCATGTGGTTAAACCAGCTACAGTGGAACATACATGTGCAACAATTGTAAATCGTATTCCTTCGCTTTTGAATGCTCAAGCTGGATATGTAACTGCAGACGAACTTGAAGAAATCCGCTACCTCACTTATCCTATGCATTATGAACTTTGATTTATAAAACTTATAGCCGTCATTGACTTTATCAGTGGCGGCTTTTTATAATAATATCAATACATAATCTTTTTATATAAATTTAAAAAAATTAATGAGTTTGTAAAATATATAAAAAGTTTTATTATAATTATTTTATAAAAATTGCTATTTACTAGGCTTGAAAAAATTTAATCTCAAAGCGTTAGCGACTACGCAAACCGAACTTAAACTCATAGCAAGTGCGGCGAATATAGGATTTAATAATAAATCTTTTCCCATTATCGCCACTAAAAAATTGCCGATTGACGAATTAATCAAACTCTCTCTAAATATATGCAATAATCCCGCGGCAACGGGTATTCCCAAAACATTATAACAAAAAGCCCAAAAAAGATTCTGCTTAATATCTCGCATAACCGCTTTGCTTAATTCTATAGCCTCAACTACATCTTTAGTTTTCGATTTAACCAATACTATATCGGCGCTTTCAATCGCTACATCAGTTCCGCTTCCTATAGCTATTCCAATATCCGCTTGAGTTAAAGCGGGAGCGTCATTTATTCCGTCTCCAACCATAGCCACAATATAATTTTTTTCTTGAAGCTTTTTCACTTCTCTTGATTTTTCTTCGGGTAAAACTTCAGAAAGAGCGATATCGATTCCCGTTTCATTTGCAATTGCGTTTGCCGTATTTTTATTGTCTCCCGTTATCATAATCGTTTTTATATTTAATTTATGAAGTCTGTTTATAGTTTCAATACTGTCTTTTTTTAATTTATCGGCGCATGCTATTATTCCTAAAAGTTTTCCGTCTTCTGCTATATACATTGGAGTTTTTCCTTCTTTTGAAAGTTTTTCCGCTTCGTTTAAAAATAATTCTACCAATATATTTTCTTTTTCCATTAATTTTTTATTTCCGATTAAAATTCTTTTGCCGTCTATAATAGCGTCTATTCCAAAACCCGATAAAGCTTTAAAATTTTCTACCTGCAAAAGTTTAATATTTTTTTCTTTCGCTTCTCTAACTATCGCTTCTCCCAAAGGATGCTCGCTTCCGTTTTCCGCGCTTGCCGTTAAAAGTAATAATCTTTCTTTATCGCTTTTATCTTTTGAAATAATATCGGTAAGATAAGGTTTGCCTTCCGTTAATGTTCCCGTTTTATCGAACATGACGGCGTTTATTTTTTGAGATAATTCCAAAGCCTCCGCATTCTTAAATAAAACTCCAAGTTCCGCTCCTTTTCCCGTTCCGACCATTATAGCGGTAGGCGTGGCTAATCCCAAAGCGCATGGACAGGCTATAACTAAAACAGATACGAATACCGTTAAAGAAAAAACAAAATTATGAGTAGCTATAAACCAAGCTATTGCCGAAATTAAAGCAATCGTTATAACGGCTGGCACGAAATATGACGAAACTACATCGGCAATATGAGAAATCGGCGCTTTTGAACCTTGCGCATCTTCTACTAATTTTATTATTTGAGAGAGCGCCGTATCTTCTCCAACTTTTGTAGCTTTAAATTTAAAAGTTCCCGTTTTATTTATTGAAGCGCCAACTACTTTATCGCCAATATTTTTTTCTATAGGAATGCTCTCTCCCGTAAGCATAGATTCGTCAACCGAACTATATCCTTCAATTATCTCTCCGTCAACGGGAATTTTCTCTCCAGGACGAACAATCAAAATATTTCCTACTTTTAAATCTTCAATTTTTATTTCTTTCTCTTCTCCGTTTTCAATTACTCTTGCCATTTTGGGTTGAAGTCCCATAAGTTTTTTTATAGCTTCTCCCGTTTTTCCTTTGCTTCTTGCCTCTAAATATTTTCCAAATTGAACGAGAGTAATTATAACCGCCGCTGATTCATAATATAAATTATCTCCATGCGGATTAAGTCCTATAAAAGACAAAATACTTGAATAAACGCTATAAACGAAAGACGCCGTAGTTCCTATTGCAACGAGAGAATCCATATTTGGCGAGCCTCTGAATAAAGCGGGAAATCCTAAAGTATAAAATTTATAACCAGAAACCATAACGGGAATGCATAATATAATCGCTACTATTGAAAATATTTGAGGATTGGAATGATGCGATAAAATTTCTAAAAGCGGAAGTTTTACGAATTTTATCATTGGAGACATTGAAATATAAAATAAAGGAATTGAAAATATTGCAGAAATAATTAATCTTATTTTTTGCTCTTTAATTTCTTTAGCTTTTTTTTCTGAAATATCTTCTTCTTTGCCGATAACCTGATAACCTGATTTTACTATAGTATTTACAATATCTTTATATTTTAATTTTTTATCGTCAAATACCAAAACGGCTTTTTCTGTCGCTATATTTACATTTGCCTCTTTTACTCCTTCCGTTTTTTTTAAAGCTCTTTCAACCGCTCTCGAACATGCGTTGCAATGCATTCCGCCTATTCTTAATGTCATTTTCATCTTGTATCTCCAAAAATAATTTTTTATAATTGTTAAAGTTATCTAACAATTATAACATAAAAATATTTTTTGACTATATATAAAATATTTAGCTTTGTATAAATTTTAAAAAATTTAGTTTCTTTAATAAACAAATTCTATTAAAAATTGATTACTTCGGTTAAAGCCCTCGCAACAACTAATCGATAAAAAAGAAGCTCGCCCTTTTCAGACAAGCTCCTTCAATATAAAAGAAAAAATTTTTCTAACCAGCAATTTTAAAAGCCATGACGAAGATAACATTTCGCCATGACTATAATAGATTTTAATTTTTTACTATCTTTAAAAATCTCTTTTTACAAAAAAGAAATTCTAAAAATACCAAGTTATACCCGTAGAAGCGTTTAATATAATCGAAGTGCTTCCCCCCGAAGAAGTATTAGCCAAATCTCCCGCAACCGTAGCGCCTCCAGTTTGAAGTTCGGTATACCATTCAAGTTGAGGTATCGGGCGAATATATAATTCTCCGTAAACAACATAACCGAAAGTATAGAATGAGGACCTTCTTTTTTCATAAGAACCCGTTTGCACTCCTTGATACGAATATATATCTTTAGCATTAACTATAGTAAAAGATAAAGCTGGCTCTACATAAACCTCTATTGTCTTGCTTTCGTTCATAGCTCTAAAACCTATAGGGAAAGCGATTCCTATTCTATAAGGCTCTTTGGCATAATAAATATTAGGGTTAGGAATACTCGCTATATAGCCTCCTTTTAAGCTTCCGTTATTTAAGTCGGCATTTGCTCCGCTGCTTACGCTAACGCCTCCAATTCTCGCTCCGCCGCTTGGGGCGAAACCTTTAGCCGTAATATAATAATTATCAACTATATCGGTAGATTCGTCCATGTTATTATATCTAGTTTCTAAAGCCTTATCGAATTGAAGTCTAATTATAGGCGTAAGTTTCATATTATAGGAAGAGAAGTCGTAATTGAAGTAGGCTCTTAATTGAAAACCAACCGACTCTTGAGTAAAATAGATTGAAGAATCATTAACCTCTTCTATAGTGGCGTTTCCATAACCAAAATATAATCTTAAATGTGAAAAATATTTTGTATTAAAATAATATCTTCCCTCAAATGCCGTAGAAACTACTATAGTTCCTTTTAAGCTATCGTTCTTTTTATAATAGGATTGTTGCCCAACTCCCACAGAAATTGGTATATTTACCCTAAAGTTATTATCTAAAGCCGTCATAGACAAAATAGGAGTATGAATCATATAAGTAGGACTGCTCCACTTAAACTCATAGCCCAAAGCGATTCCAAATATATTCATTCTATATCCTATTCCGCCTAATAAAGCTGGCACAATATTGTCTAACGCTATTTTATTATTATTTAATTCCGAAAAATCGGTTACATTATGCAATATTATGCCCGAAAGATTATTAGCT
>ULMB01010638.1_pt1 | contig 10095 bp, 9 predicted proteins | sample 1951571 | NCBI WGS metagenome assembly ULMB01 (sample SAMEA4835542, study PRJEB28245) | human gut metagenome | biome: gut microbiome; material: fecal sample | place: Denmark | collected 2008 | reverse complement strand
TGCTAAAATGAGCGGGGTTGTAAATTTTGATGGGCGAAATGGAGCCAATGTTAAAATCAACGAATTCAATCCTCCTTTCTATTGGGAAGGTTATTGCAATAAAGTAAATTAAATCTAATTATTTACTATCTTATTTTTTGCAAGTAACATCTCTCATTTTAAAATATGGATAATTATTCTGTTGAAATGTTATTTTTAGTTGACTTTCATCTATAAAAGTTATAGTTCCTGAAAAAGCTCCATCTTGAAAATTAACAATTGGATAAACGCCAGATATTGTATTCGTCCCATCAGGAGCGCTAATTACTTCTTTACCTAGTTCATTTGTAGCAGCATTTGTTACACTCTTAAAAGATAAAGTAATACTTGTTGAACTTACGGTAACTCCTAAAAATGTTTTATCTCCGCTTGAAGAACTTATTATGGCTTCGCTATTAAAAGTATCATTATTAACTGTTAGACCTTGAACGGCTACAGGAGATGAACATGTATATAATATAATCCCAATTATAGAAATAAATAAAATAGATATAGTCAATCTTTTAATAATTTTCATAATAACAAAACCTCTTTTTAATTTTTTAATTTATTATAATCCTTATTTTTATGGTCGTTATCTTCTACATGTAGTTTCGCCAATTACATAATAATCTGGAACTAATTTTCTAAAAGTCACTATAACTTTATTACTGCTTATAAATTTCAAAGTTCCAGCTCCCTTAGTATTTTGAAAACTATAATAAGGGTCAATTCCACTTATATTCGTTGCGTCTATATTAAAAGTATCGGATGTAGTTCCTGCATTAGTATTTTCATATCCTAATGTAACCCCCCCGTTTCCAATATTAATTGTTAGCCATCTTTTTTGTAAAGTCGGCTGAGTTCCCTTGTAAGTTCCATTTCTATTTTCTCCAATTGGACTTGCCACGGGAGAAACACATGCTATAATATAAAATATAACGAATAAACATATAAATAAAATATAAAATATCTTTATCATAGTACCATCCTGAAAACTATTTAGAGCATAGAACATCTTCTAAATTAAAATAAGGCTCTTTAAGGCTTGTAATAGTTACATATATCATATTTGTATCTGCAACTCTTATGGATGCCGATAAGCTCCCATTTTGAAATACATAACTTGTAGAACCTTCCACTCCCGAGATATTAGTAAGGCTTGCTTTTGGACCACTATTCCCAAGCCCTATTTCAAGAGTGGCATTATTCCCAATCTTAACTGATAAACCTGCATCTCCTAAAATTGATTCACTATTAAAACTGCCGATCACATTTTGTAAATTTGAATCTGTTATTGCAGTAACGGGAGTGGGATTGCAGCTATAAAATATTGAAATTATAGCAAAAATCAAGAAAAATATAATAAATTTATTTTTAACCATTATAGTTCCCCCCAAAAAAATATCTACATTATGCTTACTATAGATATTAACAGATTATAAATATTATGTCAAGTTTTTATTGTAAACTATACATAATAATTATCGTAATTTACTCAAATTATGTTAATACTTTTTTGAAAAATCCGCTGATTTATAATAATTTTTTCGTTATTACAAATTACTATTTGAAAAAATTCAAAATTTATTATATAATTTGCAATTAATAAAAATTATAAGTAATGGGAGTAAATAAAATTTAGAGGTAAGAATTTATGTTCGATTACATTATAAGAAGATTATTTATATCGATATTAACTTTATTCGTGATAGTTACTATAACTTTCTTTTTAATGCATACGGTTCCAGGCGGACCTTTCGTTGGAGAAAAACCTTTAAGCAAAGTCGCTTTAGAAAATTTAAATAGAAAATATGGATTAGACAAACCTTTAATAGTGCAATACGGAAATTATCTTAAAAATGCAATTAAAGGAGATTTGGGAACTTCGCTTACGAAAATAGGACAATCGGTTTCAGGCACTATAAAGAGAGCTTTTCCCGTTTCTTTTAGGCTCGGTATTTTTAGCATGTTTATATCAACAACGGTAGGAGTTTTATTTGGAATAATCGCCGCTTTAAGACAAGGAAAAGTTATAGACAGAGTCGTAATGGTTGCAGCCACTTTAGGAATTGCCGTTCCAAGTTTTGTTGTCGCTACGGTTTCAATTATTATATTTTCCGTTCAATTAAGACTTCTTCCCGCTTACGGTTTTGATTCTTTTAGTCAATATATAATGCCAGGATTTGCTTTAAGTTTTAGTTCTTTAAGTTTTATGGCAAGATTAATGCGAAGTTCAATGCTCGATGTTATTCATCAAGATTATATTAAAACTGCAAGAGCAAAAGGAGTTTCAAGAGGATTTATAATATTTAAGCATGCTTTAAGAAATGCGATTATTCCTATTGTCACTTATTTAGGACCTTTATCGGCGGGAATACTTACGGGTTCTTTTGTAGTTGAAAAAATATTTAATATTCCTGGTTTGGGAAGATATTTTGTAGAAAGCATTACTCAAAGAGATTATCCAACGATACTTGGAGTTACGATATTTTACGGCGCTTTTTTAATAGCGATGAATTTTTTAGTAGATTTGTCTTACGGAGTTATAGACCCGAGAATTAAAATTCAGGAATAATTTAATAATTAAATTTAATTAAACAGATAGAAGGAATAAAATGGAAATATTAGATAAATCATTATTTGAAAAGGCTACCGAAGAAGAAAAATCTTCCGTAGAAGTTCAGAGAGAAAGCGTAACTTATTGGCAGGACGCTTATAGAAGATTCAAAAAAAATAAAGTCGCTTTAGTTTCAATTATAATAATAGGAATCATAGCCATTCTTTCAATATTTATTCCTATTTTTTCAGAATATGGATACGCCCAAATAAATAGAGGAGTTGAAAATAGTTTGCCTACTTTTGAGCATCCTTTTGGAACGGATACTTTGGGAAGAGATTTGCTTGTTAGATGCATGATAGGGGCGAGAATTTCTCTTTTAATCGGCATAGTTTCGGCTACATTAGTAGTTATAATTGGAATCGTTTACGGTTCAATTTCGGGATATTTTGGCGGAATGCTTGATAATATTATGATGAGAATTGTCGATATTATAAGCGCTGTCCCAACTCTTTTAATAGTAGTTTTGCTTTCGGTTGTATTAAAAGCTCCTATGGATAAATTATTTTTGCAAAGCGAATCTTTAAGAGGAATCGGGCTTTTAGGACCTGGTTTATTCAGTATATTTATAGTTATATCTTTATTATATTGGACAAATATGGCAAGAATGACAAGAGGACAAATTTTAGCTTTGAAAGGACAGGAATTTATAACGGCGGCAAGGGCTTTGGGAACTCCGCATTTAAGAATAATATTTAAACATTTAGTGCCAAATGCTATGGGTGCTATTATAGTTTCGGCTATGGTGCAAATACCGAATGCAATTTTCGTTGAAGCGTTTTTAAGTTTTTTAGGGCTTGGCGTAAGCGCTCCTATGGTTTCGCTTGGCTCTTTAACTTCAAACGCCGTAAGCGGAGTTTATTCTTATCCTTATCAATTATTATTTCCCGCAGCATTGATTAGCGTTATAATTTTATGTTTTAATTTGGTAGGAGACGGTTTAAGGGACGCTTTAGACCCTCGTATGAAAAATAGATAAATTAAAAAAGGAAATTAAATGAATAGCAATTTATTAGAAGTTAAAAATTTGAGCGTATCTTTTTTTACTCCATCGGGAGAGGTTAAAGCGGTTAATAATATATCTTATAAACTCGATAAATCAAAAGTATTGGGAATCGTAGGAGAATCGGGTTCGGGAAAAAGCGTTTCTGCATATTCTATTATGGGACTTATAGAAGAGCCTGGAAAAATTATAAACGGAGAGATTTTTTTTGAAGGAAAAGATTTAATTAAACTTTCGGAACATGAAAAAAGAAAAATCAGAGGCGATGCAATCTCAATGATATTTCAAGACCCAATGACTTGCTTAAATCCCGTATATACTATAGGAAATCAACTAACCGAAGCTTTAACTACTCATCAAAAAATAAGCAAAACGGCAGCAATAAATAGAATAATAGAGTTATTAAATTTAGTCGGAATAAACGAACCTAAAAGAAGAATGGGACAATATCCGCATGAACTTTCGGGCGGAATGCGTCAAAGAGTTATGATAGCTATGGCTTTGGCAGGAAATCCTCAAATACTTATAGCGGACGAACCCACAACGGCTCTCGATGTTACTATACAAGCTCAAATATTAGAACTTATAAAAGATATTCAGAAAAAAATTCAAATGGCTGTTATTTTAATTACGCATGATTTTGGAATAGTAGCAGATATGGCGGATGATATTATAGTTATGTATGGCGGCGGAATAGTTGAAAGAGGAACGGTTTTCGATATATTTGAGCGTCCTAAACATCCTTATACTTTAGGGCTTTTGAAATCGCTTCCTCGAATAGATATTAAACAAGATAGATTAATTCCAATAGAAGGAACGCCAATAGATTTGCTAAATATGAAAGCGGGATGTCCTTTCAGCACAAGATGTGAGGAATGCATGAAAGTTTGCATAGAAAATAAACCGCCGATAGTTCAATTTGAAGAAGGGCATTTTTCGGCTTGTTGGCTTCATGATATGCCTAAATGATTAAGAATTAAAAATTAAATTAAGAGAGATATTTTTAATGGAAAATTTAACAAAACCTTTAATAGAAATTCAAGACTTAAAACAGCATTTTAAGATAAAGGGCGGACTTTTCGGAAGAGCGACTCAAACCGTTAAAGCCGTTGATGGAGTTTCATTTAATATATACAGAGGCGAGACTTTCGGATTAGTGGGAGAATCGGGAAGCGGAAAAACAACTTTAGGAAGAACATTACTACATCTTTACAATCCGACAAGCGGAAAAATATTTTTTGACGGAGAAGAAATTAATAAAGAAAATTATAGAAATTACGCAAAAAAAATGCAAATAATTTTTCAAGACCCTTATGCTTCTTTAAATCCGCGTATGACGGTTGAAGATATAATTGGCGAAGCTTTGGATGTTCATAAATTATATTCCACAAAAAAAGAAAGAAGAGATAAAATTATAGGACTTCTTAAACTTGTGGGATTAAACGCCGAACAGGCTCAAAGATATCCTCATGAATTTTCAGGCGGACAGAGGCAGAGAATTGGAATAGCGAGAGCTTTAGCGGTTAGCCCTGAGTTTATAGTTTGCGATGAACCTGTTTCGGCTTTGGATGTTTCTATTCAAGCGCAAATTATAAATATGCTTTACGATATGCAAAAAAACATGAAATTAACTTATCTTTTTATCGCTCATGATTTGGCTGTAGTTCGTCAATTATGCAAAAGAATAGCCGTTATGTATTTGGGAAATGTCGTGGAGCTTACAGAAAGCGAGTCTTTATATACTAATTCGCTTCATCCTTATACGCAATCTTTAATTTCTGCAATTCCAATTTCAGAGCCTTCGGTTGCAAAAACTAAAAAAAGAATAATACTTTCGGGTGAGATTCCCTCTCCAATAAATCCGCCTTCGGGATGCAAATTTAGAACGAGATGTCCAAAAGCGAAAGCTATATGTTCTGAAAAAGTTCCCGAGTTTAGAGAGATTGAAAAGGGACATTTTTGCGCTTGCCATTTTGTTTGATTAATTTTTATTTATAATTAGTTTTAATTTATAAAATTAATATTTTGACAAACTGTTAGTTTTTTGGTATAATATAATTATTTCACCGATAATAAAGATTTACTCAATGAATACGACAAACGGGAAGCTTATTTTGTATATCAAGCAAGCCTAATGAGAGGCTCAAAAGAAGAGGTAGAGAAGAAGAAAGAAAATTAATAGCAAAATCAATGAAAAAAGAAAATATAGATATAGAAACTATTAAAAGAATAACAGGCTTACATATTGAAGAAATCGAAAAACTATAATTATTTTTAAGATTTATTTTTACTTTTCTTATTTAATATTACTAAATAATTTTCATTGAAAATTGCATATTATATGCTATAATAATAAAAATTAAATAATAATCAGGCAGAATTATGGATAAAGAACAATTAATTAAAATTTTAAAAACTAAAAAAGATATAATCCCAGAAGAACATGACGGAGTTTATATTTTAATTCCTAAAGTCGTGGAAGAATTATCAAAGATTGAGCAGAATTTGGATAGTTTGGATTTGGATTACACTGATTTAAACGCAATATATTTTTTATGTATTGGAACATGGAAAGTAGGCTTCAAAAATAGAATAGAGCGAATAAATGATTCTCATTTACCAGAAGAAACTAAAAATAATATAATTAAATTGATAAAAGAAATAGAAGAAGAAACTAATGACAGTAAATTTAATAATAAAAATACTCTTGGAATGTTCGGAACTCCAAAAATGACTTTTAAAGATTATTTGCCAGATAAATTGGAAATAATAAATTTTTTCAAATTAATAATAAAAATAATTGAAAGCAAAGAGGATATTAATAATATAATTAATATTATGAAAGAAAGTAATTTAAAAATGAAAGGATTTAAGAAAGGCTATATAAGTCAATTTCTGCATTGCCTTAAGCCAAATATTTTCCCAATAGTTAACTCTCGGGGAATAAAAATATACAATAAACTTGAAGTTAAAATAGATAAAGATGATACAATTAACGGTTATATAAACGATATAGAAACTATAAATAAATTTGTGAAAGAAAATAAATTTAAATTTAAAAACTATAGAGTTATAGATTTATTAGATACTGATATTAATGTATATGTAATTAAACAAAAGAAACAAATAATACTTCAAGGAGCGCCTGGGACTGGCAAAACTTATTCAAGCTCCGAAATTGCCGTAAAATTAATAGATGGAAGTGCGCCGTCCGATAGAGCGGAATTAATGAAAAGATATAAAGAATTGGTTGATAAAGAGCAAATATTTTTTACGACTTTTCATCAATCTATGGATTATGAAGAATTTGTTGAAGGAATAAAACCAGAGACAACTAGCGATAATAAAATAATATACAAATTGAAAGACGGGATTTTTAAGGAAGCATGCAAATTGGCTAAAAATAATAAAGTCGTATTAATTATAGACGAAATAAACAGAGGAAATATTTCAAAAATATTTGGAGAGTTAATTACTTTGCTTGAAGTAGACAAAAGAAAAGATAAAGAAAATGAAATTGAAGTTATTTTACCTTACTCAAAAGAAAAATTTTCTGTGCCTGATAATTTGTATATAATAGGAACTATGAATACGGCAGACAGAAGCATTGGTTATATAGATTATGCTTTAAGGAGAAGATTTGCTTTTATATCAATTAAAGCGTATAAATCGGCGATTGAAAAATATTATAATGATAATAAAAATTCTGATTGTAAAGATAAAGCTATTAATTTATTTGACGATATAAAAAATTTAATAGACAAAAATATAAACGAAGAATTTGAAGCGGACGATATAATGATAGGGCATAGTTATTTTATGGCTCAAAATTTTGAAGAATTACAAAATAAATTAGAATACGAGATAAAACCTATTTTATTAGAATATTTTAAAGACGGAATTTTAAAATCAAATAAAGATTTAAAATATACAATTAATAATTTAAACTATGAATAAATGCGAATGCGATTTTTGTAAAAAAGCTATATATAAAGAACATATTACAATAGAATGCAATTCTTTAAAAGAAAGTATAGAAAATTCTATTCACAAAGATAGGCTTTTATCATATTTTGAAAAAGAATATCATTTTTCTTATTTTATCGGCGCTTTTTGGCTTAACGACAAAGAAAACAAAGAAGAAAAATATACTAAAAGTATAATTATAAAACCTAAAATAGAAAATATAGATTTCATGAAAATGTTTTCAAAATGTTTTGAATATTCTATTATAATAAAAGATTTTAATGAAATATATAATATTGGCTTTGACGAAAAACCTATAAATCATAAAGATAATAAATTAATGCCCGACTTGGATATTTTAATCGCGTTTCATTTTTTGAGAATGCTTGAAGTCGAACTTCATAACGGACTTAAAAAGAATTTTATAAGAAGAGAAGAAAATCTGAAGTCTAAAATAAAAGGTAAAATTCAATTTTCAAAACATATAAATAAAAATATAATCAGAGGAAGAGAAGATAAAATTTACTGTTCGTATTTGGATTATGATATAAATTGTTTAGAAAATAGAATATTAAAAAGAGCTTTAAAAATCTGCGCATCAAAAATTTCGGAAATAAAAAATTCTCTTTATTTTTATTGCATATCGTTTTTTAACGAGGTTTCTAACGAACTTTCTTATAGCGAATTAAATCATATAAAAATAAATCCGCTATATAAAAGATATAAATTATTAATCGAGCTTGCGATAAAAATAATAAAATTAAAAAGATATAAAGATTCTTGTAATGAAAATGAAGCTCCGCCTTTTTGGATAGATATGTCTTTATTATTTGAAAAATATGTTTACGCTTTAATGTTGGATAATATTGAAAGCAAAAATATATTATATCAAAAACAATATATGCATGGAAATTTTAAACCAGATTTTATAATAAAAGGAAAATATAATTACATAGCCGATACAAAATATAAAGAAATTTATAATAATAATTTTGATAAAAGCGATATAAATCAATTATCAGGTTATGCAAGAATAAATAATATAATTAAAGAATTTTCAGAAGATATTCAAAACTATATACCAGAATGTTTAATTATATATCCGTCAAATAATGAAAATGATAATATAATTGATATTGATAAAAAAGAAGAAATAAAGGGTTTAGTAAGATTTTATAAATTAGGAATTAAATTGCCCTAAAAATAAATTATAATATTTGAAAATAAAATTTTTAAAATAAAAAAGAGCTATTATATTTAATAATAAATTAAAAAAATCTACAAATAATAGTTGCAATATTATTATATTTAGTATATAATTTAATTAAAAAGGTGTGAGAATCATGTTAAACAACTCAACTCAACTCAACTCAACTCAACGCTAATAATTTATTAAGCGTTAATTTTTATTGCAAAAATAAATTTAATATAATTTTGTTTTTAGTTATTATAATCTCATTGGCTTCCGCAGTCTTTATACATTTCTACGCATTTAATAGAACGGCAATATACATAGACACTATTTACCATTATTATGATATGAAACAATATTATGAAAGCAAAACTTTGTCAACGGTTGGAAACAGGCTCATGAATAGTTTGGATATTAGAGACAATGAAACTTATGCAAGAATTCCAGGAGGTTTTTATTATACACTTTATTTATTTTGCTATATAATTGGCGGAGGATTAGCGAAAGCAAGAATAATTTATATTATAATTTGCTCTATAATACTTTTAATATTTCTATATTGGATTTATAAAAGATTTTCTTTATTAATCGCTTCTATAATGTCGGCTTTAATACTAACAAACGGATATATTATTTTTTCAACAAACGATTTTTGGAATCCTAATATACCGCTTGTATTTTCATTTTTGCTTTTTATGGTTTTCTGCGAATATGTTTCAAATAAAAACGAAAAATATATTTTTATATGCTCGACTTTAATTTTTCCTATAGAGGCGATAATGGCTCAAGGACATATAGCGGTTTTCTTTTCTATAATTCCGACTACAATAATTTATTTAATTTTCAGATATAAAAGAACTTTAAAATATATAAAATCTCATGCGCTTGGAGTTTTTATTTCGTTTTTATTTTATCTTCCATATTTAATATCAGAAATAAGAAACGGTTTTTTTAATACAAAATTAATGTTAAATATGCAAAGCTCCTCTAATTTTCAAGGTTTGCCTCAAGTTTATTCAATTTTAATATTTCCGACAAATGAGATTTCCGTATTATATGGAACAAATTCTACTCCGACAAAATATTTTTGGTTTAATGAAAATATATTTTTTATAGGAATGATATTTTTAATAATTACATGCATTATATCTTTAACGGCTTTTATTTATTCTATAATATTTTTAATAAAAAAAAGAAAAATAAAAAATGATACCATGAAATATACCGACATTATGCAAAAAGAAGCTTTTATATTTTATTTGATATTTATACCAGCGACTTGTTTAGCGTTTTTTA
>ULMB01014676.1_pt1 | contig 10152 bp, 8 predicted proteins | sample 1951571 | NCBI WGS metagenome assembly ULMB01 (sample SAMEA4835542, study PRJEB28245) | human gut metagenome | biome: gut microbiome; material: fecal sample | place: Denmark | collected 2008 | reverse complement strand
CTTCCCTGCATTTTCTATATCGTCATGTTGATACCACTACTTTATGAATCCCCCACATGATCCATCTGATAATACTTCAATTCTTAGTTTTTTCCAAAAAAATATTGATGTTTCATATCGCCAACTGTATTTTCTTTTCTCTGTCCTTCCCCCTTAAAGTGAAAAGTTCCCTGCACAGGCCACGGTGAACCATACCATAGTCCACCTGACCGGCGCAGTAATCCCTTTGTGCCTATTTTATGATTTCATAGAGCAGGCTGCTCTTTCCTCCATTTTCACGCCATCTCTGCTTTTTCTGTATAAATCCTGCACACTCCAGATCGCGGATTGCACGCTTGACCGTACTTACAGACAGGTGCAGCTCTCTGGCAATGGTACCGATTGCCGGATAGCATGTCCTCTCCCTGTCCGCACGAGTCTCCAGATACAGATAGACCGCCACCGCCCTGTGTGGCAGCTCTGTTTCATAAATTTCTTTCCTAGTCACCCTGCCTCCTAATCTTCCGTCCGTAAGGTCTGCCGCATCTTTTTCATGGTGTCCGTCAGCGGTGTCTGCTGCATCCCTCCTGTCCTTGCCGTTTCTGCAGGTGTCTCGTCTGGTTCTTCCATGCAGCACATATATCTCCGTATGATCTCCTCTTCAATCTCCTGCTTGTCTGCGTATGCTACCTTTCTTGCAGATTTTTCTTCGCTCTCATAGGGTTCTTCAAATGTGATGCCCCATTTTAAGAACAGTTTCAGTTTTGTCCGCATAGGGTGAGTCCCGGTCTTTGATACGATAAAGTTTCCTTTTGGCAGTGACTTCAATTCATCCGCTGTCATGAGTGGTCTTTGGATCATCTGAAGGGACTGGCTCGGATCATTCTTTCCCCGGCTGATGGAACCGGACATGACAGTTTTGCTGCCCAGGCTCTTGGAGAGCACTTCCGCTGACTCCGAGTTCGGTGCGAACCCACCGAAGATGGTATCCTGACAGTTATCGATAATAATTTCTGCACCCTCTTTCCCATAATTCTTATTAAGCTGGGCAAAGGACTGGATCATGGGTACGATACTCACCCTTCTGGATCGGGACGCTGAGAACATCATCTCTGCGCTTTCAATCTTCGGAATCGTTCCGACCTCATCCCAGAAGAAAACCACACGATTGTCCAGTTTCCCTCCGTTCTCGTCTGCCACCACAAGGATTTCCCGGTAGAGCTGCTGTAAGATCAGAGAAATAATAAAATACTTGGTATTGTCCTCCTCCGGCATGACCAGAAACACCGCCGTCTTTTGTTTGCAGAAAAGCTCTGCATCGATGGCGGTATCAAAACAGAGTATCTGCTCCAGCTCGGAATCCAGAAAAGCATTCAGTCTGGATAATGCCGTGGAGAGAACCGACTGCATGGACTGCTCTGCCGTATTTAAGGCTGCCCCTGCAAACCATTTCGCCTTGTGGGTATCCGGGAGTTTTGCCAGAAGTAGCTGGAACTGGTTTTTCCCTTTCACTTTAGATGGTGCAAGTAAATCCTGTATCAGCTTGAACACGCTGATGATGTGTCTTTTTCCATCCGGGCAGAATTCCGCAATGAGCAGGATGGCTGCCGTCAGCACGCCTTCTGCCGCATCATAGAAAAACGCATTCTGTCCATAGCTGGAACTGTCCGTACCACCGGAGGAGATAATGGTCTTTGCCGTAATCTTCGCATATTTTTCCGCTTTTGCCTTGGCACTCAGGTTCGTATGGTCTGCAAGATACTCATCCATGTATTTGTTGACCAGATGGAGCATATTATCACCATCGCTTCTGGTCGGATTACGAAGATCGATGACTGCCGTATGGTAGCCATAGTATTTTTTTGCAATGCCTGCATAGTTGCGGTATAAGTCTCCCTTTGTATCCGTGGTCAGGAAACTCATTCCACAGGCACAGGCATATTCGATGTTGGGATACAGAAAGAGTGCGGTCTTTCCGACTCCTGCCGCACCGATCATCAGACAATGCACATCCCCGGTATCCACCAGCGCATATAGTTTTCCTGCCCGTTCCATGCTGCCGAGTACCAGTCCCTGTGCAGCCGGCAGGTTCTCACCCCTGCGCCACAGCTCCGTTTCATAGGGCACCTGCACATAGGTTTCTGCGATTTCTTTTTTCGTGGCAAATCTTGCCGTTCCATGCTGACCGTCCCCGACAGTCCTGCTCTTGATTCCGTTTAATGTATAATAGTGCGACAGAAGTGACACGCCTCCAATCACGGAAAACATTGCCACCCCGGCGATCACCAGCATCACGACTGGCTGCATAGCATCATTCCTCCCTCCTGATATTCCATTTTGTGTTCCTTCACAGCCTGTTTTGCCGGCTTCATCTGTTCTTCCCCGCAGTCAATAGCAACAAAAATATGAGCCCGGATGCATTCCATCGCAAAGCTCATACATTTTCTGGCAAGCAGTTCCTGATTTTCTTTTTGTTCTAAGTCTTTTGTATCGAACACCTCCAGTGTTTCTTCAAAGGCTGCCTGCATCTGCCGGATGCGGGTATTGAAGTTTCCCTTGTCTTTATGCGGCTGATAACGCTTTGACAGATTTTCCAGTATCTGTCCTGCACTGGTTTCCCTGCCAAGTGCAATCCCTTCTTTTTCCATGCACCGCACAAGCACTCCGGTCAAAAGCATCCCCGGCCCGTCAAAGGCATCCATAAGCTGTTCCCTGCCCCTGCCCTTTTTCAGTTCATTATAAATATCCTGATAATAACGGCAGATATAACTTCTGTTGGCATACTTGATGTTGATGGATTCCGTCACCTCTTTCAGCACCTCTGTCCATGCCCTGCATTCCATGACTCTCGGATGCTCCTGTGCCTGAATTGTTTCCTCACCATATCTGCCCTTTAAATCCTCATTCCAGTCTTTGCAGGCTGACTGTAACCTCTTTACCGCACCATATCCATTGCGTACCAGAATCTCAGCCAGTCTGCCGCACGCCTCTATGCCTGCTGGATCATGGTCGAGGCACAGCACAACCGTATCCAGTCTGGGATTGTCTTTCAATGCCTGCAGCATGGCATGTTCTGCCACACCGTTTAAGGTGATATAACTGTTCTCCTGCCAGTTGTCTGGATACAGGGAAAGAAATGATAACAGGTCAATGGGTGCCTCAAACACATACAGTCTGTTCCCGTTTCCCCTGTATCCAAATCCGTAGGCAGCTTCCGAGCCTTCCTGATTCAGCCGGAAGCTCCTGCCGTCGGAACAGCTCCCCTTCACATGGATATGCCGGATTTTCCCCTCGCTGTCCAGTCCGGCAAACACAATGTTGTGATGCTCCGCAGATTCATATATGGTTCCTGCCTTTGCAAAATACGAGAGGATTTCCCTGTCAATATGACGCTTCTGCAGAAGATATGCATAGACTCTCTTCATGGTCGGATTTTTCTCCGGCGGTTTCAGTTCCTTTGGCTCTTTCGGTTCTTTTCTTTCCTCTGTCTGTTCTTTTTCTACAGCCTGCCGTCCTTTATCGCCTCTTGCCGCTTTTCTTCTTGTCCCCTGCCTTTTTCCCCGTTCAATAAGCTGTCCCTGTTCTCCGTCCAGCAGATAGATCACCGCCTCCGGGTAGGACATCCCGAAGAATTCCTGCATAAAATCAATGGCATGACTTCCGACCTGTCTGCTGTGGCGGTACCAACTGCTCCCCCGGAAAGTCACACTCCTGTGCCGTTTCCAACGCCATTCATTCCCGGAACGCTCCACTTCCTCATGCTCCCGGCGAAGGATGTCCGCAATATGTACCGCATTGGCTCGCTCCTTCTGTTCCTCTGTAAAATAAATAAAATCTCCCAATCGTACCTCCTCTCATCATTTCTACCACTCCTCCTGTGATCACTGTGTTTGTACCATGTCCTCATGGTCATCCACGGCATGTCCCTGTGCAATCTTCTTCTGCCGGATTTTTCGTGCAAGTTTTCTGTCAATCCCCTGCCTGCGTCCTCCACTCTTTCTTCCAGCCACATTCTCTTCAATGATATGTTCCAGATGCCGCATGAGCCTTGTTGCCATTAAGAACAGATCGGGGTGTGGCATATCATTCCAGTGTTCTAAAAAATACGCTGCATAAATATTTCCCTGCTCTGCGGATTTTAAAAAATAACCGTATGCCAGTTCCTTGTCCTGCTGGACATCCTTTCCGATCAGATACATTTTCCCAAGGGCATATTGTGCATACTGGTTTCCGGTGTCTGCTGCCATCTTCAGATAATGCAGTGCCAGCTCTGTGTTCTTTGGCAGTTCTTCTCCGGCAAGATAAATTTTCCCTAACCTGTATGCTGCAAATTCATTTTTCTGTTTTGCAGCCAGTGTCAGATACTGTATGGCTGCCGGAATGTTTCTGGTGTCCTCTTCCAGATATATTTTTCCAAGCTGATACTGTGCATAGCTGTTTCCGGCATCCGCGGCACGTTTCAGATGGAACACTGCCTTTTCCATGTCCGCTGCCACCAGTATGCCTTCCCTGTACAACCGTCCGATTGCATAATCCGCAAACGGATTTTCCTGTGCGGCTGACTCTTCCAGCCACTTTACCGCTTTTGCAATCTTTTCAACATCCAGCTCTGTCCCAGACTCCCCGCTTAACTTTTGGCTCTCCTGTCTGATATAGAGTCTGGCAAGCTGATAGGAGGCATGGGTGTTGCCATAATCAGATGCCTTTGTCAGATAATGTTCCGCTTTCGTTTCGTCTGCCTCTGTCCCGATCCCATGCAGATACATGCAGCCGATACGATACCAGAGCGTATCATCCTTTGATTTTTTCTCCAGATTCAGAAAACCTAAAAAGGCAGCACGATAACAATTTTCCGACTTTTCCTGATTTTTCTCTGTACCGCATCCTGCCGCATAGAGTTTTCCAAGTTCATATGCCGCATAGGGATTTCCCTTGCTGTAAGACCGGAACAACAGACTATATGCGGTTTCCTCATCCTGCTCCACTCCCTTCCCCTGCAGATAAAGCATGCCAAGGGAATAGAGCGCATACTTATGTTCCTTTGCTGCCGCCTTGAAAAACCACTCCGCTGCCTGTTCCATATTCTCGTCTGTACCAAGTCCGTACTGGTACATTTTTCCGATGCGGTATTCCAGATAGGTGTTACTTTTTTTCTGCTCTACATAATGCATTGCCGCTAATGCTTTTTGGTACCACACATCTGCCTTTTCTTTGTCTGCTTCACATCCAATGCCCTGTGCATAAATCTTTCCCATGTCGTGCATGGCATACGCATTTCCCTGCTCTGCCTCTTCCAGCATGCTCTCATGGGCTGCCTCCTCATCTGGTTCTGCCTCCATCGTGCCATAGAGATATTCCCTCGCTTCTTTATACCGGTCCGTCCATCTGGCAAAATAAGAAACGGATTCCCCATGCTCTTCTTCCTGCCTGTCTGGTTCCTGCTCCTCCATCTCCGTTTGTCCAGGCATGATATCCGGCATGTCCTCCCCCTGCAATGCGGCAAGGCTTTCTGTCTGCTGTTCGGATATCTCTTCCAGCCGTTCTATTCCTGTTTCCGCTTCTTCCAGATACAGATACCCTTCTCCAAAACGGACTGCCTCACGGATGACCATATTTTTAATGCTCTTTAGCTCCTTCTGCTGTGACAGCGGTATCCTCTCTATTTCCGAATCTTTATAGTAATGCTGTATCTCCTCCCTGCTTTTTAGCCATGCCTGATAGCATTCTGCCACACGCTCTTCCTTTGCCAGTTCATCTACAATGTCATTTACGATGGCCTTCACATCTGCCTTTAAGTATCCATACACCTTTTTCCCTCCGGTATTTTTTAACCGTCTGGATAAAAGCTGCATCTGTTGTGCAATTTGGGGATGATGGCAGACTCCCTCCTGCATTTGCTGCAACAAAAAAAACAGACTTTTTTCTGCCTGCTCTTTTAACTGGTTTCTCTGTTCGGTTGCTTTCTCATAGATGCTTAGAAACTCCTGCCGGAAGATATCATGTGCGTATGCAGAACGCATGGCATCAATTCCCTTTGCCGTCAAGTATCCCTCGGACGGATCAGAAGAATAGACCACCAGATGCACATGGGGATGATGGGATTCATTGTGGAATGCTGCATACCATTTCAGGTTCCGGCTGTCTATCTTATAATTCTCGCACAGCAACTGCACCCTGCTTCTCAACAGTGCCTGCCACTGTGCGGCACTGTCATAGCCTAGCCGCTCGGCATCCTCCCTCCGCAGGCTGATGACATTCGTCCAGATCACACCGGGATGATTTGCCACCTCTTCTGCCACACAGGACAGCACCACCGGTTCTCCCTCATTTGAAAACAGACCGTGAGTACCTATGATTTCTACTCCCGGTCTGTTTGCCAGATAATCCATATAATTTTTCTTTTTCGCTATGATGTCAAGGTTATTCTCCAGCGCCTGCGTGATAAACTCAGATGCATTTTCTCTGGTTGGTCTTTGGATATAATCGTGATACTCATGCATCCGGTTCGCATCGGGAATCTTCGACAGAATATCTGCAATCAGACTTTTCTGCCGGTCGGTGGCTGGCAGCGAAGATGTCGTGCTGGCTACCTTCTCCACGCCTTCACGGGTGCCGATGTAATTGATGTAATTGGCAAGGTGTGCGGGCGGGGAGTTTTTGAGGTAGTTGCAGCGTAGGATAAGTTTGGGCATGGTGTCCTCCTTATTGGTCTGTCCCTAATTCCTTTTTCAGCTTTTCTGCTATTTTATTGAAATAATCTCTTTCTCCAATAAAATGCATATCGCCAACTGCCTGATATATATTCAATATTTCCAGAACACTCTTATAGTCGTTGCCTCCTCTTTTGTTTTCAACAAGTGCTTTCACAACATCATCAAATCTGCTTTTATCCTTTTTATAGGTTGCCAGAAGCATCTCCAGATCATCTATTGTCATAATATAACATCTTGGATCTTGCTCAAATATTTCCGGCAATGAGCCGACTATCATCTGTGTATTTGTCATACTCTCATACAAAAGAAAAACCTTTATTACAGGTTTCTCTCCTTTATATTCCTGCTCTGATGCCTTCAACTGCTCATATGCCTCTTTTATGTTCCTGTTATAAAATATATCAATCTGCCCAACATCCGGCACCTGCTGTTTTGCTCCCAGTCCAAGTAATCCTGATTTTAATTCAAACAAAAATACCGCTTCATCCACTTCAACATAATAATCAGCACTCTTTTTTCTTTCCTCTGGAATCTTATGCCATGAATTCTTGGGCAGATATAAACCTGCCAGTTCTTCAAAGTAATCCTCAAACATCTCTCCAAAAGCAATTATAAATTTGGTTCCCCAATGATTGTTGTGATAGTAATCCCGAATCAGCCAGTACAATCCATCTGCTATCATCATCTGTACCAAATAGAAACTGACTGCAATCGTTTCTTTCGTCTTTTGCGTAATCACAAATGGTTTGTTGTAGAAAATCTGTTTTCGCAATGATGAGTTTCTCACCTGTTCATAGGTCACAGAATAATAACTTATAACCCGCTCCAGATTTTTCTTTGTCAGGATGCTATTTTCTTTTTTTCTATATAACTCTTCCGGTGCGCTTAATGGATCTGGATGAATAGAACACAGCCACCAGATAATCCATTCTACTGCTAACAATTCCTCTGCTGTAAGTCCAAATAATTCGTTTGTAATCACATTGATATCAACTATTTTTTCCCTGTTAATATTAGGCGAACCGATCAGCATATGGTAATTGCGGTTATAGTTCTGATATATCCATGCCGGATTTGCGTATTTAAATTGTTCATATGACATTCCCATCAAATATTTGAATATACTAGGCAGTCCATTATTTCCAATATATTCACTTCCTGAATGCTTATTTTCATACCCACGATACAGGTTGACCACTCTTCCTGCTAATTGTTCTGTCATAATATCATTTCTGTAATCATTGGAATTCGTGATAGAAAGATATGCCATGTTTGGAATATCCCATGCCGATAACATGACTTTTGCCTGCTTATGTATAAAACCATGCTGAATAATGTTTAAAGGAAATGTAATATTACATACCAAATGTTCATCTAATTTTTCTACTTGATTTTTATATATTTCAATAGATTTTTCTGCAAAAAAATAGATAAAATCTCTGGTAGCATAGTTCTTAATGAACCCTTCAAAATCTTTCAACTATGTTTCCTCCTCATAAATTCACAGCTTTTAAGAGTACAGAAAAGACCACTACCGAAGTAATGGTCCTGTATTCCCTTCTGATAATTAATTTTTTTCTAACTCTCTCAACAACTCATCTGGGAGAATTACTTTTACTCTTGAATGCTTAAAATCAGCCGGATTTCGTATAACAATATAATCTGCCATAGACTCAACTGCACATTCTTCCTGCAGACCATCTTCAAAATCTGAAAATGCATTGTTTTCCAATGCAGCTACTATCTTCTTTTCATTCAAGTCAGAAATCTGAAATATCTCACATAAATTTTTCAGAAGAAATCTTCTTTCTTCCTGACTGAAATTTTTTCTAAGAATATAAAACAAGTTTGGTATGCTATGTGCCGCAAGTATTCCTGTTATTTCCCTTGCCGCACATTTTTCCATAATTCTTTTTGCATCATCAGCATATGGTTCCCGATTGGCAAGTGCATCTATAATAATATTTGTGTCAACCAATATTACCATACTTTTCCTCCCTTGCCTCCTGTAATTCCTTGTCTGCGTCAAAATCTTCTGGTAATCTTCCGCTGAACTTCAGCACATTCTGGAGTGCTTCCATTGCCTGTTTCTTATCTGCAGGTCTGTTGGATGACATTTCCTCAAGATTCTGAAGAATATTAATCACATAAAACATTTTTTCATCTGGAATACGTTCTATCAATTCAACTGCCCGTTCCTTCATCTGTGTCATCATGTACCACTCCTTCCTTTTCTTTTATCATACTGTAAGTCTTACCGCATTTCAATAAATTATTTCTTAAAAACGATCCCCCTGCTGATATTGATATGCCTCCTCAAACCTCACTGCTCCATTGATCCGTTTCACCTCTTCTGCACACTTCGCCTGCAGCTTTCCGAGTGCCTGCTCATCCACACCATGGCTGTATGCGATCACATGGGACAGCTTGGAAGTTTCCACTGCAAGTTTATACATTGCACGAGCCATGCGGTTCTCGCTGTCCTTTACCGTTGCATGCATGACAGAGGAGATGGTTGTCAGCATATAATTTTCTATTTTCTCCGAAGTGAGATATCCGATATAAAACCGCAGTGCCCGATTGACGAATTCGTTTCGTGAACGCACATCTGCCTGTGGTAACAGGGCATCTACCTGCCCCAGCAGTTCTTCTTCAATATAAAATGCTTTTCTTATCTTTTCAGTTCCCATACACTGCCTTTTCATAATTATCTTTGTAAATTTGTGTTATCAGCGGCTCGCTGTCCAGCCTTGCTATTTTTTCATAAATCTGCTCCTTTACATAAAAACAGAGCGCATAGATTTGTTTTCTATACGCTCTGACACCGGGGTTTTTATTTAGTTGTAATTGTGGTAATGGTTATTTAGCCCAAATTGAAGTGATTGTATTTTATACTGATACATCAATAGAATTACGAACTAACCTATTACCATTTTTTACAAGAGTAGATTCCACTGATTCTCTTGTAACGTTATCAAGAATGCTTGTATCAAACTTTTGTCCCGGCTTCCAATTTGGATTAGCTGATTTCACTGCTGCATACATAGCGGCTCTATACTGTCCTTCATATTGTTCTAAAGTCCATGTACCACTTAAACGTTTATCTTTACTTACACTTAACTGATAATCTTTGAAAATATCTGAACGCTTCGTTGTGTCACCATTTGAAATACCGTTTTCCTGAATAAATTCCTTCTTCACATTATCAAACATCTTTTGACGATATTCCTCAGATACACTCGTAAGTTTCTGCCACGATGTACCTTTGCCAGTAACATCCATTCCTGCCACTCCATTTGCATTCAGTAAATCACCATCCGAATCAAATTGTTTCATCAAATTCTTAATAATCGTATCTCTTCCACCGAACGTTTCATATATCATTTTTTCTTCTGGTGACATCATGGATTCATTTTGTATAACGCCTGATAACCAGCCTTTTTCTTTCAAAGCCTTATAT
>ULMB01004166.1_pt1 | contig 10156 bp, 10 predicted proteins | sample 1951571 | NCBI WGS metagenome assembly ULMB01 (sample SAMEA4835542, study PRJEB28245) | human gut metagenome | biome: gut microbiome; material: fecal sample | place: Denmark | collected 2008 | reverse complement strand
AAGCACCGTGAGAAGTACCGATAGAGATAGCCAGTGAGTCGCATCCAGTACGAGTTGCGAAGTCGATAACTTCTTCAGGGTTAGTATAAGTATGATGTTCTGCGCAAACTTCATCTTCAACACCGGCCAATACACCCAGTTCACCTTCTACAGTTACGTCGAACTGATGAGCGTATTCAACAACCTTCTTGGTCAAAGCTACGTTTTCTTCGTAAGGCAGGTGAGAACCGTCGATCATTACTGAAGAGAATCCCATGTCGATGCAAGACTTGCACAATTCGAAAGAATCTCCGTGGTCCAGGTGCAAAACGATTTCAGGATGTGCGCAGCCCAGTTCCTTTGCATATTCTACAGCACCTTCAGCCATGTAACGCAACAAAGTCTGGTTAGCATAGTTACGGGCACCTTTAGATACCTGCAAGATAACCGGAGACTTAGTTTCAACAGCAGCCTTAACGATTGCCTGCAACTGTTCCATGTTGTTGAAGTTGAAAGCCGGGATAGCGTATCCACCTTTGATTGCTCTAGCAAACATATCTTTCGTGTTTACCAGACCTAATTCTTTGTAATTAACCATTGTTGTAAAATTTATAATGTTAGTGAATTAATTCCGCATGCAAAAGTAAGAATAAATGTTAGATAATCTGTTATTTTACGCCCAAAAAGTTCAGCGTTTTTAACATACTTCGCATTATTCTTGACTTTTTAATAAGGAAACGCATCCCTGATTGCTTTCTGTTCTCATCCGGAATGCTGAAACAGATCCCCCTATTTTCTTCTGTTGCCGCAGTGAAAGACCAATTTGAAATTTTGAAGATCTCCTTTTTTTTATAACTTTGCCGTGAAGCATCTGCTTAACCTTAATGACAAAAATTTGAAATATATTTTAATAAACACAGACTATGATGAAAACTTTTCGGACAACCGCCATTTTATTAACAGGAATACTTTGCTGCATCTCCTGTACAGAGCATAAACCGGCTCAACAGAAAGCTCAGCCCACGATCCGCCAAGACACCCCGGGACCGGAGAAGACGCAAATAAAGGACCCCGTCCTGTCTGTCAAAGAAGATAGTGTCCTGTCTGTCAAAGAGGAATCCGCGGAAGCCGAAACCCTTTATCTGGCCGACCTGGACAAAGCCCGGCAGCAGAGAAAGCTGAACCTTTCCCAGTTATTCCGGAAAGCAAAGGTTATATTGCTTGATTCATGTTCAAAGGCTCTGGTCGGAAACATCAACCGGACAGCCATGACGGGAGGCTATCTGTTCGTGCTTGACAAGGACGTGGCAAAAACTGTTTTCATGTTCGACAGAAACGGAAAGTTCATCCGCACCATCGGATCTCCGGGAAAAGGTAAAGGAGAATACATCTCGCCTTCCGACTTTGCCATTGACACGGACAGACATCATATCTATGTATTGGACAGACTGCAGTTCAGAATCCTGCAATACGATTATACAACCGGCCGGTATCTGACGTCGATTTCCATCCATCAGCAGTCCAACTACCTGTTGTATTATGCCGGTGCCTTCTACGTGGATTCTCCCAAAAGCAAGGATCGGCATCTGATTCAGAAGCTGTCAACGGATGGTACCCAGACGGAACATCTGTTTTCTCCAGACACACATAACAAGGGATGGGATTTTGCTTTAGCTAATCAGGACGGCGTATTCATGTCCCGATACTCCGGCAGTCCCCTGATCACTCATTTGGTTATGGATACGGTTTTCTGTATTGGCAAGCAGAAAATCTATCCCCATCTGGCTCTCCACTCTGAACAGCTGATGACCCGAGAGGATATACAGGATCTGGATATAGACAAAAATCTGATGCATCTGACAGAACTGATCCGAAAAGACAAATACTACAACTTGCAGACTTACATGGAAAATGATCATTTCATCTTCTTCCAGCTGCAAAAAAAAGCCTTTCCTCATCCTTTCCTGTACGACAAGACATCCGGAGAACTGTCCCACTACACCTTGCTGTGTGAAGACATGCTTGCTGACGGGACAGACCTTAAACTGCTCGGACTACAGTTTGGAGGATGCAACTCAAGGGGAGCATGGTTCCATATCGCTCCCGGCCTTTTGTCAAGAATAAGAGCAATCAAGGGAATGGAATGGGCAACAGAAGATAATTTCAATGGAGCTATATTTTATTATGAATACTGACCAGATGAATCAACCATAAATAATCTCTGACTCAAAACGATCTCCGCCCCGTCTTCAGACAGTGTTCTTTCCCGGTTTCCCATATCCTCATACAGAAAAGAGAGAAAAAAGCAGAAGATTCTTTTCGCATTTCAAATAAAAGCCCTATCTTTGCAACCCGAAATAGACCATTACACTTTTTTGTGTTACCACAATATAGTCAAAAACAATAACAATAAAAAAGTATATACTGAAATGAAAAAAGGCATTCATCCTGAAAACTACCGTCCGGTAGTATTTAAAGACATGTCAAACGGTGACATGTTCCTGTCACGTTCAACTTGTGCTACTAAAGACACTGTTGAATTCGAAGGTGAAACTTATCCTTGTGTGAAGTTGGAAATTTCAAGCAGCTCTCACCCGTTCTACACTGGTAAATCTAAATTGGTGGATACAGCCGGACGTGTAGATAAGTTCATGAGCCGCTACAACCGCATCAAGAAGTAATCTGACTATTAGAAGTAAGACAAAAAATAAAAAGCGTGTTTCTTCACTGAAACACGCTTTTTATTTTGCCCCTTTCCGTCCTTCCGTCCAGATTTCGCCTAGGAAATGACCGACCAGTTTACGTTCTTCTTCCGCAATTCCTTCAGCTGCTGCCACACAATTGCATTCTCCGGGCGGACTCCCTCGGGATCTTCTTCCAGCAAACGTTCCGCAATCTCACGTACATACTGCAACAACTGACCGTCGCGGGCAATGTCCGCAATCTTCAGATCGAAAGCCACCCCGCTTTGCTGCGTACCTTCCAGGTCGCCCGGGCCACGTAATTTCAGGTCGGCCTCAGCTATTTCGAAACCATCGTTCGTCTGCACCATGATTTCAATCCGCTTGCGGGTTTCTTCCGTCAGTTTATATCCGGTCACCAGCACGCAATAGGACTGGTCCGCACCACGGCCTACACGCCCGCGCAGCTGATGAAGCTGCGAAAGGCCGAAACGTTCGGCATTCTCAATGACCATGACGGAAGCATTCGGCACATTCACCCCGACTTCAATAACGGTGGTTGCCACCATGATCTGCGTTTCGTTCCGAAGAAAACGCTGCATCTCTTCTTCCTTTTCGGCTGGCTTCATCTTGCCGTGCACCTTGCTGACCTTATATTCCGGAAATTCCTCGCAAATATGCAGATATCCGTCCTCCAGGTTTTTGATATCCATCTTTTCACTCTCCTGAATCAGGGGATAGACAATATACACCTGGCGTCCTTCCTGTATCTGCTTGCGGAGAAATGCATACATCGAAGGCCGGCGGTTGTCGAACTGATGGACTGTCTGGATCGGCTTCCGTCCCGGCGGAAGTTCATCAATGACCGACACATCCAGATCGCCGTAAAGCGTCATCGCCAGTGTACGGGGAATCGGTGTTGCCGTCATGACCAGTACATGAGGAGGACAAGTATTCTTGGCCCACAGCTTGGCACGCTGTGCTACCCCGAAGCGATGCTGCTCGTCAATAACCACCAGTCCCAGGGATGAGAAGTTCACCGTATCTTCAATAACGGCATGTGTTCCGATCAGGATTTGCACGTCGCCGGTCAGCAGTCCGCTCAGAATGGCTTCCCGTTTCTTTCCTTTTACTGTTCCGGTGAGAAGTTCCACCCGCACATTCATCCCCTCCAGAAAACGGTTGATCGTTTCGTAATGCTGGGCTGCAAGAATCTCGGTGGGTGCCATCATACATGCCTGAAAGCCGTTATCAAGGGCTATAAGCATGATCATCAAAGCCACCAGGGTCTTTCCGCTTCCTACATCTCCCTGCAAAAGGCGGTTCATCTGCCGGCCGCTTCCCATGTCACGGCGCATCTCACGGATCACCCGTTTTTGCGCACCGGTCAGCTGGAAAGGCAGATTCTGTGCATAAAAAGTATTAAAGATCTCTCCCACTCTGCCGAACACCAGCCCCCGAAACTTGTTCCGCCGTTCTTTCGTATAGCGCAGAATATTCAGCTGGATATAGAAAAGCTCCTCGAACTTCAACCGGTACTGGGCCTTACGCAACAAATCCGGGTTTCTGGGAAAATGAATATTATAAAGAGCATCCGTCAAGGACATCAGGTGATGAGCTTCAATCAAAGAAGGGCTGAGCGTTTCGTCAAGACATTCATGCTGCAAGGCCGTGAAAAGATTTTTCATCAGCTTCTCCAGCGCATGCGAAGTCAGATTGGTCCGCTTCATCCGTTCGGTCGTATTATAATAAGGTTGAAGTCCCATAGCAGAAAGCGTCAGTTCGGCTGCCGGATCAATATCCGGATGAGCAATGTTGATACGCCCGTTAAACACGGTAGGCTTACCGAAGACAATGTATTCTTCATTCGCCTTATACTTGCCCATCACAAACTTCAGCCCCTGAAACCATACCAGATCAACGACTCCTGTTCCGTCCGAGAAATGACCGACCAGACGTCTCTGGCGTCCTTCCCCGACTGTTTCAAAACTAAGAACTTTACCGCGAAGCTGGATATAAGGCATGTTCCCGTCTATCTCATGGATGTAATAAAGACGGCTACGGTCAACATATTTATAAGGGAAATAATACAGCAAGTCCTTAAAGGAACGAATATTCAGTTCCTTCGACAGGATATCCGCTCGCTGCGGGCCTACTCCCTGCAGATACTTGATGTCGCGCGTAGATAAATCGAACACTCCTCAGCTGAAAAAAATTAAGATACACATAGAGCAACGGGAAAAGTCTACAACAAAGCCTCAGCCACACATAAATCGAAAGGAGTGGTCAGCTTGATGTTTTCCCGATTTCCTTTTACCAAAGTAACCTGTATGCCCAGGGCTTCCACCACCGATGCATCGTCAGTAAAGGCCGGTTTATACTCCTGATGATAGGCGTGTTTCAACAAAGAAACGGTAAAAACCTGAGGAGTCTGCACTAACTTATAACGATCACGGGGAACAGTAGTGGTGCTGCCGTTTTCTTCAATGCGACGGACCGTCTCTACTACATCGATCACCGGAACAACCGCCTGCGCAGAAGCAGCCTGCTCATAGCAATGCCCGATTACTTCGGGGGACACAAAAGGACGTACACCATCATGCACGCCGACCAGTCCGTCCTCGCCGACCAGGGCCAGTCCGTTGCGGACAGAATGGAAACGGGTTTCACCTCCGTCGGCAATACGATGCGGCAAAGTGAAAGCATTCTTTTCACAAAGAGACTTCCAGTAGGCCTGCTGGTCTACCGGAAGTACCAGAATTAATTCCATTTGTGGGTCGTAAGCATAAAAGGCTTCAAGCGTGCGCATCAGCACCGGCTTTCCCTTCAGCGGAATGAACTGCTTGGGAATGTCTCCGCCCATGCGCAAGCCTTTTCCTCCTGCTACGACAATTACATATTTCTTCATCAGGCAATCAGCATACCGTTCTTCACTTCCTGAGCTTTGGCAGCACCGGCATATTTCTCCAGAATAGCAAATCCAAAAGCAGGAGCGGCACCCGGTCCTTTACCCAAAATGAAGTTATCAACCACTTCAACCATATTGCCGGTATATTCAGCACCTTCCAGGTATTTGTCGAAACCAGGATAGCAGGTTGCCTTCTTTCCTTTCAGCAAACCACGTTTGCCGTATACCATCGGAGCCGCACAAATAGCAGCCAGCGGTTTTCCGGCATTGGCAAAACTTAAAATCAGTTTATCCAGTCCGGCATGAGCATCCAGATTGGTTGCTCCGGGAAGTCCTCCGGGCAATACAATCATTTCCACGTCTTCTTCACTTACATCCTCAAACAACGCATCTGCCATGATAGTTACTCCATGAGAGCTGCGTACAGCTTTCTCGCCAGTTACAGACACCAGTTTAACGTCCATACCTCCACGACGCAGAATGTCCAGCGGGAACATGGCTTCCATTTCTTCGAAGCCTTCAGCCAAAAAGATACAAATTGATTTCATGTTATTTCAGTTTAAAGTAATACGTTATTGTTCCACTTTGATTATTTACTCCGTCAACCTTATTGAAACGTGCCTTTCGTGCAGCTTCCTCTGCAGCCTTACGCAACGTCGGATTGACGGTATTGGTTCGCTTGTTTATGCTTGTACTGATTACCTGTCCGGCAGGATTGACCACAATCGTTACAACCACGCGGCCTTCATCCTGAACATTATATACAGGAACCGGAAGTCCTCCCGCTCCTAACGAACGTCCATTCAAGTCGAAAGTTCCGTATCCTCCGACTCCGCTGGTCTTTCCTTCCGAAGCATTTCCGTCCGGGCTGCCCTGTACTCCAGTGCCCGAACCGGCATTTCCTTTGCTGCCCATCTGTGATCCTTTGCCAAAAGCTCCGGCAATCTTATTGGCAGCAGCCTGTGCCGCTGCCCGCTCAGCTTCGGCACGTTTTTCAGCCTCAGTTTTTTCCTTCGGCTGTTCAACAGGCTTCACCGGCTGTTTGGGCTTCTCTACCTTTACAGGTTTCTTTGTTTCCGTTTTCTTTTTCTCCGTCTTCGACTTTTCTTTCTTCACCACAATAGACGGCTCGTCATCCTGCGTAATCATCGGTTGTTTCACTTCCGGCTCCGGAGCGACTTCCGGTTCAGGAAGAGAAGTTTCCGGCTGTGGCAGGACATCGACTTCTGTCAAAGAATAAGGATCATCTGTTCCCTGTGCCGTTTCCGTATTTCCAAGCATAACAGGCACACCACCTTCTTCCTGCGGTTCCGGAGCAACCAGTTTCAGCAGAAGAAGCAAAAGCAGCACTACCACATGCAGTATAATAGTACCGACGATTCCTGTTATCTTATTCTGTTTCATGTTCATTACTTCTTATCCGGGCGGCGTGTAGCCAGCACCATCTTGAAATGATTCTCGTTCGCAATATTCAGGATGCGAACAATTTCACGATAAGGGATAGATTCATCCGCATACAGAGCCACATACATTTCGGGTTCTTTCTGCGCACATTCCTGCAAGAATGCGGGAACTTCATCTATCATCAGCGGCATTTCGTCCTCATTGCCGAAAGCCCCGTAATAATTCAGATCCTTGTCGATAATCACCCGTGCCATCGGTTTTGCCGAAGTCTGTTCAGATCCCTGAGGCAACAACACCTTAATGGCATTCGGCGAAACCATCGTAGAGGTAATCATAAAAAATATCAGCAGCAGGAAGATGAGGTCTGTCATGGACGACATGCTGAAGCTGGGTGATATTTTCTGTCTTCTCTTCAGTGCCATACGCGTTTATTTATCATTCGGTTCATTCAGCAAATCCATAAAGGCAATGGTGCGTGCTTCCATCTGACTAACCACCTTATCCACACGATAAACCAGATGATTGTATGCAAACATGGTAGCAATACCGACAACCAGTCCTCCTACCGTTGTAATCATGGCTTCATAGATTCCGCTTGAAAGCAAAGTAATATCAATATTATTTCCTGCATTCGCCATATTCCAGAATGCCTGTACCATACCGGTTACAGTTCCCAGGAATCCCAACATGGGAGCACCTCCGGAAATGGTAGCAATAATGGAAAGTCCGTTCTCAAGTTTTGCAACTTCAATATTTCCCGTATTTTCAATGGCAGCCTGCACATCTGCAACCGGACGGTTCATTCGCATGATTCCTTTTTCAATCATACGCGCAGAAGGAGTATTGATCATCCGGCAATAATTGATTGCCGATTTTACTTCACCGCTTTTAATATAATCGCGGATGCGGTCCATGAACAACGGATCTTCTTTTCCTGCCTTGCGGATGGTTACCGCACGTTCAAAAAAGATGTAAAATGCAATGACTGACATCAGAGCCAGTACAATCATAATCCATCCACCTTTGCAGGCCATATCCCATAAATTCATCTCAGGTTCTCCGGAAGTAACCGGAGTCAGGACCGGATTGCTTCCGGTCAATGTGTCGGCAACAACTTGTGCAGCCGCCAGCAACATCATTGTAATCATAATTAGTGAAGACAAGTTTTATATTCCTTTATTGTTTTTTCCAATCCCAGATAAAGTGCGTCACAAATCAAAGCATGCCCGATAGATACCTCATCAAGCCAGGGAATGCTTTCGTGAAAATATTTCAGATTAACCAGACTCAGGTCATGACCGGCATTCAATCCCATTCCCAGACTGCGGGTTATCTTAGCCGCCTCCACAAAAGGAGCAACAGCAGCTTCCGGAGACTCCAGGTACAAGGAAGCATAAGGTTCTGTATAGAGTTCAACCCGGTCTGCTCCGGCCTTGGCAGCATATTCAATCATCTCGGCATCAGTTCCGACAAATATAGAAGTACGGATGCCCGCATTACCGAATGTTTCCATCAGATCGGCCAGAAAACTCTGATTGGTCTTCGTGTCCCATCCGGCATTAGAAGTGATCTGATCCGGAGCATCCGGTACCAATGTCACCTGATGAGGTTTTACTTTCAGAACCAAATCAATAAACTCTTTGGAAGGATAGCCTTCAATGTTAAATTCGGTCTTCAATAAGGGACGTAAAGCATACACATCCGCATATCGGATATGCCGCTCATCCGGACGCGGATGAACCGTAATACCTTCGGCTCCGAAACGTTCGCAATCCAAAGCTACTTTTTCTACATCCGGATTATTCCCTCCGCGCGCATTACGCAAGGTCGCTACCTTATTGATATTAACACTTAATTTAGTCATATTGCACTATAATTTTATATCTTTGCATCTGCAATGTGCAAAGTTAGCAGGTTTTATTAGAAAACCGCTACTGCAAAACCTAAAAAGATTGATAAAAAACTACAGAATATGCAACAGACTCTCAGATTCGCTTTATTTGGCAACACGTATCAAGAGCATAAGTCCGCCCACGTCACCCATTTATTGGAAATCTTGCGTCGCAGAAAAGCACAGATCTGTATCAGCAATGAATTTTATGATTTTCTCCGGAACCATACTAAGGCAGATCTGAGCGGTCTGGAAGTCTTTGAAGGAAATAGTTTCTCAGCCGACATGGTTCTCAGCATAGGAGGAGACGGAACATTTCTGAAAGCGGCCAGTCGGGTCGGAAAAAAAGAAATTCCGATATTAGGAATCAATACCGGCAGACTGGGATTCCTGGCCGACGTCCTGCCCGACCAGATGGAAGATGCCTTTGACGAAATTTACCAAGGCAACTATCTGGCAGAACCACGAAGAGTCTTGAAGCTTACATGCAATGGGCATGTACTCAAAGGATATCCATACGGTCTTAACGAAATAGCCGTACTGAAACGGGACACCTCGTCAATGATTACCATTCATGCTTACATCAATGGAGAACCATTAAATGTGTATCAGGCAGACGGACTGGTTATATCTACTCCCACCGGTTCCACAGGATATTCGCTCAGTGTAGGCGGCCCTATTCTGGTTCCTCAAAGCGGTACAATCAGCTTGACCGCAGTCGCCCCTCACAGTCTTAACGTACGCCCGATCGTCATAAGGGATGACTGGGAAATAACGCTTGATGTAGAAAGCCGGAGTCATAATTTCCTGATTGCGGTAGACGGGCGTAGCGAAACCTGCAGAGAAGGAACGAAACTGACAATTAAACGTGCCGACTACTATGTACGCATAGTAAAACGATGCCACCATTCATTCTTCAATACATTGCGTGAAAAAATGATGTGGGGCATGGACGGACGCAATTAATCAAAGAAATCATATTATTTTTTTCACTTTTTCTGAAAAACATTTGGTCATTTCAACAAAAGAGTCTATCTTTGCACCGCAATCGAGAAAACAACGAATGCAATAAGGATTGATTCGCTAGCTCAGCAGGTAGAGCACAACACTTTTAATGTTGGGGTCTTGGGTTCGAGCCCCAAGCGGATCACCAGAGAAAAGGTCTTCAGCGATGAAGACCTTTTTCTTTTACCCCTGTATAATGCAGAATAATATAAAATCGGATCAAGAATCAACGTAAGATAGATCAACATAAAAATCTGGGATCAACGTAAAAACCTGAGGAGTAATTCT
>ULMB01011070.1_pt1 | contig 10192 bp, 8 predicted proteins | sample 1951571 | NCBI WGS metagenome assembly ULMB01 (sample SAMEA4835542, study PRJEB28245) | human gut metagenome | biome: gut microbiome; material: fecal sample | place: Denmark | collected 2008 | reverse complement strand
GTAGGCGCGGGCCGAGAGGTTAAGGCGCGTCATGGCGCCTTTCAGCAGGGCGAGGCCACGCTCATCCGGGCGTGCGTAGAGGGATAACAGTTTGCTGTTCATCTGTGCGTTGCAGTAGACGCCGGGTACTTGGGTGTAGCGTTCCTGTTGCAGTTGGCGGGCACGTACCACGCGTTCGCGGATAACGACGCTTGGTTCGCCGGGGCAGATGTCGGACATCTTTTCGAAGGGGACAGGCGTTACTTCAATCTGCAGGTCGATGCGGTCGAGTAGGGGACCGGAAATGCGGTTCAGGTATTTCTGTACTTGGCCGGGACTGCACACGCAGGGCTTCGTCGGGTGGTTGTAGTAGCCGCAGGGACAGGGGTTCATGCTGGCTACGAGCATGAAACTGGCGGGGTATTCCACATTGCACTTCACACGCGAGATGCTGATTTTACGGTCTTCCAGTGGCTGGCGGAGCACTTCGAGGACGTTACGGCTGAACTCGGGCAACTCGTCCAGGAAGAGGACACCGTTGTGTGCCAAGCTGATTTCGCCGGGCTGAGGGAAGCTTCCACCTCCGGTCATGGCGACGTTGGAGATGGTGTGGTGCGGGTCGCGAAAGGGGCGGATAGAGATGAGCCCGCCATCCTTGCCCAGTTTGCCGGCTACGGAGTGTATTTTGGTGGTTTCGAGGCTTTCGCCCAGCGAAAGGGGCGGTAGGATGGAGGGCAGACGCTTGGCCAGCATGGATTTGCCACTGCCGGGCGAACCGATGAGCAGCACGTTGTGGCCTCCGGCGGCGGCTACTTCGAGAGCGCGCTTCACGTTTTCCTGCCCCTTGACGTCGGCGAAGTCGAGATCGAATGTATTTTGCCGGGCATAAAATTCCTCCCGGGTGTTGACTATGGTGGGTGTCAGTTCTTGTTTGCCATTGAAGAATTCGACCACTTCCCGTAAGTTTTCCACGCCGTAAACAGTTAGATTATTCACGACGGCTGCTTCGCGAGCATTCTGCTGGGGTAGGATCATGCCTTCGAAACCGAGTTCGCGCGCTTTGATGGCGATGGGCAGGGCGCCCTTGATGGGCTGAAGGCTACCGTCGAGGCTCAATTCGCCCATCAGCAGGTAGCGGTCCAGCTTATCAGATTGGATGGTCTCGTTGGCGGCCAGCATGCCGATGGCCAGCGGCAGGTCGTAAGCCGAACCTTCTTTGCGAATGTCGGCGGGAGCCATGTTGATGACGATGTTGCTCGTGGGCATCTTGTAGCCGTTCACCTGCAAGGCGGAGATGATGCGCTGGTGGCTTTCTTTGACAGCCGAGTCGGGCAGTCCTACGAGGTAGAACATGCAGCCGCGTGTACTGTTGACTTCGATGGTGATGAGCGTGGCGTCTATTCCTTGGACAGCCGCTGCGAAAACTTTGACAAGCACGGGATTATTTTTTAGTTTGTTTTTTCTCTTTGACAATTTCTTTCAATCTCTCTTCCAACTGTTCCTGGGTCAGGTTGCGCCCTTCAATTTTCCCCGTCGGAGTGAGTAGAATGTTAGTCGGTAATGCCCGAATGCTGAACTGTTCGATAATGTCACTGTTCCAGCCTTTGCAGTCACAAGCCTGTTTCCATGTCAGTGTGTCGTTTTCAATAGCTTCTTTCCATAAGTCTTTATCAGTATCGAGTGAGATGCCGAGTATTTCAAAATCCTTATGTTTTTTCTTGTCTTTATAAATCTTGCGTAGCATCTGGTTGCTCTCTTTGGACTTTTCGTCCCATGATGCCCAGAAATGTAGTAACAAGTATTTGTCTTTGAAGTCCGTTCGTTTAAGATCTTTGCCTTCACTACTGGGTAGTTGGAAATATGGAGCCATCTTTCCCGGTTCTGTTTTTTCCGCTGTTTCTATTTGCCTCAGAAGGTTTTCTACATAGAGGTACTCTTTAAGTTCTCCGGTCATTCCTTCTATCAATTTCTTGATTTCCGGAAAATCGGGTGACGTTTTTTGTGCCAGGTATTTGTCTAATACATATAACGATGCAGGTGAGGTCAGATTGTTTTGTATGAAGACTTTAGCTGAATCTTCGAGTGCTTGAGCCGTGAGGGTAGTATCTCTTTCTATCTTTTGGCGGAAGAGTGACAACTTTTCGTTGGCGGTGTTTCCTTTGATATAGAGCGAGTCTAGACAAGTAGCCGATCCGTTGATTTCAATTTTTTCTCCTTTGTTCATGTAGATGGGTATTTCCGTCCCGTCGGAGAAACGAAGCCATGCCGAAATCAGTGTGTCTATTTCCAGCTGGGTTGAGATTTTGTCTTCTTTGACGGTCAGTGTATCCAGGCGGTTATACAATCTGTCTGTACCGTATATATAGAGAGTGTCATTCCCAAGACCTTTGATGACGCCACTGATGCTGACAATGTCCTTTTCGTGGTTGCTGCAAGCGGCTAGCAGCCATGCTGCCAGAAGTAGTAGTGGATATAGTTTCTTCATTGCTCGTTTTTTCTATAACTTCGGCTGCGAATGTAATTCTTTTTGGCGTGAATAAAAAAAAATGTCCGACATATTTCTATGCCGGACATTTTTTTGTGTATGAATGCTTTTTTATTTTGCAATGCTCATAAAGTCAGCATTTGTATAATACTTAGCGAATTCCAGGTCGGTAGCAGCTTTCTTGCCCAGCGTAGCGTCTTTAGCTACAGCTGCCTTCAGGCTGCTGATAACCATTGAATCATTGTTAGTTCTTGCACCCAATACAGCGCTCAGATAGCTTGTATAAGCGTCGGGTTTTGCAATACCAGCCAATGTAGTTTTTGCTTTGTTATAGTCTTTAGCCAAGATCTGAGCCAAAGCAGCACTGTTTGTCTTAGTATCACCGAATGCGTTGACTGCCTTTTCATACTGGCCTTGTGCTACGTACAAGTTACCCAATGCTTCGTTCAGCTCAGGAGCTCCAGATGCTTTAGCCAAGTAAGTTTCAGCAGCAGCCTTGTCACCCTTAACCAATGAGATAAGACCCATGTTCATGTTAGCTTCTGCAGAGTTCTTAATAGACAGAGACTTCTTCAGGTAGCTTTCAGCCTTGTCCAGATTACCGGCTTCATAAGCCAGTTCGCCAAGGTTGTTGTATGCACGGTAGTCTTCAGGATAGATTTGAGTAGCCTTGGTGTAGATAGCTTCTTGTTTAGCAGCATCGTCAGTCAGTGTAGCAGCATACAGCAGTTCTTCGATGTTGAGTTGCTTAGCGTCTGTAGCAGCCAGATTAGCAATTTCTTCATCAGACTTACCGATGATTTCGTAGTTTAAAGTCAGACGAGAACGACGCAGTTGAGGCAGGATTTCATCAGCCAGTGTCTTATAAACAGAAGAGATGTTCTTGATTTCTTGCTCTCTTTGTTCAGGATCAGAGTACATAGACAATACGCGGAGAATGAGTTCCTTATCCTGGATGCTTGACTTGCTAACCAGTTCTTGGAAGCCTTCCCAGTCTTCAGCTGTATATTTGGTGTCAACGTTAACTTCCAGCTTGTCTTTCTTCAGGTTTCTGTTGATTACTTTAGCAGTGTTGTCCTGACGGTTTTCAGCCAACTTCGTGTTCAAATCAAGACCACCATCGGGAGAAGCATATGCAGAAACTTCGATGTTAGAGATCTTTCTGTTTTCGGTAGCGTTGATGTTCTTCACTTCTTCGTTGAAGGCTTTGGCTGTCTTCAACTCACTAGAACGAACGTTAGCTTGTTGGATCAAGAACATGATGTTAGCGTCATACTTTTCTTTGATGATGCGCTGGAATGCATCTTCACCTGTAGCAGTGTTTGCGCTTCCTGCAGTTTGTTTAACCAACTCAGAAGTAGAAATCACGCCGTCAGCAATTTTTACAGCAGGAATTTCAACTGTCTTTTTGCCAATAGTGGCTTTGAATTCCAGATACAGTTCAGACTTCGCCATTTCGGGTACATAGTCGAAAGAAGTCTTCATGGTATAGCTACCACCCATCTTGTAAGAGATTGTCTGGTCGTTACCTTCTACCTTTTCGCCTTGGAATACGCTAGGCTGACCTTTGGCTTCTCCACCGTCCCATTTCAGGACAGGAGTTACTTCTACTACGGCCTTCTTGTTGAAGTACTTTTCAGGGAATTTGCCGTTGATTGTAGCGGGAACCTTACCACCTACGGCTTCCAATACCTGCGGAGTCACCGTGAAATAGTCAGATGACAGTTCGCCCATCTTCTTGCTGCATGATGACAATGCAACAACTAACGCCATTAATAATGGCAAATACAGTTTCTTAGTCATTTTAGGTATAAATTAATAGTTTGTAATTGATTTGCCTATTCTTTATATGTTTACCTACTCTGTTCAACACAGGATACGGCGTCGCAAAGTTATTAAATCTTTCTACATTTTGTTAACTGGAAGGGGATATTTATTATAATTTAATGAATTTCTTGCTCTTTGCGGTACTTTATATTGCGTGGATGGTGTTCTATAATCTCACTGCGGAGCATATGGCGGTCGATGTGAGTATAGATTTCCGTAGTAGCAATGCTTTCATGCCCCAGCATGCATTGGATGGCCCGCAGGTTGGCACCTCCTTCCAGCAGGTGAGTAGCAAATGAATGCCGAAATGTATGTGGGCTGATATTTTTGGTAATGCCGGCTTGTTCTGCGAGTTCCTTGATGAGGTGGAAAATCATAATGCGTGATATTCCGTTACCCCATCTGGCAAGGAATACATAGTCTTCAAATCCAGGTTTGATCTTCCAGCGCTTACGGTCTTCCAGCCAGTATCGAATCTCTTTGATAGCCCGAGGGGAAATGGGAACAAGCCTTTGTTTGTTGCCTTTACCTGTTACTTTGATAAATCCTTCCTCGAAATAGAGATCGGACAACTTTAGAGTACAAAGTTCAGATACACGTAGGCCACAACTGTATAGCGTTTCAAGGATGGCTCGGTTGCGTTGCCCTTCGGGCTTGCTCAGATCTACTGTGGAAATGATCGTGTCGATTTCTGCCACGGTGAGAACTTCTGGTAGCTTAAATCCGATTTTGGGACTTTCAAGTAGTTCGCTTGGATCACCTTCGAGGTAATCTGCCAGAACGAGAAAATGAAAGAACGACTTGATGCCCGACAGTATTCGTGCTTGTGAGCGCGGATGTATGCCAATATCGTGCAGGCCGGCACTGAAGCGTTGCAGGTCGTCGAGGGTGACGTCTAGGATATCTATTTCTTCGCCCTCGAGGAAATATAATAGCTTCTCCAAGTCGGTCAGGTAGGCATCGAGCGTGTTGGGGGAAAGGGCTTTTTCCAGTCGCAGGTATTGTTGGTATTTCCTGATAATCAGTGCCAGTTTTTCCTTATTCCTCGATTTTTCTTCTGTTTTCATTTCTTTTTTCTACCTTTGCATCTTGAATAAATGTTCTTTGGCCGGCAAAGATAAATAAAAAACGATTATGTGGATACAAATAATAAACGGCCCCAATATAAATCTGTTGGGTAAACGTGAACCTTCCATTTATGGAAGCGTTTCTTTTGAGGATTATCTGGCGGAACTTCGTGCAAAGTATCCTGAGGTGCAGATTGATTACTATCAGTCTAATATTGAGGGGGAGTTGATTGACAAGATACAGCAGGTGGGATTCGATGCCGATGGTATCATTCTGAATGCAGGAGCCTATACACATACTTCTATTGCTTTGCAGGATGCTATTCGTGCTGTGAAGTCACCGGTTGTGGAGGTTCATATATCTAATGTGCATGCCCGTGAGGCATTTCGTCATGTTTCAATGATTTCTTGCGCTTGTCTGGGAGTTATCTGTGGATTTGGTTTGAATTCCTATCGGCTGGCGTTGGAAGCTTTGGCGGATGTTATTAAACAGAAGGTAATATAAATATAATAAGGTATAAGAGTATGTTATTAAAACAAACGAAGATTGTTGCAACGATTTCTGACCAACGTTGTGAGGTTGACTTTATCAGAGAACTGTTTAAGGCAGGTATGAACGTAGTTCGTATGAATACCGCCCATGCCGGACGCGAAGGTTTCGAGAAGCTGATAGCCAACGTACGTACGGTCTCTAACCGGATCGCTATATTGATGGATACAAAAGGTCCTGAGGTGCGTACAACTCCTTTGGCAAGCGACCCCATCCTGTTCAAGGTAGGCGACAAGGTGAAGGTGACAGGAAATCCCGAACAGCCGACCACACGCGAATGTATCTCCGTTTCTTATTCTCATTTTGTGAACGATGTGAATGTCGGTGGGCATATCTTGATTGACGACGGCGATTTGGAATTGGTTGTGGTGGAAAAGGATGGCGACTATCTTTATTGCGAAGTACAGAACGAGGCCACATTGGGTAACCGTAAGAGTGTAAATGTGCCTGGCGTACGCATCAATCTACCATCGCTGACAGAGAAAGATCGTAATAATATTTTGTATGCGATTGAAAAAGATATCGATTTTATTGCTCATTCTTTTGTGCGCAACAAGCAGGATATCCTTGATATTAAAGCTATATTGGATGAACATCATAGCGATATTCGTATCATTGCCAAGATAGAAAATCAGGAGGGTGTGGATAACATCGACGAAATTCTGGAAGTGGCTGACGGTATCATGGTGGCTCGTGGTGATTTGGGTATTGAGGTAGCTCAGGAGCGCATTCCTAGTATTCAGCGCATACTCATTCGCAAGTGTATTCTGGCTAAGAAGCCGGTAATTGTGGCTACACAGATGCTGCATACCATGATCAATAATCCTCGTCCTACTCGTGCCGAGGTGACAGATATTGCCAACGCCATCTATTATCGTACCGACGCTTTGATGTTGAGTGGTGAAACGGCTTATGGCAAGTATCCGGTAGAGGCTGTGAAGACCATGACCAAGGTAGCCGCACAGGCCGAAAAGGATAAGTTGACTGAGAATGACATCCGTATCCCGTTGGACGAGAACAGCAACGATGTGACGGCTTTTTTGGCCAAGCAGGCTGTGAAGGCCACTACTAAGTTGAAAATTCGTGCTATCATTACTGATAGTTATAGTGGTCGTACAGCACGTAATTTGGCTGCTTTCCGCGGCAAGTATCCCGTGCTGGCTATTTGTTACAAGGAGAAGACTATGCGCCACTTGGCTCTTTCCTATGGAGTGGAGGCTATTTATATGCCCGAGCTAGCCAACGGACAGGAGTATTATTTTGCTGCCCTGCGTCGTCTGTTGAAAGACGGTAAGCTACAACCTACTGATATGGTGGGTTATTTGAGTAGTGGCAAGGAGGGTACGCAGACTTCGTTCCTCGAAATCAACGTGGTCGAAGATGCCCTGAAACATGCTGAAGACAGTGTATTGCCCAATAGCAACCGATATTTATAAATTAATCGAAAATTGAGAATGTAGAATGGACAGTGATTTCATCCATTTTTTCATTTTCAATTTTCAATTTTCAATTTTCAATTGGATTTAGACGAATATATATTGCAGCATATCGATCCGGAGGGTGATTACTTACGAGCACTCTACCGCGACACACACCTCAAGCTTCTGTATCCTCGCATGGCTTCGGGGCACCTGCAAGGGCGGATGTTGAAGATGTTCGTACGGATGATTTGTCCCTACCAGGTGCTCGAGATAGGTACCTACAGCGGCTATTCAGCTCTCTGTATGGCTGAAGGATTGCCTGAGGGAGCCATGCTGCACACTTTCGAAATTAACGACGAGCAGGAAGATTTCACTCGTCCTTGGCTTGAAGGTTCGCCGTATGCTGATAAAATTCGCTTTTATATCGGCGACGCTTTGGAACGAGTACCACAGCTGGGGTTGATGTTCGACCTCGTTTTTATAGATGCAGACAAACGTAAGTATTTGGATTACTATGAGATGGCACTTACGTATTTGACTGACGGTGGATATATCATTGCTGACAATACACTATGGGATGGTCATGTGTTGGAAGAACATCCGCACAGTTCAGATCTGCAGACTATTCGTATCAAGGAGTTCAACGACTTCGTGGCTCGTGACCGTCGGGTGGAAAAAGTTATTCTTCCTTTGCGAGATGGATTGACTCTTATTCGGAAAATCCCACAATTTGAAAATAATTATTAACCATTACGCTTAATATGGAAACAACCCGTCAAAATAAGATAGCCCGCCTGCTCCAGAAGGAGCTGGGCGACATTTTTCTGTTGCAGACCAAGAGCATGCACGGCGTGCTGGTTTCGGTCAGTGCTGTACGTATCAGCCCCGACATGAGCATTGCTCGTGTCTATCTCAGTATCTTCCCCTCTGAGAAGGGTGAGGAACTCATTAAGAACATCAATGCCAACATGAAGTCCATCCGATACGAATTGGGTACCCGTGTACGCTTTCAGCTTCGCATTATTCCTGAACTGAAGTTCTTCTTGGACGATTCGCTGGACTATCTGGAGCGCATTGATGAATTGCTTAAATAAGGCCATCCTTTGAACCTGTCGTTCTACATAGCCCGCCGTTACCTGTTCTCTAGGAAGAAGCACAATGCGGTCAACATCATTTCCGGCATTTCGGTCTGCGGAGTGGCGCTGGCAACATTGGCAATGGTGTGTACCCTGTCGGTATTTAACGGTTTTCAGGACATGGTGGCCGGTTTTTTTACCGCCTTCGATCCCCAGCTGAAGATAACCGTTCGCGAGGGAAAGGTGTTTCTACCCGACGAGCCAGCTTTCCGACAGGTTCGTGCCTTGCCTGAGGTAGAGGTGTGGACGGAGACGCTTGAGGAGAATGCTATGGTGCAGTACAAGGATCGTCAGGTGATGGCTGTCATCAAGGGGGTGGAAGACAACTTCGAACAACTGACCTCCATTGACAGCTTGCTCTACGGTACGGGGCGGTTTATCCTGAAAGATAATATCGTGGACTATGGTTTCTTAGGCATCGAGTTGATGTCACGATTGGGTACAGGTATTCAGTTTGTCGACCCTTTACAGGTTTATACACCGCGTCGCAATGTACGGGTTAATCTGGCCAATCCTTCTGCAGCTTTTAATCGTGAATACCTGTTTTCGCCCGGTGCTGTGTTTGTGGTCAATCAGGAGAAATACGACTCTAACTATATTGTCACCTCGCTGAATTTTGCCCGCCGTCTCTTTGGTTACGGGCGCGAGGTCTCTGCTATTGAGCTAAAGCTAAAGCCTGATGCAGATACGGAAGTTGTCCGGCAACAGATTGTCTCTTTACTGGGTGAGAGGTTTGTTGTACAAAACCGTTACGAACAGCAGGCCGACGTATTCCGTATTATGGAAATAGAGAAATTCATTTCTTATCTTTTCCTAACGTTCATTCTGGTCGTTTCGTGCTTCAATGTGATTGGCTCCCTTTCCATGCTCATTTTGGATAAGCGAGAGGACGTGTTGACATTGCGCAATCTTGGAGCCGACGACTCTCTCATCGTTCGCATCTTTTTGTTTGAAGGCCGGCTGATTTCTCTTTTTGGAGCGGTTGCCGGTATTGTAGCCGGGTTGCTGTTGTGTTGGGCTCAACGTACCTTTGGATTTATTTCTCTGGGCGGAGGCAATGGCGACTTTATTGTTGCCGCTTATCCTGTCAGTGTTCATGTATCCGATGTGGTGCTCGTGTTTACGACGGTGCTTGTCGTAAGTTCTCTTTCTGTTTGGTATCCAGTGCGTTATTTGAGTAAGAGATTGCTAGGCTAATCTGAAATCCGTCGGTAAAATCGGCCTTTTGGTCGATTTGATTTTTTTACATCCCGATTCATCCTTACATTTGCATCGCTACCCTGATGAAGGGTTAGAACTCTCTCTAAATAGCGTTTTTTCATGTATTATTGACTTGGGCCGTCCTTACCTGTGAAGGTAGGGACGGTTTTCTTTATTCTTTTTGTTTCTTTTGTCGTTGCGTTCTCCATACGATTGCTATCACGCCGATGACCATCAGGGCCAGGGCCGTATAGGCGATGCCTTCGGTGACGTGTAGACTCTGCGGGTCGAAACGCATTTCTACGGTGTGTTTCCCGGCAGGAATGTGGAGGGCGCGCAGAATGTAGTCGGCGCGGCCCAGCGGCGCAGGTTGCCCGTCGATGCTCACCTGCCAGCCGTCGGGATAGTAGATTTCGGAGAAGACGGCTACGGCGTCGCCGCTGTTGTCGGTTTCATACACCAGGCGATTGGGTGCGTAGCTGGTCAGACGGATGGTGGAGAGGCTGTCGCGGTGGCTTTCGACCAGG
>ULMB01019440.1_pt1 | contig 10196 bp, 7 predicted proteins | sample 1951571 | NCBI WGS metagenome assembly ULMB01 (sample SAMEA4835542, study PRJEB28245) | human gut metagenome | biome: gut microbiome; material: fecal sample | place: Denmark | collected 2008 | reverse complement strand
CTATATCCGCTCCATTTTCTATTAAAATTTTAACCGTTTCTAAATCGCCAATTCCAGCGGCAAACATAAGAGAAGTTACAAGTTTAAAATTTTTTGCATTAACATCCGCTCCGTTTTCAATCAGATAATTTATTATAGAATGCTCTTTTGTAAGCGAACCGTAAAGCAAAGCGCTAAACATAGGTCTGTCTCTTAAATTAACATCCGCTCCGCAATCTATTAAATATTTTGCAATTTCAATTTGTTTTTCGGCGCATGCAAACATTAAAGCCGTTAATCCCGTTTTACTTCTGCTATTTAAATTTGCTCCGTTTTCAACTAATAATTTTGTCATTTCAAAATATCCTTTTTTGGCGCAAATCATTAATAAAGTAAATCTTGATTCTTCGTCTCTCGTATCTACTAAAGAATTATCTTTTTCTATGCACTGTTTTGCTTTTTCTAAATCGTTATTTTTAATATATTCGACTATATCAATCATTTTATAGCCTCGTTATTGCCATTTATAAGATTCTACAAACATAGTCGATATTGAAATGCAGGCGATTGCCCAAATTAAAAAGAATATAACATTTTGAATATCAATCATTCCTTTTGTAAAATCCGCAAAATATGTAGTTATTGAAATAGCGTTTAATAATTTGCTCGCTCCCGTAAACATTTCGCTAAGCCAATTTATAATATAAGCGAATATTCCCATTGAAACTCCAAGTATCGCCGCAACTAACTGACTTTTTGAAACGCTTGTCGCTATTAATCCAAGTCCTAAAATTGCAGTGCCAAGTAGAAATAATCCCAAATAACCACTGAATATAACTCCCATATCGGGCTTTCCAAATATCATAAGAAGAATTGGATAAACGAAAGTCATTATAAGCAAAGAAGCGTAAACTACCAAAACCGATAAATATTTTCCGATTACATATTGCAAAGAAGTTATTGGAGCTGTCATTATTAATTCAAAAGTTCCCGAATCTCTCTCTTCGGCAATTAATTTCATGCATAATATTGATAAAAATAATATCGTAAAAAAACCTATATTATACATTGTGTTTTCCATAACCGCTAATCTGCTATAATAAATTTCTATAGTGAAAAAATAACCCGTGAGCGCCAAATAAATAAAACCTAATATGTAATATAAAGGCGACACATAAAAAGATTGAATTTCTCTTGCAAATATAACATAAATATTTTTCATTATTTTTACCTCTTAATTATTTTCTTCTTTTTTATTGTTTAATTCTTCATTTGAATTTTTATCTAAATTTTCGTTTAAATCTTTATTTTCTTCATTGTCCAAATTTTTATTTTCATCTTCTTCTTTTTTATTTGAATCTTTTGAAATAATTTCGTCTTTTATATATTTAGATTTATCAAAATCTTCGTTTTTCTTTTTGTCGGTAAAATATATAAAGACTTCTTCTAAACTTCTTTCTTTTGCTCTAATTTCAAAAACTTCAAAATCGCCTTGAACCAAATGCTTAACTATCGAAGCTCTTATATCGTTTCCTCTCTCGCATTCTATTATAATAGAACCGAAATTATCGGTTTCAGCTTGAATAACTCCTTGAACTTCTCTCACACGAATAAGCGCGTCTTCAACTTTTCCCGCAACTTTTAATTCTATATTGCCTCCTAAAATCTCTCTGTCCATCGCGGTTTTTAAACCTTCTATTGTGTCTTCGGCTATAAGCTCTCCATTGTCTATAATTAAAGCTCTTTCACATGTATCTTCGACTTCGCTTAATATATGAGTCGACAATATAACAGTTCTAGTTCCGCCTAAACTTTTTATTAAAGAACGAACTTCAATTAATTGATTTGGGTCGAGTCCGCTTGTAGGTTCGTCTAATATTAAAACTTCTGGGTCATGTATTATCGCTTGAGCTATTCCCGTTCTCTGTTTATAACCTTTCGATAAATGTCCTATTATTCTATCTTTATATTTTGTAAGTCCCGTTATTTCAATAGTATTTTCTAAAGCGCTTTTAATATGCTTTCTTGAAATTCCTTTTAATTTTGCTGCAAATTTTAAATAATCTATAACAGTCATTTCCGTATATAAAGAAATATTTTCGGGCATATATCCGATTTTTCTTTTTAACTCTATCGGATTATCATAAATCTCATAATCGTCCAAATAAACGAATCCGCTTGTCGCGGGCAAATAACCCGTAATAATTCTCATCATAGTGCTTTTTCCCGCTCCGTTTGGTCCTAAAAATCCGACAATTTCGCCTTTATTTATCGTGTATGAAATTCCTTTTAAAGCCAAATGTTCGCCGTAATATTTAACAATGTTATCGACTCTTATCATTGATAATCCTTAAAATAAAAATATTTAATAGATATAATTGAATAATATAACAGTAAAAAGCAATTTTATCAAGCCATAAAAAATTATTTTCTGTATTTATCAAATAATTCTATAAAATCTTTTTTCTTATTTCTTGCGGCAATTCTATAAGCCGTGTTTCCGTAAATATTTCTTTGAGTTATATTCGCTCCCGCTTTTAATAATTCTTCCATTATTTCGAGAGGAGTTGAAAATACTCTATATATTCCGTTATCTTCTTTATCGTATTCAAACAAAACCGCTCTTATTAAAATATTATTTCCGTTTCTGTCGGTTGCGTTAATATCAGCGCCTAATTCTATAATTTTTTTTATCGCTTCGATATCGGGATTTTCTCTTTCTATTAAATACATAAGAATAGTTTTTTCATTGCCATAATTATGAGAGTTAATGTCTGCTCCCAATTCTAATAAATTAAATATGTTATCCATTCTATTAGTTTTTTTTGCATTATAAATAAGAGCCTCATTTAAATTAGTAGCTCCCGCGTTTACTAATTCTTTTATTATATCTATATTAGTAGCGGCAGTTATCGGATATTTTCTTTCCGCTCCTTCGTAATATCTGTAAGGTTCTATATAAGCTTTTGTATTTACATTAGCTCCGTTTTCTATAAAATATTTTACAATTTCTAAATGATTTCCTTCGCATGCAGAAACTAATGCTCCGTTAATATCTTTCGCTCCTAAATTAATAAGCTCTTTTACTATATCAAGCTGTCCGCCAATTGCCGCATAAGTTAAAGCGACATCAAAATTATTAGCGCCTTCGTTAATAAATTTTTTAGCAATATCCCAATAACCTTCCATACAAGCCATATAAAAAGCAAAATCAAAATCTTTAGCGCCAAAATCAAGCAATTCTTTAACGATTTCCATATTTCCTAATTTTGCCGCATACATTAAAGAACTCATTCCATATTTATTATTGTAAATATCTAAATTATTTCCATCTCTTAAAATATTTTTAACGCTTTCAATATCATTGTTTTCAATACTTTTCATTAAATCGTTATTTTGCGAAATTTGATAACCTATAGAATTTTGAGAAAATAAAAAATTAGAAATAATTAAAAATAATAATATTATTCTTTTCATAAATAAAGCCTTAATTAAATAAGTAGTATTTTAATATATTATCGTAATAAATTGATTATAGAGATAAATAAAATTATAATATAATTTCATTTTTAAGACAGTTCTGACAGTATTAGGTTAAAGTAATTCTTTTGACAATTCAAATTAATTAACATAATATATTTAAAACTTAATTTATATTTATTCGTCTAAATATATAACGGAGGTTAAGTTTAAATGAAATCGTTTATTAGTTTAATTGTAAGAAGACCTATAACAATACTTATGATAATAATATCGATTTTGATATTAGGATTAATAAGTTTATCGCGTCTTTCGATTGATTCAATGCCAAATATGCAAATGCCTTATATAAGCATTCGGACAATATATAGAAACGCGGGACCAGAAGAGATAGAAAAATCAATTACAAAAATTGTTGAAGGAGCTATTGCAACGGTTAATAATATAAAAAATATAACATCATACTCGAGAGAAAATTCTTCCGATGTAATGGTCGAGTTTAATTGGGGAGTAGATTTGAGAGAGGCAAGCGAAGATATAAGAGAGGCTATGGAGAGAATATACGATTCGCTTCCTGATAACGCTGATAAACCGAATATAAGGAAATTCGCCACAGACGACACTTCATTAATGGAGGTTGCAATTTATGGTTTGGAAGATAAAGCTACTTTATATACAATCGCCGAAAATCAAATCGCTCCTAAAATAAAACAAGCTAAAGGCGTAGCTCAAGCCGAAACGAGAGGAGGATTAAAAAGACAAATTAAAATAGATGTTAATTTGAATAGATTAAAAGCCTATAATATAAATATAAATCAAATATCCGAAGCTCTTTCAAGAGATAATAATAATTTAGTAGGCGGACAGGCAAATCATGGTTTTTATAAATATACAATAAGAACTATGGGAGAGATAGAAAGCATAGACGATATAAAAAATATTGCTATCGACTTAAAAACGAATACTTATGGAGCTAAAGCGATAATAAAAATTAGAGATTTGGCGGAAGTTTACGAAGGCTATGACGATGAAATTAATATAGTAAAAATCAACGGAGAGGAATCTGTTTCAATAGCGGTAAATAAAGAATCTGGAGCGAATACGGTTGAAGTTGCAAAAAATGTTAAAAGAAAATTAGAAGAATATAATTTTCCCGAAGGCGTCAATTACGAGATAATGTTTAATAACGCGGACGGAATAAACGATGCCATTAAAGGAGTTTTAACAACGGCTTGGCAAGGCGGATTATTTGCGATTATAATTCTTATGATTTATATGTGGAATATAAGAAGCGTTTCGGTAATTGCTATTTCTATTCCTCTATCAATAATAATAACTTTTACTTTAATGTATTTTATGAGTATAACTTTAAATGTAATATCTCTTTCGGGACTTGTTTTAGGAATTGGAATGATGGTTGATAATTCTATTGTCGTTTTAGAAAATATATTTTATTACAGAAACGAAGGTTATGGAAAATATTCAAGCGCGATAAACGGAGCTTATAAAGTATCTCTTGCAATAAGCGCGTCAACTTTTACTACAATAGCCGTATTTATGCCGTTTTTATATATTGAAGGAATGACAAGTCAAATGTTTAGAGATTTATGCATTACGGTTGCAATATCAATGATAGCTTCTTTACTTGTCGCATTAACTATAGTTCCAATGTTTGGGGCTAGATTAGTGAGCGCTAAAAAATCAAAAATATTTTCTAAATTTGAAATTATAACGAATAAATATATTCATTCAAATATAAGCGGTATTTATAATAAAATATTAATATTTTCGATAAAAAATAAAAAAATAATACTGATTCCTTCAATTATATTTTCAATAATAATTTTAGCTTTAGGATTAAAATTTATAGGCAAAGAAGGATTTCCAAGAACTGACGAAGGACAATTTATGATTATGGTTACAATGCCGATTGGAACGAAAAGCGAACAAACGGCGTCTTTCGTATCGTTAATGGAAAAAGACATTAAAGAAATAATCAAAGGCGACTTAAAAAGATTTCAATCTAGAATAAGAACGGGAAGCGAATCGAGTTGGGCAAATATAAGAGTTGAACTTAAAAGCAAGAAAAATAGAAAAATAAAAAATATAAACGAATATATAGAAATTATAAGAGATAAACTTCGAGTATATCCATGCACAATAAATATATGGTCTTTAGATTCTATGCGCGGAGATAGAAACAGAGGAGAATTTTTAAGAATAGAATTATTGGCGGACGATTTGATTAAAGCTAAAGAGCTTGGAAATAGAGTAGTAAACGCGATTTCAAATATAAGCGGAATACAATATGTTTGGCTTCAAGAAGACGAATCAAATAGAGAATTGCAAATATTTGTTAATAGAGATATTGCCGCAAAAATGGGGCTTAAAGTAAACGATATTGCAAAAATAATAAATACGAGTTTCGCGGGATACAAGGCTACCACTATAACGCCAAAAAATTCCGATTGGAATGATATTGATGTAACAGTTCAACTTGAGAATTCGGATAAAGTGACGATTGAAGATATTAAAAAAATAAGCGTTCCCGTAAAAGAAGTTTTAATTCCATTATCTTCTATAGCCGATATAGTGAAGAGCTACGGTCCGAATATGATATACAGAAAAGATAGAAAGAGAGTGACAACGGTTTATGCAAATATTTCAGAAAAACCTTTAAACGAAGTTATGGCGGAAATTAAATATAAAATGAATAATCAAATATTTATTCCCGCTGGAATATCTATAAATTACGCGGGAGATTTTGAGGATATGAACGAGGCTTTTAATCAACTTATTTTAGCTTTAATTTTAGCTTTAGTTTTGGTTTATTCTATTATGGCGAGTCAATTTGAATCTTTTATAGCGCCTTTAATTATAGCTTTAGCCGTTCCTTTCGGGCTTGCTGGTTCTTTAATCTCTTTATTTATATCTAAAACTACTTTAAGCGCATATAGCGCAATTGGATGCGTAGTTTTAGTCGGAATAGTAGTAAATAATGGAATAGTTTTAATCGATTATATGAATCAACTTATGAGAGAAAAAAATATAAACGGAAATGAAGCGGCTTTAGAATCTGGCAATAGAAGATTAAGACCTATTCTTATGACTACATTAACTACAATAATTGGAATACTTCCAATGGCTTTGGGTTCGCAGAGCGGAAACGAAATGTATAAACCTTTATCAATAGCTTTACTCGGCGGACTTTCAATATCGACAATATTTACTTTAATTATAGTCCCTACAATTTACGGCGCTATAAGAAATAAAATTCCTTTGAAAGATTATGATAAAAAAGATTTTGAGAGTAAGAAGGATTTTATTAAATAATAAAAGCGTATATCGATAAAATACCAATATGCGCTTTTATAAAAGTTTAATTATTTTATATTATATTTTTGTATTATTTTATTTTTATATACTTCGGCTTGAGTTCCGTAAATTGCTTGTATTCCGTTGCCTATTCTTAATACTTTTTTAGAATTAAGAGAATTCCAAACTTTATCGTCCGCTACTTTATTAGGGTCTTTAACCGTCACTCTTAATCTTGTGATGCATGAATCTATATTTTCTATATTATCTACTCCTCCTAAAGCCTCTACTATAGAATCTATTATTTTGTCATCGTCAATATTTGATTTTTCTCTTTCGTTATAATCCGCTCTTCTATATAATTTTGCCTCTCCGCCCGCTCGCCCTGGCGTTATAAAATTAAATTTAATTATCAAAAATTTGAATAGGAAATAATAAACTATAGAATATATAGGTCCTAATATTAAAATCCATTGATACGAAGTTTTAGACATTCCTTGCAATAAACCGAAAAAAGTAAAATCTATTAAACCTCTTGAAAAAGTAACGCCTACGGCTACATTTAACATATACAAAAGCATATATGATAATCCTTCTAAAATCGCATGAATAACATAAAGCAATGGAGCTACAAATAAAAAAGTAAATTCTATAGGTTCTGTAATTCCCGTTAGAAACGAAGTTAAAGCTGCTGATAATAATATGCCTTTTACTTTCCGCTTATTTTCATCATCCGCTACATTATACATAGCCAATGCGGCTGCGGGAAGTCCGAACATCATAGGCAGATAACCGCCTTGCATAGTTCTTGTCGCTGCCGAACTAAAATGCGCTACTGTCGGGTCGGATAATTGCGCAAAAAATATTCTCTGTCCTCCAGCAATCATTTGTCCGCCCACCTCCATTACTCCGCCTAATTCTGTATACCAGAATAAAGGATAAATTGCATGATGAAGTCCAAACACATTTAACATTCTCATACAAGCTCCGTAAAAGAAAGTTCCTATATATCCCGTAGCCGCAAATAATTCGCCTCCATGAACTATCGCTTTAAATATGCTTGGCCAGATAAAAGGAAATATAGCCGCTAAAGGTATAAAAAATATCATAGTTAAAACGGCAACAAATCTATTCCCGCTAAAAAACGCTAAATAATCGGGCAAAGTTTGATTTGCAAATTTATTTGTTATAAAAGCTGATAATAAACCGCATATAATTCCGCCGAAAACTCCCGTCTGTAAAGTAAATATTCCAAGCTCTCTCGCATATAAAGCCGCCGTTCCAGCCGCTTCTCCCGAACTTAATCCCGAAGCTATTAAAGCGTCTACCGTAGTATTTTCAGGATTATAGCCTTGAAAATTTAATATTACTCCTATAACGGTATGGAATAATAAGAATCCTACAACAGCGGAAAGAGCCGCCGTTTCTTTGCTTTTATCCGCCATTCCTATGGCTATACCGACTGCAAATAAAAGCGGTAAATTAGCGAATACGAAATTACCAGCGTTAAAAAATAGAATCAAAATATAATTTAACGCCGTTCCGCTTTTTAAGAAAGTTAAATTATAAGTTTCTATTAATACTGGACTTGTGAAAGCTCCTCCTACTCCAAGCAATATACCGGCCATTGGCAATATAGCTATCGGAAGCATAAAGGACCTTCCTATTTTTTGTAATATGGCAAATGCATTTTTCATTTTGCCCTCCTTAAATTAATAATTTTTATGCGTTTAATCTATATAGATTCTATCGCCTTAATAAATTTCTCCGCTATTTGTTTAGGTCTAGTTATAGCTCCTCCAACTACTACGGCTAAAGCTCCCATTTGAATAGACTTTTTAGCTTTTTCCGGAGTGTCTAAATTTCCTTCTGCAATTACGGGTATTTTTACCGCTTTCAAAACCTCTTGTAATGTATTTAAAGGATTGTCTCCTTTAGTGTAATCGGTATATCCGCATAATGTAGTGCCGACTATATCTATTCCTATTTTTTCAGAATAAACCGCTTCATCTACATTCGATATATCGCCCATTACAATTTGATTTGGGTATTTTTCTTTTATATTTTTTACAAAATATTCTAATTCTACATTATCGGGACGCTGTCTTCTTGTAGAATCTATGGCTATAATATCTACGCCTTCTTCCACTAATTCATCAACTTCCTTTATAGTCGGAGTAATATATACATTACAATTTCCATAATTTCTTTTTATTATTCCTATGATAGGCAGATTAGTATTCTTTTTAATCTCTTTTATATCGGATATAGTATTTGCTCTTATTCCCCCAGCACCAGCTTGAGTGGCCGCTAAAGCCATTTTTCCCATTATAAAAGAACTATATAAAGGTTCGTCTTCTAATGCCTGACATGACACTATGAGTTTTCCTTTTAGTTGATTAAAAATTTCTTTCATACCAAAACCTTAATTAATTATTCTACAGTAGAAAATCCGTTTCTTACTTTTGATGTTTTATCCGTAGAAATTAATCCCTGCCTCAAACCGTCTCGCCATACTTTCCAAATATGTCCTCCGTTTACAATTCTTAATTCAACATTGTTTCCTAAATTTTTTAATTCTCTATATATCGATACGGCTCTTTCTTGAAAATCTTCTTTTCCTTCAGAATTTACTAAATTATCATCGTCTCCTATAACAATATAAATTTCAGATTTAAGTTTAGAGGAAACTTTTTTCTTATACGATTCAAGATAATTCGTCCAATATGAATTTCGTATATCTTCTTGAGTGACAGGAGAAACTTCTAAAAATTCATCCGTAAGTTTGTCATAAACGGCAGGACTTAATAAAATTAATCTTCCAAAAAGTTCGGGATTTCTTAAAAAGAAGTTTAAAGAACCACTTCCTCCCATTGAAAGTCCGCCTATTATAACCTTATTTCTTTCATTTGAAACTCTATAATTTTTAAATATAAACGGAAACAAATCTTTTTCGTATGCAGTTTGAATTTTTTCTTTACTGTCTATATACCATGTATTTCCTCCGTCAGGCATAATAACCACCATAGGCTCTATAGCTTCTGTTTCATAAATAAGTTCGTCAAAAATAACGGATGCGCTTCCCTGCTGAGGGTCAGTCCAATCTTTTTCATTCCCATATAATCCATGTAGAAGAAAAAATACATTAAAATTTTTATTCTTATTATTATTGTAATCTTTGGGAAGATAGATTTTATATTTTATATCCCTGCCAAGCGTTGGAGAATACATTGTTTTTTCTTCAACCTTTCCTCTTGCAAAAACGCAACATGAAATTGATACAAATAGTAATAATATCTTTTTCATATAAAATCCTTGTTAAAGTATTTATAATTAACTCTTAAAGAATAAGAGCGAACTAACTTATCAAATAAAAATATAGAAACGCTTAAAAAATAAACATAATATATTTTAAAAATTAA
>ULMB01017968.1_pt1 | contig 10225 bp, 13 predicted proteins | sample 1951571 | NCBI WGS metagenome assembly ULMB01 (sample SAMEA4835542, study PRJEB28245) | human gut metagenome | biome: gut microbiome; material: fecal sample | place: Denmark | collected 2008 | reverse complement strand
GCTTTTGCGCGAATGGGCGCCGGTAGCCAATACCAATGACGCTGCTAAAGCCGATAAGGATAAAGATTAAACGTTAAAGGTGAATTTATGGACTTAGGGAAAATTATCGCGTTTAACTTAAATAAACTGCGTACGGAGCGCAGCCTGACTTTGGGTCAGCTGGCAAAGCGTTCCGGCATCAGCAAAGCGATTTTGTCGGATATTGAAAAAGGGGGCAGCAACCCTACTATTAACACTATCTGGAAAATTGCCAACGGGCTGAACGTACCGTATACGCGCCTGATGGAAGTTAAAGAGCCGGACGGCACCGTTGTGCGCAGAAGCGATACGGCAGAGCAAAGTGACGAAACGGGCGTATACCGCGTTCACTGTTATTTTTCCACTGCGCCGGACCGCAATTTTGAACTGTTTTACTGCGAACTTGACGCGGAAAGCGCCAATGCTTCAATCGCTCATTCGCCAAGGGCGCAGGAATATATTTATGTTATCGAAGGCTCACTCACTCTTAAAACAAATACCGCCATTTATGAGCTCCATGCCGGTGATTCGCTTGTTTTCAGTTCTTCCGTTAACCATACGTATATTAACGACGGCAAGATTAAAGTAAAATTTATGGTAATCAACTATTATCCGTATTAAAACGGCAAAATAAAAACTCCTGCTATCCGTGGATAACAGGAGTTTCTTTTGCTTATTGCTTAAACAACTATTTAATTATTTGTTGAAGTAACGAGCGAGCAGGCCTGCAAATGCTCTGCCATGGCGGGCTTCGTCACGAGCCATTTCATGAACGGTGTCATGAATAGCGTCAAGGCCGAGTTCTTTAGCGCGTTTTGCAAGGTCGGTTTTGCCTGCGGTTGCGCCGTTTTCAGCTTCTACGCGCATTTCAAGGTTCTTTTTGGTGCTGTCGGTAACAACTTCGCCGAGCAGTTCAGCAAATTTAGCAGCATGTTCTGCTTCTTCAAAAGCAGCTTTTTCCCAGTACAGGCCGATTTCCGGATAGCCTTCACGGAAAGCAACACGGCTCATGGCAAGGTACATGCCTACTTCGCTGCATTCGCCGTTGAAGTTAGCGCGCAGGTCTTCTTTAATATCTTCGGGAACGTCTTTAGCTACGCCAACAAAATGTTCAGCAGCCCAGGTCATTTCGCCTTTCATTTCTACAAATTTGGAAGCCGGAGCTTTGCACTGCGGGCAGTATTCCGGAGCAGCTTCACCTTCATAAACATAGCCACAAACTTGGCAAACCCATTTTTTCATTATTCATTCCTCCATAAAGTACAAATTTTAAAATTATCATGGCGGTTCGTTCTAACCGCTTACTGTAATGATTTTAACACAGCACCGGCAAGTTGTCAATAATAATTATTAATTGTTAGAGATTGCTAACATTAAAATTTTTGTGAAATGCCGTAAAAATATCTGTTAAAGGCAGCTTACTGCAAAATTCGGCTGTAAACAGCCTTTAATTGAAGTGCCCTATTGTAGAATAAGCGATAAATTGCTATAATATACAGAACGGAGGTATATTATGGAAAAATTTACTGTTACGTTAAACCACCATGCTCATTATGGTTATGTAGAATATGACCCGGAAACCAAAACCGCTAGTGTCGTGCTGGATGTTCCGGAAGCCAAAGCAAGGGTAGAAGAATTTTTAAGCAAACCCTTAACGCTTGATTTGCCTGAAGGCGAAACTATCCGTCAGTTTGTTACCAAAACTTTAATGCCGCTGGACAGTTTGGAAAACTTTAAAAACTGCCTTGGCAGATTATGGTTCAATACCGATGTAAGGGTAGAGTGGAGCATGCCTCCCGGAGCAATGGATAATTTATAATTGCCCGCTGCTTAAAACTGTGATAAACTTAATAAGTTGATATTCGGTTCCGTAGCTCAGTTGGATAGAGCATTCGCCTCCTAAGCGAAGGGTCGGCAGTTCGAATCTGCCCGGGATCACCAGTAAATATGCGCACTTGCAAAGTTTTGCAGGTGCGTTTTTTATTCCCAGTTTTCTACTTTATCGCTAAACACTAAATTATTAGCATTAATCCAGCCTGCGCGTGTTGGCATATCGCTAGAATGATGACACAATGTTTTGTTCCTGGTCTCATATACTTTTACCCCACGACGTATAAATGCATTTGTTACCATTTTTCTGGGGTGATCTGAATTAGCAGCTACTGAAACAAATGCTGTTTTATCAAAAGTACAATTTTTAGGCTTTGTTTCTCCGACAATTCTATTTAAAAGTTTTGTGGAAACATTATGTCGTCCACCATGATGGGGAATTTGGTAAAATTTTACTGCTTTTAGATCATGTATATAAGATTCAGCATAATCAGCAGCAGCATTTAAAGCAAGTAAACCGGCATCGCCCGTAAGTAAGAATTTCTCGCTTTCCATATCACCTAAGACAATTATTGAAGACTCGTTTTCTGGAGATGTGTTAACATCTTCTCTAAGTAATTCATTTGTCCATGATTCTATTAATGAACATATGGATTCTTTAATACTTTTGAATTTACTGTTCAGTGGAGTTTTATGTGATTCTAGTATTTGCCTCAGATAGAAGTTTTTGCTAGGAGAGAGTATTGTTAAGTTACTAGTAATTTTATTTCCTTGAAATCCTTCTTCAATTTTGATGTTTTTTTCATTAGCAATATCTTCTAATGCTTTGATATAGGGATAATCTTCTTTTAATCGGTCTTCTAGAGTTTTTGGGATAATTTTTTTATCTGATATTTTATATAATTCATCGATATATAACCAAGGTCTGTTCATTATGAGTTTTTTTACACTGAAATTATGTAATATTTCTGTTAATCCAGAGGCATGGTCTTGATCGGGATGTGAACAGATTACATAATCAATGGTAGGATTTGATTCTCCTTGGAAATAGTATTTTTTTAAGTGTTCAGTTAATGCTTCTCCATATTTTTGTAAACCACCATCGTAAACTACTACGACATACCTTTTTAAAATATTATCATAATAACGAAAACATATAGCATCGGCATCTTTTGAATGTTCTTCAATTCCTATAAAGTCTAGTTCATATTTCATTTTGTTTGCTCCTTATTATTAATTGAACAAATTACTCTTTTTCTAATATAGTTAGTTTGTTTATGATAAGAAAGGGAAAATATTACAAGTAGTGCAATGATTATACCTGTTTCTACAAATTGAGAAGGGCAAGTATATTGTATGGCAATGTAACCTGTAATTTTATAAAATATATAAATAATGAATACAGAAATAAAAGTTCTGTACATATTATTAACAGATGATAATATTTCGATTTTTTTATCCCGTGATTCTGCTTTAATAAAATCTTCATATGATGCCATTTGTATAATGTTTAATTTTTTACATAGTGGCTCAATTAACAAAGAACCTATTCTACTAGCTAATAAACCAAGAAAATAAATTATAAAGAACTCTGTAAGTATACTATTTTGTTGTAGTTGGATATTTTCAGATAATAAAAAATAGAGTACAGATCCAGGAAATAGATTATTGAGAATATCGTAAGAGCTAATACGTTCTAAAAGTTTATCCAAGGAACAGACCTCCAAAATGTTATTTATAAAGTTTAGTAAAGGGTAAGACCTTTGCTTTCTAAAATACTTTGATGCTTTTTAAAATCACCCTCAAAGTAACGGTAATTATTGCTTAAGGTATCTGCTTTAAAACTGTAGCTGCATTTTTTACCGCAAGTTAAAGCTGGTTCGGTATTATTTAAAGCAGAAAGACCCGTATCAAGGTTAAAATTACCTGAGTTCAGATAATGGGTATTGTGCTGTAAGAAGTATTCGCTTGCAGAAATTTTCGGAGCATTTATGTAATTCATAGCCTCATCGAATACTTTATGCCCAACAGTTACAGATAACAGGAACAGCTTGTATGGAGATCTGGCAGGTAAGTTTTCGCAGTCAGGATAATTTTCAGTAAAAAATTCGTCTGAAAACTCACCAATAAGGTCAGAGAAACTAATTTCCTCAGATTTCTTTTGACCCCACAAGCATACTGTGGTGCGCTCTTTAAATAAAAAGTTTGTAGTATTTTCAAGCGCTATATATGCATGGTGTAAGGGATGCTTAAGATCAGTAATGTCTGCGTTTAAAGCATCACGCATAGCAGGATAAATTTCAGATAATGTAGTTTTTAACATTGCTGCTATATCAAAATCTAAAGCAGAAGTATCATTTTCTCGGCAATTAATTTTCATTCTTTGATATGCATCTTCACCAGAATAGAAGCATTCATAAAGCTTTCCGTCTATGTATGCTTCTTGTTTCTTATGTTGGAGTTCATCAATGAAATCTGTGGTATTCCAACAATCGCCGGTTGAACGATAAACATACGGATGAAAAATACAATCTGCGACTACATGGCTGTAAAACCCAAAAGCAACCGCGAAAAGTTTTAAATACTTATCAGTATTTTCCGGTTCAGCACTCTGAATAGCTTTTGCATAATCAAGCATACGGCAAAACAAGTCGTAAGATTTGTCTGCATGCATCATATCAGCCATTTCTGTCCACTTAATATCATTAGAATGGAATATATTAGTAACTGCTTTCCGCAAGGATCCATCAGCAACAATAGGTACAGTGGGGAAATAGAATAGATCAGGTAATGAGCTTCCCAGACCAAAATAAGATTTATATTTATCCCAGAGTTTATAATACTGCTCTGGAATAGAAAATCTTGTAACAAGATAATGTGTCGCAGGTTGCGGCATAGTAAAACCTCCTAATACAATATTGTTAGCACTCAAGAAAATAGAGTGCTAACAATATTGTACGCCTATTATTTTCTGTAGTCAAGGACTGAATGTCAAAAAGTCAGAAAAATATATTTTCGATTATGCAATATATGCAATAAATGTAACGAAAATAATAATATATTAAAAATAAGATTAAATAATAACTGTTGTACATGTTATTAATCCTTGTAGTATTATACTAATCAATATGTGACTTATATGTTAATTTAGGAATAGTCCTGTTGTTTAGACAAATTTAAAACTAATTTTTATTGAAAGCATTATAAAAGCATAAAAAATATTTACAGTTTAAACAAAATAAACTGTAAATATAAGACAATTTAGTGCTAAGTTTATATAAAATTATAAATAAAAAATTAAAAAATAACTCCTAAGCGGTAGGTCGGCAGTTCGAATCTGCCCGGGATCACCAGTAAATATGCGCCTTTCCAGTTTTTGGAAGGGCGTTTTTTTATTGCAGTTTTGGTTATAAGACAAAATTCAAGACAGAATTTAATTTCACGATATAATTAATCGTTCATTATTAAATCTTATTAATTTCTAATAATTTAAACTAAATTTCTTGTGGATAACTATAAAAGTCGGCTTGTTAAGTGAATTTGAACATAGTGTAACGTGACGTTCTTAATAATAATATAAATATAAAAAGCGTTATAGCACCTTTAAGCTGGCTGTAACGCTTTTTATATTAACTGAATTTTTAATTTTCAAGTGATTTTGTAATATCAAATAATGGTTTTGGTAATTGTTCGGCGGGTTCAGGATTTCCTCGATAAAATGGCCCTTTCCATTGTTGTCGGGTTTTATTTTGCAATATTTTTTCTATTCCAGAAACTATAAAATTATATCGATATGCAGCTTCTTTTTTTAGATTTTTCTTTATACCTGCATTTTCTAAAAGAACATCTAAAGTACTATTACTATACTTTCTACTTTGTAATATATTTGGCTCTTTTAGAACAATGGCTTTAAGGTATTGTAATAAAAATATTAAATTCGCTCTTTCAGCTAATGTATAAAATATCCTTCTCTTTTCAATGTCGGAATATGTATCAGGAAGAATACTTTTATATTCTATATCATTAGTTATTTTTATATTCATTAATTGAGATTCTAATTTCAATATTAACTCTTCATCATAAGGTTGAGAAGAACGTCCAAACAGCCAATCTATCTTTACAGCAAAAAGATTGGAAATTTTTACTAAAAATTCTAATGATGGTAATGCTCTTTTAGATTCTATATTTGTTACCGAAGAACGGCTTTTTAACGATAATATATAAACTAAATCAGCAGATGATAACTGATGATTATAACGTAATATTTTAAAATTGTTCACAAAAATGTCAAATTCAATCATAAAAATCCTCTTGTGCACATTGGAAATGTGCAGTAAAATAAACATAAATCAATTATTGCACATTATTAATGTACAATAATTGCAAGACTGATAAAATATATGTCATTTATATTATATAGGTAAGGAGCGGAAAATGAAAGATAAATTTATTTTGTCACGCGAATTGATATGTTCTGCTTTGTATTTGCGTTTATCTCCTTCTGCGCAAGCATTGTATATTGCTTTACACGCCGATGCGGATGATGATGGCATTGTAGATGCATTAGCAGTAATGCTTCGTCAGCGAGCTGCTGAAAATGACCTAAAACAACTCGTTGAGAACAATTTTATCGTTTTGCTTGATGCAGCGAAGATGCTTGTCTGGCTGCGCGCTTGGATAGGACTAAACCTTAATCGTGATTTACGATATGTTAAACCGTCTAAATATCGTACATTACTCGCGAAAATTGTACCGGAAGCGGAAGTTATATCAATCAAACAAAATTCAGATGGCAAAAAATGCCGCGAAATAGTACCAGTTAGTCTTGCATTAACTGATAACAGAATAAGTGCTAAACAGGAACGATTACTAACACGGCGGATTCCGCCGCCCAAGTCAAGTAGAAGTCAAGATATGTATACTACATATCTTGACTTCTCAAGAGAATATTATGTATGTCCCGATTGTCACGGCATAGGTACTGTTAATAACGTTGTATGTGCGACATGCAACGGTACAGGTAGTATTATTTACATTACAAAAAAGGAGGTAAAATAAAATGGCAAAAAAATTCTATTCAGTGAGCGAAGTCGTTGAGATTATTGGCAATATCAGCAAGGGCAATGTTTATCGTTTAATTAAGCGTGGAGAGATACCGGCAATGTATATTGGGCAGCGTCCTTTTATTCCTTGCAGCTGGGTGGCAAGTAAGCTGGCTGAAGCGGACGCATGGCAGCAAAAGGATGCTGCCGCAAGTAACGCATAATGGCAAGGCGCGCCTGGGGTGAGGGTTCTGTCTTTTATGATACAGTAAACAAACGGTGGACATGGAAAGGTACTTACCTACTTAACGGCGTAAAAAAGCCAAAAACTTTGACCGCAAAACGGCAAATTGACCTTCGCAAAAAAGTTGAGCACTTTAAGCTGATGGTAGATGAAGGCTATTTTGCGGGTGAAAATACTAATGTAAAAACTTGGATTGAAACATGGCTTGATGTTATTACAAAGCCAAGCGTAAAAAAGAAAACGCTGGATAACTATACCGACCGTTTACGATATGTAATTACTAAATTCGGAGATAGGAAATTAAGAACTTTAACCCCTTTAGAACTACAAAATTTTTTCAATGAGTTGCGCTTAACAGGTGGTAAAAAGCAGCAAGGCCTTGCCGCAGAAAGTGTAAATTGCTGTCGTAGGTACTTAAAAAGTTGCTTTGATTCTGCGATTCAAAATGGGCTTTTAAAAACAAACCCAGTTGTTGGCACAAAGCCGCAGCGCAAAATAAAAAGTGAAATGGTAGTAATGGATGACTACGAAGTGCAGAACTTTTTGCAAGTGGTAAAACAGGGTGATTATATTTACGTTGGTGCAAAAAGTCCACGGTATATTCGCCGAGACGCAGGCACAGAATATTACATACAGTGCTTTTACAATCTCTGTAATTTGGCCTTGGCCAGCGGCATGCGTATCGGTGAATTGCGCGGTCTGTCTTGGTCATGCGTTAACTTTCGAAAAAAATATGTGCAAGTCAAAAATCAAATAGTTAAAACAGCTGATGATGATATTTTTGATGAACCAAAAACGGAAAAATCAAAGCGTAAAATTGCCATTGATGATGCTACTTTAAACGCACTTAAAGAATATAAAAATTATCAGCTTGCCTATGAAGCGATGCTTGGCGATAAGTTTAATAACGAATACAATCTTTGCTTTACTTACACTTGGGGTAAGCCATTTGATTTAAGCAATTTTCGTGACAGATATTTCCGCAAAATGCTGTTAGCAGCCGAAGTTAAAGACGGATTCACCCCGCACTGTATGCGGCACACACACGCTACACTATTACTGAAACATGGAGTTAATATCAAAGTTATATCGGAACGTTTGGGGCATAGCAGTGTAACCGTAACACTTAACATTTATGCGCATGTGTTGGAATCTATGGAAGAAACAGCTCCTTCTACTTGGGCACAAATAATGAGCGGAGTTGATAATGAAAAGTAAGTATTAAATTTGGGGTTCAAGGGGTCTCCCCTTTGCCAGCGATTTTGGCGACAAAAAGGAACCAAAATAGGACGCTGGCAAATAATAGTAGGTATAAAGCAGGTGATTAATGGTGCCAAAATACAAACTTGGCAAAACCGCACGTTTGGTACTGCGGCTAAAGCCGGAACAGAAAATTTTGATAGTAAATAAGGCTAAAGCTGCCAATAAAACCATTAACGATTTTTGTACTGATATTCTTCTGAATTTTAAGTACGTTGACCAACTACAAAAAATTGAAAATATGCAGCGTAAGAAATTGTTTTTGCTACAAAATTTGGCTAATAATATCAATCAGATAGCGGTACATTGTAATACATTTGAAACTGCACCTCAAAAGGAAATTTTGCAGCAACTTTTAAAAGAGGTATTACAAAATGCCGATTTTTAAATCAATAAAACCAGGAGCATCTTTAAAAAATATAATAAAGTATGTTTCTAAAGAGTTTGATAAAACTAAAGATGTTGATACTATTAAAGGCTTAAATGTTGCGGATAATCCAGATATTGCCAAAGCACAAATGCTTTATACGAAAAAAGAATTTGGTAAAGAAGCAGGGCGGCAATATCAGCATTATGTTTTATCTTTTAGTAACGAAGAAAAATTAAAACCAAAAGAAGCCATAGTTTATGCCGAAAAACATGCTAAAGAATGTTTTGGAGATAGATTTCAAGTATTTTTGGCGGTTCATCAAAATGGCAATGGCGGTAAACTGCATGTGCATTACATTGTAAACAGCGTAAGCTGTATGGACGGTAAGAAAATACAAACCAGTAAAGAAGACTATGATTATTTTAAAAACATTAATGATGAAATAGCTAAAGAATATGGTTTTAAGGTTATAGACCGCAGCTATGAAGCTGTTAGAGCACGCGGTAGGCCACAGTTTTACGGTCAAAGTGAATATCAAAGTTTTATTAGAAATAAAAATAACTTATTAACCAATTGCGGTATTTCTGCTTTTAAAGCATTGCAAGATAAACCTAAAAGCTTTGATGATTTTAAAAATACTATGCAAGGATTAGGCTGGGAAGTGTATTTGCGCGGTAAAAATATCGTTTTTAAAGATATAATTACTCAGCAAAGAATAAGAGCAAATACCCTTGCTAAAAAAATCAATAATAATAAGTTAAGTACGGCGCAGATATTAAAAGCTTGCAATGAACAAAATTGGGAACAATATCAGGTTATTAGTGTTAAAGCAGCTCACAAACATCTTGATAATAACCAGCACTTTAATCATTTAACAATAAAACTACCGCATGTAAATACTAATGATGAGCAACAACCCAAAGCTGGCTTTAAAGTAGATTTGCAGCAAGATTATGAAAGAGATTAACTATATTCTGAAATGGAGTGAATAAAATGGACTTACAAGGATGGGCCGAAGCTGCTAATAATAAAAAAGAAGTAATAGAAGAAGGAAAAAACGTAAATGGAAATGAAATTTATGCTTCATTGGTGTTTATACAAAATTCTATTCAGGCATTAAAAATGCAACTAAACGAGCAAAATAAAATTTATACAGAAAATACTCAAAAATTAAATTTAAAAATAAATAATGGCTTTACCGATTTACAAAAATCAATTAGTGCCGTGCCGGTGCAAACGCAGACTTTAACAGTAAATGAAGTTAAAGAAATAATAAAAGATGTTCAGGCAATTGAAAAATCCACTTTAAATGTATGTAATGAATTGAAGTCAACGAGGAATGATGTAGCAGAAGCTATTATGGCTTTCAAATCAATTATACTATTTACACCTGTAGCATTAGTTTTAATTTTAATCTGCTATCATTGGTTTTTCTATTGAGAACTATTTTTGCTACTTCGG
>ULMB01000033.1_pt1 | contig 10239 bp, 5 predicted proteins | sample 1951571 | NCBI WGS metagenome assembly ULMB01 (sample SAMEA4835542, study PRJEB28245) | human gut metagenome | biome: gut microbiome; material: fecal sample | place: Denmark | collected 2008 | reverse complement strand
CAGGGAATTGAAGAAAAGGGTATTGCGATTGGACGTGCGGAAGGTGAAGCAGGACTTATTATAAAAATGTATAAGAATGGTTTTACAGCAGAGCAGATAGCCTCAGCCACAGATAAGGATATAGAAGAAGTGAAAGCGATTATTGCAGGGAAGGAACCTGCACTTGCATAAAGTTATGTAAGAAAAAGAGAGCCTTTGAGTTTAAATAACTTGGAGGCTCCTGTTATATTAGGAATATTGAAATTAGATGGATATTTGGAATTAGGTAATAACTAATAGAGAGTGATTAAGATGATAGAAAAAGTACAGGAAAGCCATTTATATATGTGGTTAAAGGAAAAAGATAGTAAATTTTTAAGTAAGTTAGATGAAACTATAGAATATGCTAATACGATATTACCGCAAATTAATAATGTTTTTGCAAGTTATACAGTTCATGGTGTAAGACATTCTATAAATGTGATGGAATATATGTATGCACTTGTTGTGGATATAAATAAATTAAGTGAATTAGAAGTAGCATTACTTATATATAGTGCATTGTTGCATGATATTGGAATGATTGCAAATGTGGACGAAATTAAGGAAATCAAAGCAGACCATGCGATATTGGGTGAAAGAAAATATAGTAAAGTACTTGAGAAATATGGGGATGAAATGACCGCTTTGCAAGAGTGCGTAAGGCCGGTACATGGTAAACGTGCGAGAGATTATATTGAGACAAAGATGGATGAAAGGTTATTTTTGATTCCAGAATCAACAAATATTTCATTTAAATCTGAACTTGCACAAATATGCATGTCGCATAATGAAGATTTTGAATGGATAAAAAAGAACTTGCATAATGATGAAAAAAAGGGACATTTTGATCTTAATGCACAGTATATCTCTGTGCTACTTAGAATATCTGACTATTTGGATATTGATGAGCAAAGAGCACCATTATATTTATATAAATATTTGAACCCAAAGGAATTTAGTGATTTAGAATGGAAACAACATTTTGTGATAGAGAACTATGATAAAATAAGAAGAAACCCTAAAACAAATGAATTAGAAATTTTCTTTCAGGGTACAAGTCAGGACCCATCTGTTCATAGAAAACTTTTAAAATACTTTGATGCTATTAATGGAGAATTAAAAAATGCTGTAGATTTATGTGAAAGTTTTGTAGACGAGAAATATCTATTACCATTAAAAACAAATGTAGTAAACCAAATTCAATCGAAGGGTTTTAGTTTTTCTGATTTAAGACTTTCTTTGGATTATAATGCAGTGACCAATTTATTGATGGGAGAGCATATTTATGGTGATAGAAAATATGGGTTAAGAGAATTAATACAAAATTCAATTGATGCATGTAAGACTATGGAAGAATCGGCCACTAAAATGGAAAAATTTAGATATCAAAATTATCAGCCATATATTTCAGTGATTTTGGACAAAGATCGAAAAAAAGTTATGGTTATGGACAATGGTAGTGGTATGTCTATAGATATTTTGAAAAAGTATTTTCTGAATGTTGGTGTATCTTATTATGCGTCAGATGATTATAGGCTACAAGATAGAGAATATTCGCCAATAGGGCATTATGGAATAGGTTTTTTGGCATGTTTTATGCTATCCGATAAAGTGGAGGTTAATACAGTTTATTATAATGAACAGAAAATGAATCGAATTTCATTTGAAAGAAACAGTGAGTACATATGCCTTACTTATGAAGATACTGTAAGACAGCAGGGAACAGAAATAATTTTAGATTATGACCAATGTTTAAGTGTGTTCAATAATAATATAGAAAGATTGGTATCTTTTATAGAAAATAATTTTTTGGATTGTGGAATACCGATTAAAATATCAACAATGGAAAAAGGTGTATCAATGCCATTGGAATGTAATATTAAGAGGATTGAAACAATAATTGCAGAAAACATATGTCTTTCAGAATACTTAAGTGGTATAGAGGCATTCATTGATTGTAGCTATAAACAAATAAATTTTGCAAAATATTTAAGTGACATAAATGGGTACGAGAGTTATTGCTATAATGAAGAGGAGTATTCGGTGGATGAAGAAAATATATCCATTAAAAACTTTGTTAAAGATGGGAAAATTACATTCTTGAAAATTCCGATTATTACAGAAGATGAAGAAAGTGAATTCCTTAAAGCCTATGATGTTTTAGAAGATTACCAAGAAGCACTTGATAAGATAGGAAATTATGAAGCTATAAATATATGGGGAGATGAAGATGAGTTTGAAGATTACGATTTTATAATAGAAGAGTCAAGTGAGAGCATTATTGGTGGATATACATTAGGCGGATTTAGAAATCAGTTTCATCATGGCTCTTTAACACCAGTAAAGCCAGAAATTATAAAAAAAGGGGTTGTCACAGGAGAATCAAATGCTGTTTTGCCTTATAATGAGGAAAATACATTTAAAGGAAGATTTAGTTGGGAAAATACTGATACATGCTATGTTAAGAATGTTTTACTATCAGGATTAAGGATTAAGATACCATATCTTGTTGATGGAGTAATATTAAAGGGAGCCGTTATTAATATTTTTAATCGAGAATTTATCCCGAATGTTTCTAGAAATAATATAAGTGCATCGCAACAGGAAAAATTATCTTATGCAATAGGAAAAGCAATTCATTTATGGATTAGAGATCATGCTGAATTATCTACAGAGCAAAAAGCTTTGTTAGATGTTTTTATTGAGACAAAATATAAAGAGACAAATTATTGTTTATCATAGAAACATAACGAAAATTACAGGAGGTTGAACATGCCAAGTTTATTTACAGAAGATACATACGAACAAGCAATCATTGAATTGTTTGAAAACATGGGCTATGACCACCTCTACGCTCCGGATTTTGATAGAGATTATACCAGTCCGCTTCTGGACTCTATTCTGAGAGATAGCTTGGTGCGTATCAACCGTGGTCTGCCTGTAGAAGCTATAGATGAGGCACTAGCCAAATTGAATACTTTTGATACTGGAAGTCTGTTGCAGAAGAATATGATATTTATGGATTATCTGCAAAATGGCGTCACGGTTAAGTTCTTTGAGAAGGGCGAGGAGCAATCGTCCATTGTACGTTTGATTGATTACGCAAATGTAAAGAATAACTCTTTCTATGTGGTAAATCAGTTTACATTCCTTGAAAACGGAAATAACCGTCGTCCGGATATTATTTTATTTATTAATGGATTGCCGCTTGTTTTGATGGAATTAAAGAGTCCGGCGAAAGATGAAGTGGGAGCGGAGAATGCATTCCATCAGATTCGCAATTATATGCAGGACATACCATCTATCTTTTATTATAACGCAATCTGTGTAATTAGCGATTTGTCTACGAATAAAGCAGGAACGATCACTTCCGGATTAGATCGCTTTATGGAATGGAAAACAAAAGACGGCAATTACGAAGATACTGCGTATGCCTCCTTTGAAACTTTCTATGAGGGTATGTTCCGAAAGGAACGTTTACTTGATATTTTGAAGAATTTTATTCTTTTCTCAGGCGTTAGCAATAGTCGTTTCAAAGTATTAGCCGGATATCATCAATATTTCGCAGTCCGCAAAGCAATCGAAAAAGCAAAGGTAGCAACTAAGACCGACGGCAAGGGTGGCGTGTTCTGGCATACACAGGGCTCCGGTAAGTCATTATCTATGGTTTTCTATGCACATTTATTGCAGGATGCATTAGACAGTCCGACCATCGTAGTTATGACAGACCGTATTGATCTAGATGATCAGCTTTATGCACAGTTCTCACAATGCGCAGATTTCTTGCGTCAGACACCGGTACAGGCGGAGAGCAAGGAACATTTGAAGTCACTTCTTGATGGCAGAAGTGCGAATGGAATCATATTTACTACGATGTTTAAGTTCGAGCGTGGAGAGAAAGCCTTATCGGAACGTAGAAACATTGTTGTTATGGCAGACGAAGCACATCGTGGGCAGTATGGTTTTGATGAGAAAATTGTTATGTCAGAGAATGAAAACGGTGAAAAGGAAGCGCATACGGTAATTGGTAATGCCCGTGTTATTCATGACGCATTGCCGAATGCTACATTTATTGGCTTTACTGGTACACCGATCTCAGCTAAGGACAGAAATACTCGTGAGGTTTTTGGTGACTATATCGATGTTTATGATATGACACAGGCCGTGGAAGATGGAGCTACTCGTCCGGTTTATTATGAAAGCCGTGTGGTTCATCTAAAGTTGGATGAGAATACGCTAGCGTTAATTGATTCCACTTATGATGTCTTGGAGCAACAATCCGACGCGCAAACGATCGAGAAGAGCAAAAAGATGCTTGGCCAGATGGAAAGCGTATTGGGAGCAGATTCTACGATTGAATCTCTTTGTGATGATATCGTTGAACATTATGAAAAATACAGAGCAAATCTTCTGACAGGTAAAGCCATGATTGTGGCGTACTCTCGTCCGATTGCAATGAAAATTTACCGCCGTATCCTAAAAATCAGACCTACATGGACAGATAAAGTGGGTGTGGTTATGACTGGCGGTAACAATGACCCGGAAGATTGGAAAGAGATTATCGGAACCAAAGCGCACAAGGAAGAACTCGCAAGAAAATTTAAAGATAATAACGATCCGATGAAAATAGCTATTGTTGTAGATATGTGGCTTACAGGATTTGATGTACCTTCTTTGGCGACTATGTATGTGTACAAGCCAATGCATGGCTATAACTTGATGCAGGCAATAGCTCGTGTTAACCGTGTATTCAAGGATAAAGAAGGTGGATTGATCGTTGATTATGTTGGAATTGCGTCAGCTCTAAAGGCGGCGATGAAAGAATATACGAAGCGCGATCAGTCTAAATACGGTGATATGAACATTGCTAAGATGGCCTATCCGAAGTTTCAGGAAAAGCTGCAGGTCTGCAAGGATTTATTGCATGGCTTTGATTTTAGTGGTTTTGTAGGAGGTTCTCCGCTTACAATGGCTAAGCTGATTACTGGTGGGGTAAACTTTATTCTCGATGCAAGTGTACCAGAAAGAAAAGATTTGTTCTTAAAGGAAGCTATGCTTTTGAAACAGTCGCATTCACTTTGTTCCAGTATGACAACAGAACAGGAAAGGCATGAAGCTGCTTATATGGAAGCTTTGCGATCCACGGTTATTAAGATCACTTACGGTGGTACTGGTGGAAAGAGCCTGTCGCTTACTGAGATTAACGATCAAATCAACGAACTTTTGAAAGCGGCAGTACAGAGTGAAGGTGTCATTAGCTTATTTGACAGCAGCAAGAGTGGCGGTGAAAATTTCAGCTTGTTTGATCCGGCTGTCTTGGATGAAATCTCTAGAATGAAAGAAAAGAATATCGCTGTCGAGATTTTGAAAAAACTCATGGCTGAGCAAGTGGCTCTTTATAAGAGAACAAATGTGGTACAGTCACAAAAATTCTCCGAAAAGATAGCGCAACTGATGAACTCTTATTATAACGGATTAATCACCAATGAAGAAGTTATTAAAGAACTGCTTAAAACTGCGGAGGAAATTGCAAATCTCTATAAGAATGGTCAAGAGTTGGGGCTTTCGCAAGAAGAGCTGGCATTTTATGACGCCCTTACAAAACCAGAGCATATCAAGGATTTTTACAAGAATGATGAATTGATTGCTCTGACAAGAGAACTTACAGAAATGCTTCGCAAAAATCGCACTATCGATTGGCAGAAAAAAGAAACCGCTAGAGCACAAATGCGTAAGATGGTTAAGCGACTCCTTAAGAAATATAAGTATCCGCCGGAAGATTACGATTTTGCAATAAGTACAGTAATTAGTCAGTGTGAGCTTTGGACAGATAATGTGGAACCACGAAAAGAGGAAAAGCTATATAAATATGTGTCTGAAATAGAACTAAGCAAGGTGGCAGAAGATACGGTTTCTTACGGAGAAAAGAAGTAATGGAGGTGCGGTATGGATGCACGTAAAGGCAATATCTATGAGATATTGAATGGAAATAAACAGTTTTTGATTCCAGTTTATCAGCGATTTTACAGCTGGGACATTGATCAGTGTAAACGACTTTGGAACGATATTGTAGAGATGCAGAGAAAAGGTAAAGCTGGTCATTTTGTTGGATCTATTGTTAATATTGCTGAGCAGGCAATGCCAACAGGTGTTCAGAAGTATATGATTATTGATGGGCAGCAGCGAATGACTACGTTAACTCTTCTCCTCCTGGCTTTGCGCGATTATGCAATAAAGAATCCCGGTGACACAACAATTAATGCTCGTCGTATAGATAATATGCTTCTAAAAAATGAGTACGAAAATGGTGATGAACGGTATAAGTTACTGTTAACCGAAACAGATCGGGACATTCTTATAAGCCTTGTTGAGGAAAAGCCAATTGCAGAAGGTACTCGATCAAGGCTGATTGAAAATTACAACTTTTTCGCTAACAAGCTGGCTGATAAAGAAATTCAACCTGCAGAGGTATACGAGTCAATTGGAAAATTACAGATTGTTAATATCACGTTAGACCGTACTGTAGACGATGCACAGGCAATTTTTGAAAGCTTGAACTCTACCGGTAAGGAACTTTCAGAATCTGATTTGATTCGTAACTATGTTTTGATGGGATTAGAGCCATCAGAGCAAACTTATGTATATGAGCATCTCTGGCGGCCTATGGAACAACTGTTTGTTTATGAAACGCAAGGATCTGTAATGGATGCTTTTTTCCGCCATTACTTGACCATGAAGCTTTCTCGTATTCCAAAGCAAGGACGTGTATATGAAGAGTTCAAGTTGTATCACTTGAACTGCGAATTTGGAAGTATTAGAGAACTGTGTCAAGATTTGCTGGACTACGCAAAATATTACACTAACATCGTATTTAAGCGAAATTCTGACACGGATTTAAAGAAGTTATATGAAGATATTATTGATTTGAGAATGGAAGTATCGTATCCGTTCTTACTGAAAATTCATCATGACTGTACTGAAGAACTGATAACATCAGATGAATTGAAGGAAATTCTGAAGCTTTGTATTAGCTATGTCCTGAGACGTGCAATTTGCGAAATTCCGACTAATTCGATGAACAAGACCTTTGCAACGTTGAAGAATTATATTAAACCAGATGATTACCTGAATTCTGTTAAGGCATTCTTTGTAATGCAGGATACCTATAAAGAATTCCCGGATAACGATAAGTTTGAAGGAGCATTCGTAAATCGTGATATTTATAATATGCGTGCTAGAAATTATATTCTAAGTCGCTTGGAAAATTTTGAAAACAAAGCTCCAATTACTATAGAAAATTACACCATTGAGCATATTATGCCACAAAACAAAAACCTTTCTTTGGAGTGGCAAACTGATCTTGGCCCTGAGTGGCAGGAGGTCCAGAAAAAATATTTACATACAATTGGCAATCTTACTTTGACTGCATATAATTCCGAGATGAGTGACAGGTCTTTCTTGAATAAGATGGATATGCCGGGTGGATTTAAGGAAAGTGCACTTAGGCTTAATAAATATGTGGTTTTGCAGAATGAATGGAATGAGAAACACATCCAAGAGAGAGCAAATGAATTAGTAAAGAAAGCAGAAGCTATTTGGCCATATCCAACTTTAACAGCCGCAGAATTAGCACCATATCAAGCAGAAGAAAAAACAGTGCAGAAGTATTCCCTAGAATCATATGATGTTAATGCTTTTACAAGAATGCTGTTTGAGTCTTTGGATAAGCGTATTATGAACTTATCTCCAGCGGTGAAGAAGGAATATAAAAAGTTGTATGTTGCTTATAAGCTGGATACTAATTTTGTTGATATTGTCTTCCAGAAACAAAGATTGCGTATTTCGATTAATATGAAGTTTTCAGAGATTAATGATCCTAACGGTATCTGCAAGGATATCACAGGTTTAGATCGTTGGGGAAATGGTGATGTAGAATTGTTTATGGAGCATCAGGATGAATTAGATCAAATCATGGAAATTGTGAAGCAATCCTATGATGCACAGGCAGAATAATGATCTAGGAACGTTAAAGGAGGACTCCTATTTGAAAAAGAAAAAAGACGAAATTACCATCCGTTCCAGCGCTGCAGAATACCTGACGTATGTTGCCTCAGTTGGCGATCAGCAGGACAGTATTGAGATGCGCTATGAGGATGAGAATATATGGCTGACACAGAAGATGATGGCAACATTGTACGATGTCGGCACTAACACTATAAATTATCATATTAAGAAAATTTTTGAGGACAGTGAGTTACAAGAGGATTCAGTTATTCGAAAATTTCGAATAACTGCCGCCGACGGAAAAAGCTACAGCACAAATCACTATTCCTTAGAGATGATCATTGCAGTAGGATTTAAGGTAAATTCTGAGCGTGCGGTGCAGTTTCGTAAATGGGTCAATCAAATTGCAAAGGACTATACCATCAAAGGCTGGGTTATGGATGACGAGCGTCTCAAACGCGGAACTTATCTGACAGAAAAGTATTTTGATGAGCAGTTAGAACGAATTCGTGAAATTCGAGCAAGCGAAAGAAAGTTTTATCAGAAAATAACTGACCTGTATGCCACAGCCATTGATTACGATAAGAATTCTGCAACTACCAGGAGATTCTACGCAACAGTTCAGAATAAAATGCATTACGCAGTTCATGGTCATACGGCGGCTGAACTGATTGTAGAAAGAGCTGACCATACAAGAGAACATATGGGATTAACTACTTGGGCAGATGCTCCTGAAGGCAAAATTAAGAAGAGTGATGTTACGGTTGCCAAGAATTATTTGAGTCAGGATGAAATGAAACAGCTGAATCGTATGGTTACTGCATACTTGGATTTTGCTGAGAATATGACATTACGGCATATTCCACTCACGATGCAGGACTGGGAAAAACGGCTTAATAGCTTTATTGAAATGTTTGATTATGGTATTTTACAGGATGCAGGGAAAGTGTCAGCTGAAATTGCAAAGCTTCATGCCGAGACTGAATTTGAAAAGTATCGTGTTATCCAGGACAGATTGTTTATGTCTGACTTTGATAAGTACATGCTGGAATTGGAAGAGAATGCGAAGAAATAACAGGATTGTTTCTCCCTTTCAATGCCGAATTTTCAGGCATGATAAGGTCGAGTGCATGGAAAACTGACCATCAGTTAGGTCTAAAAATAGCCGTTGACCTGTTTTTGCAGGAAGAACGGACAAGGTTGAGACGATGGCGGTTCCTCGGAAGATTTGACTTTTATGTTGGAATCACTATAATAGTAGAAACGAATAAAAAGTTGAACTTTTTCCGTGGACGAACGAGGTTCAGGCTGTGATATGGATAGCGGAATGTATCGAGATTTTCTTGCTACAGAATTTGTAGATATGTTTCCGCAAACAAACGGAGATATTTGGGCACATGCCATATTAGCCTGGATAGGTTGTCGATGACTGACATCAATCCGGACCTATCGAGCCATGTTGAGACGGTCGTGTTGATGTCAAGGAAAGATAAATAAAGGCTGAAAAGTGGCGTATTTCCGGGCTTTTTGTAAGGTTAGTATCATCAGGGAAGCCTTGCGGAAAGCTCGGTTTTCTTGTATGGAAACATATCTACTTTGCAGCTCGACCGGAGAAAAAGTCGATGACCGGAAAAATGCGGTAGGGTTTAGGCTGTGGATTAGATGTAGTGGGTTGTGGCACTGGGATTGTTGTCAGAAACGACCGCAGTTTAAGTCACTCGATACTAAGAGGCAGACTTGGCAGTGGAATAGATAACAGGAAAAAACGTATGAATTATGAGCAACTGATAGAAGAACTGAGGGAGGAAATGTGACAGCTTGTGAACACGAAATGTGATGCACTGCTCCAGATGTACCGGAGTGGGGAGCTGCGGACAGACATGAAAGATACGATCCGGGAAAGCAGTCTTATTACAGTGTCCCCGGCAGAACTGAAAGGGAAAAGACCGCTGGCAGTCCAGTTCGCGCGGGGAGAATGGATAGAGACACCTACATGGAGAAAGGTGGCACAAAAGATTTTGTAGACCTGTAATGAACAGCCGGATATCCATGAAAGATTTATGGAAATGTGTGGAAAAGTAGCCGGACGCTGGAGGACGATCCTTGGCAGTTCACCAGAAGAAATGGATGGAATCAAGACTCCAAGTCTATGCCAGGTTTGGAGTTTTTCTTTTGTTCATCTTCCAAATGTAAAAATTGATTGTATAAAAGAAA
>ULMB01000051.1_pt1 | contig 10332 bp, 8 predicted proteins | sample 1951571 | NCBI WGS metagenome assembly ULMB01 (sample SAMEA4835542, study PRJEB28245) | human gut metagenome | biome: gut microbiome; material: fecal sample | place: Denmark | collected 2008 | reverse complement strand
GTATCATAAGTGACTTGCTATAATTATCGTCTGGTGTAAAGATATGAAAAAGGAACAATTAAAATACCATTTGATTACTCCTTTCTTCTAGATTTGAGCGATTCAACAATTACAATTTGAATCCTCTGCTTTTCCTTTCTTCCTGTTGTGGTTGTCTTGTGCCATATCTGAGCCTGTGCCATTGTTCCCTGAACCAGTCGGCAATCGGCTTCCTGATTATTGTCAGGTTCAGTCAGCTTTCATCGTTAGGGTCATTTCCACCATTAGAATATAATCCTTGACATTAAAGTTTTACCTATGCTGCTCCGAATAGATTTTACCGCTACATTTCAAAGCTTCTTTTTTGACTATAAGGCTTTCAGTCATTTTTTAGTGCCCCCCAGCATGGCACAGAACTTTTCCATGCGTAGCATTTCCTTGAGATTATGGATTTGTGTATCATGCTGTTTTTGCATCTGTATCATATCAATGATATTTCGTTCGACTATTTTATTTTTAAAGCTGCTTTTCTTATTGTGTAAAAGATGCTCGGGTGAACTTTTACTGTAAGATGTTGATATTTATATGGTTATGGTGAAATGAAACTCAGACTTAAGGAGACGGTGAAAGCAGTAAGTTTCACACTCCGTCCGTAAATATCTTCTTGTGCCTTCACCGTGAACCCTGTATGTTTCACCGTATCGCATTTGTTTTCAATGCATTGTGGCGACGTGAAGGCGTGAGGGCTTCAAGGGAGAAATGTTTTTCAAGGTGATTTCTCGCCGTAAACATCTACTTGAGCACGCTAAACATCTACTTTACGGATGTAAAGAGGGACTTTATGTTTTTTATTTCTTACTTTTGTTTCCGACTTATCCGAACCGCACGATATGCTGAAAAGACTTTTCGATTTTGATCCGAGGACGATGACTGTCCGCAGGGAGGTAGTAGCCGGTTTGACTACTTTCCTGACCATGGCCTATATCCTGGCCGTCAATCCCAATGTGCTGAGCTCGACGGGCATGGACCGTGACGCACTGTTCACGACGACGGTCATTGCCTCCGTGTTTGCGACACTGGTTATGGCTTTTTATGCCAAACTGCCCTTTGCGCTGGCGCCGGGCATGGGGCTGAACGCTTTCTTTGCCTATACGGTTTGCCTGACGATGGGTTATCCCTGGCAATTTGCACTGACGGCTGTGCTGATTGAGGGAATTCTTTTCATCTTGCTGACTGCTACGGGCATTCGGGAGAGAATTGTCAATGCCCTGCCCGAGGTAATTCGCAAAGCGATAGCTCCGGGCATCGGCTTGTTCATTGCATTTATCGGTTTGCAGCAGTCGGGCATCATCGTACGAAGTGAAGCTACGTTGGTAACTTTAGGCGATGTCACCAGCCCGCAGGTGGTGCTCACGTTGGTCGGCTTGCTTCTGACTTCTGTATTGCTGGTACGCAAGGTTGCGGGGGCTCTGCTTATCGGCATTCTGGTAACTACGCTCCTGGGCATACCGTTCGGAGTGACTCATTGGCAAGGTTTGTGCAGCCTGCCGCCATCGCCTGCTCCCATCGTGCTCCAGTTTGATTTTGAACACATCTGGAGCCTGGACATGCTGGTGGTGGTTTTCACGTTCTTGTTTATTGACCTTTTTGATACCATCGGTACACTGGTGGGCATGTCCGTGAAGGCGGGTATGGTGGACAGACAGGGGAAAATCCGTCGGCTGAACCGGGCTTTTATGGCCGATGCGCTGGGAACGACGTTCGGGGCCCTTATGGGGACGAGCACTGTCACCACTGTGGTCGAGAATGCGGCTGGTGTGAACGAAGGCGGGCGCAGTGGTCTCACGGCTTTTGTGACGGCGATGGGTCTAGTGCTTGCCTTGTTCTTTGCGCCGTTCTTTCTGTCGGTGCCGACGGCGGCTACGGCTCCGATCCTGATATTGGTGGGGCTGATGATGCTTTCCACACTGAAAGAGATTGATTTCTCCGACTATTCCCGTTCCATCTCCGCTTTCCTTTGCCTGATTATGATGCCGCTGGCCTATAGCATTTCCGAGGGTATTTCCATCGGCATGATCAGCTATGTGTTGGTGAACCTGTTGTCCGGCCACCGCAAGCGGCTCACGGTTACAATGTACATCCTGACAGTATTCTTTCTGCTAAAGTATCTTATCGGATGAGGAAAAGGCTGTTTCAGGCAGGTTAACGCAGTGCTTTCTTGCTTTGCCATGCAGTGCTTCCTGAGGTCGTCATGCAGCACTTCCTCGCCCCCTGACGAAGCACTGTGTGGAGGGCTCATGCAGCACTTCGTCAGGGCGGGTGCAAAATACTGCTGCCGGTTGATGGATTTCTGCCGGATTACTTTATCTTTGCAGGTATAAAACTGTCAGGAACATGAACCGTATCTCTATCTTGTGCAAGCGTCCTTTCGTGCGTCTGGCCCGCTTCCGCCATCGGTGCGGTTACGGAGTGCACTCACCTTTTGCTTTCCATCTGATAACGGGGATCATCTACGAGACTGCACCTTATTATAAGTATGCTTCCCTGCTGGAAGGGGAGAAGCGGCAGGCAACGCAGCACCCCAGGAGCTGGAGGGAAGAACCCTTGCGGGTGAAGCGGCTTCTGTTCCGCCTGGTCAACTATGCGCGGCCGGAAACGATTGTCGATGCGGGACCTCTGTCCGCTTCGGGGCTCTATCTGAAGGCGGGTAGGGAAGGGGCGGCTTATACGGCAGCTGCGGAGTTGGACGAACTGTTCCTGGAGGCGGGCGTTCCTGTCGATTTCCTTTATCTGCACGACTGGCGGCGTCCCGACTTTGTGGAGGAAGTGTTCCGTCAGTGCGTGGGGCGGGCTCGTGGCTGCTCGGTATTCGTCATCGAAGGCATCCGCTACACGTCGGCCATGCGCAGACTGTGGGACGCCATGAGGCAGGACGAACGCTGCGGCATCACGTTCGACCTCTACGACTTGGGCATCATCTTCTTCGACCGGACGAAGATAAAACAACATTATCTGGTAAACTTTTGAAGCCTTCGGGCTGTTAATGCTTAAAACATATACTGATATGAAGAAAAGTCTGATATACACACGTACGGGTGACAGCGGCAAGACGTCGCTCGTGGGAGGGACGCGTGTTCCCAAAACACATGTCCGTTTGGAAGCGTATGGCACGGTGGACGAGCTGAATTCTTTTCTGGGGCTGCTGGTTTCCCGTTTGTCCAACGATGAAGATAAGGCTTTTGTGCAATGGGTGCAGAACAGTCTGTTTGTCGTAGGCAGTTATCTGGCTACCGACAGTGAAAAAACAGAACTCCGTGCAGCCAGTATCGTTACCCCCGAACAGGTGGAAAAGGTGGAGGCGGAGATCGACCGTCTGGACAGCCAGCTTCCGCCGTTGAAGGCATTTGTGCTGCCGGGAGGTGATGAGGTAGCAGCGCTTTGTCACGTCTGCCGTACGGTCTGTCGACGTGCTGAGCGTCGTATTTTGGCGTTGGCGGAAGAGGTACATGTGGCGGACGAATTGTTGGCTTATGTGAACCGTTTGTCCGACTATCTGTTCGTTCTTTCCCGAAAAATCAACATGGATAATAAAAAAGACGAAATATTTTGGCAGAATAGTTGCAAGTGAAATAAAATGTTATACTTTTGCCGAAAATATTGAGAAAAGAATATTGTACACAAACTTAAAGGCTTAGAAACTATGTATTGGACATTGGAATTGGCATCGAAGCTGGAAGATGCCCCTTGGCCGGCAACTAAGGATGAACTGATTGATTATGCTATGCGTTCGGGTGCTCCGCTTGAAGTGATTGAAAATTTGCAGGAGATGGAAGATGAAGGCGAGATATATGAAAGCATTGAAGATATCTGGCCTGATTATCCAAGCAAGGAAGATTTCTTCTTCAACGAAGAGGAGTATTGATTACGCATATCTGAAGCAACAGCATTGCAGCAAATTAAATTAGAAATAAGGAAAGGTGGTTCTGAAGGTCGGAGTTTACGGCCTGCTGACCACCTTTCTCTTTTTTTGTTACATCGTATTTCAGGAATATCATGATTGCACGAAATATGAACGGATGCCGCCTGCCGGTATTGGACGGCCATGGCTCACCCTTTGAGTGTCGGGATGAGGTAAGCAGGCTTCTGAATGAAGTATACGGGTATCGGCAGTTCCGTGATCTGGAGATATACAAGGACTTGTTCGACGGGAAGGATAAAGTCGTTCTGTCGCAGGGACACTTAGTCGAACACGTCATTCGGGAAGCCGAAAAGGCTAAAGACGATCGTGAGCGGCCGGACAATGTCCTGCTGACGGCTCCGACAGGATCGGGCAAGTCGTTGCTTTTTCAGCTGCCCGGCATTTATCTGGGGCAGGCATACGGACTGCTTACGCTCATCGTTTCCCCTCTGAAGGCTCTGATTGTCGATCAGGTAGAGGGATTGCAGGATCTGGGTTACGAGCGTGTGGCATACGCTTCGTCCGACTTGTCGCCCGAACAGAAAGCTGAGGTATATCGCCGGGTGCGCGAGGGTGAGGTGGACCTGTTCTACCTCTCGCCCGAGTTGTTGCTGTCCTACGACATCCATCACTTTGTGGGCGACCGTCGTATTGGGCTTGTCGTAGTCGATGAGGCTCATACGGTGACTACCTGGGGTAAGGAATTTCGTGTAGACTATTGGTTCCTGGGGCGTTATCTTTCCGGCCTGAAACAGACATTGGGCTATGACTTCCCGCTGTTTGCCCTGACGGCTACGGCAGTATGGAATCCGTCGGGCGACAACGATATGGTTTTCGAGACGGTCCGTTCGTTGCAGATGGAACCCTGTGTGCTCTATATTGGTACGGTGAAGCGTCGGAATATTGGTTTCGACATCCGCCAGTTGCAGCTGGAGGAAGGGGAAACTTACGACAAGGCCAAGCAGCGTGCTGTTTCTGCCCGTGTGGACGACTATCTGGACGGACATAAGACGTTGCTCTATTATCCCTTTGCCGGTGGGATCGACATGCGGATCAAGTCGTGGGTGAAGCCTGCCGACTGGCCTTTGGTCGCTTCCTACTACGGGAAGAAGGATAAGGTGCAGAAGGCTGCCATTGTAGACGCCTTTAAGGATGGCAGTAAGCGGCTGATCGTGGCTACCAAGGCTTTTGGTATGGGGGTGGACATCAGTGATATCGACCGTGTCTACCATGTGGCTCCTTCGAGTACGTTTGTCGATTACGTGCAGGAGGTCGGACGCGCTGCCCGTGATGCATCCGTGCAAGGCATTTCGGCCACCGATTTCCACGAACGCGATTTCTATTATATGAACCGTCTGCATCAGACGGGAGCTATTGCCCAGGAACAGTTGGCACTGATTCTGCAGAAACTCATCGAGGTATATCATATGAAAGGACGGAAGCAGGAGATGCTGGTGTCGCTTTCCGACTTCGAGTTTGTGGTGAAACTGCCGCGTACAAAGAATAAACTGGAGTATGAAACGGAATTGGGACAATTTGTAAAGACCGCTTTGCTATGGCTCGAGGAAGACGTGCAGAAACGTTTTGGCTCCCGCTTGCTGGAGGTCAGTCCGCAGAATCTGCTGGTGGAAGGCTATGTGCAGGACAAGACGGGAGATGCGTTTGCCCGTGCGTATGCCGATTATCTGACTCCGGTGGAAGGAGAGGAGGGTGTTTACTTGGCCCGTCTCGATCGTTTGTGGGAAGAGCGTTTCCCCGAATTGGGTTATAAGGAATTCAAACAGAAATTGAACAACGGTACGCTGTGCGAAGGTGCACGTCCGGTTGCCGTAGGAAAGCATGAGGTGCTGCTGAAGGAAGACGCCGATACGCTCCGCAGTCGTATGGACGAGCTGTTCAAGAGTCTGGTTACGCTGCTGAAAACAGCTTTACAGAAGAGTAAGGGGCGTTTTGATGAAGAAGCCTTGCGTGCCGTCTTTGCCGAACATGCGATGGATGTCCGTTCGGCCAAGCGCTTCATTGGTTCCCTGCTCGAGAGCCGTACGGAGGAAGGGCGAAGCGTGAGTTATATCAGCAGCCAGAAGAAAAAGGAGTCCAACGAACTTTCGTTTACCGTAACCCGTGGTTTCGATCTGTTGCTTTCGCGTTATCAGAAGTTGTTCGCCCAGCGTATCACGGGACATAAGGGCGACCGTTTGCAGTTCTACTGTACGCCGTTTTCCGATTTGAATATGTTGCTTAACCTGCTTTCCATGCTGGGCGGCTTGTCGTTCAGTGTGGCAGGGGGCGGTACGCCGTGCGTTCATGTACGCATCAACGATGCGGATAGGCTGGAACAGCTGGCGGCAGCCGACGGTTATCGTAATCTGATTCTGGATGCTAATGAACGCATTTTCCAGGAACAGATTGAACTGTTTACGATGTTTTTCGGTACCGATCGTATGACCGACGAGCAGCGTTGGAACTTCATTGAAGATTATTTTACCGGCATGTCGGTGGAGGAGCTGAAGAAGAGGTATTGCTAGCATTTAGTGTTTATTTACTTACCGTTCATCTACAATTTCTGGTATGCCAACCGTTCATCGCCGTTCAGCAGGTAGATGATGCCGCAATAGCGGAAACCGTGTTTTTGCAGGATGTGTTGCAAGATGAGGTTGTCGCGGTGGGTGTCTGCCCGCAAGTTCTGTATTTGGGTGTAGCACCACTCCAGGCAGGCGGCGGCTACACCGTGGCTGTCTTCTGTACTGGCCAGGCGGTGGATGGTGGCATAAGGACGTTCGTCGTCCAACCATTGTCCTTCGTAGATGCGGGCATAAGTAGGATCTTTGCCAGGAATGAAGGTAAAGGTCCCGATGATATCTCCCTTTTCGTTCAGACAGACATAGCTGTGACCGGCTTCGATATCTTTTTTTATTAAATCCCGGCTGGGATAACTTCCTGTCCATTGTTTCAGGTTCCCACTTTTACGCATGATGCGTTTACCCTGTTCAAAGATGTTCATCAGGTGGTCTATGTCTTCTGGTTGAGTCTTTCTGATTTGTATCATGGTGAGTAATCAATATTTTTGCAGGTGGTTGAATACGATTTGGGATATTTGTCCGATGATTTCCTCCGTTTGTGTGGCATTGTATCCCGAATCTTTTACAAAAACGGCCAGGATATAGCGGGTTCCATCGGATAGGGCGATGAATCCGAGGTCGTTGGTCGCTCCAATACGGCCGTCTGCCGTGGTATATCCGCTACCGGTCTTGTGGCCAATAATGGCTTCCGCATCATGTAGTGGGGCGGGAAGTCGTTTCATGCCGGTCTGGCAACTGGTCATTGTTTCCTTTATGAAAGCTTTGTAAGGCTCCTTTATGAGATCAGTTTCCAGAAAGTGTTTCAAGAGGCTGGCTGCTGCATAAGGTGTACTCCAGTTGCCTTTGCTGAGGTGATGGTCTTTCTGCATCTCTGCTTCGGTATAGGCAATGCCGAAATCTTCTGTCAGTCCCAGGTTTCTGATAAAACGGTCTGTCTCGGCAGGCGATACGAGACGGTCGAACAAAATGTCACAGGCATTGTTGTCACTTTGCTGTAGCGTGTATTCCAACAGGTTTCGGACACTGATATCCATTCCGTCCACCAGCTCTTCTTGCAGATATCTGTCTCTGAGCGGACTCCAGGTATTGGGCTTCAAATCGTCGGGTGTGATGTGGAGCAAGGTGTCGAGTGATTGGTTGTGGTGGTGTAGATAGTTGCATACGGCCAGTGCCTGATGGAACTTGAATACACTCATCATTTCGTAGTGTTGGCGGTTGTTGAGTGTCAGGCTGTCTCCGTTTTCCAGCAAGAGAGCGATGCCGATTTGTGCATCCAATGTGTCCGTATAGGCTTGGAGTTCCGTACGTAGTTGTGTTTGCCAGTCTGTGGTAGGACGGCATCCGTGGATTGTTAAAAAGATGGCCGTCAGGGCGGCGATAATGAACATTTTCATGGTGTATGATGTTTATGAAGAAAAAAGGATGCAAATCTTGTAGTGAGACTTACATCCTTTTTAGCGGAAAGACAGGGATTCGAACCCTGGGAACAGTTGCCCGTTCACCGCATTTCGAGTGCGGCCCGATCGACCACTCCGGCATCTTTCCTTGGTTTGGTCGTGCAAAGGTAGTAGTTTTCTGTTAGATTGTACTCTTTTCGTGGAATATTTTACATATATTTGCCCAAAACTTTAAATGAAAGAATATGAAAAAGGTTTTTAGTATTTTATTAGTAGCCATGTGCTGTTTGGCATTGGCTACGCCTGCTCAGGCTCAGCTTAAATGGGGCGTGAAAGGTGGTGTGAATATGTCGAAGATTGACTGGAATGGTGGATATGAAGGAAATAAGGACAATAGTGCTGGTTTCTTTATTGGTCCAATGGCCGAGTTTACAATACCGGTTATCGGTTTGGGTATCGATGGAGCTGTAATGTACTCACAGCGTGGTGAAGATGATTTTAAGCAGCAGGGTGTGGAAATTCCTGTCAATCTGAAATATACGTTAGGATTAGGCAGTATGTTTGGAATTTATGTAGCAGCAGGACCGGATTTCTTTTTTAATTTTAAAGATGTTGATTTGCAAGGACTAGAGGCCAAGAAAACACAGGTTGGATTGAATATCGGTGCTGGTGTGAAGCTGGTGAAGCATCTACAAATTGGAGTGAATTATCAGATCCCTTTGGGGGATAGTTTCACTTGGAAGAATGTACAGGAGGCTGATTTTAAAACTAAAACCTGGCAAATCTCATTAGCATATATGTTTTAGAAAAGACAATTAGTTTGATAAGTCAATGGCGCTGCCAATCTTTTTGATTGGTGGCGCTGTTTTTTTGTCGTATCTTTGCAGTCACGATGGAAAAATTTGTCGATGTCATATTGCCATTGCCTCTACAGGCCAGTTTCACGTATGCTTTGCCGCCTGAGATGGACGGACAGGTGCAGATAGGCTGTCGGGTGGTAGTATCCTTTGGGCGGAAGAAATTCTATACGGGTATTGTGCGCAATGTGCATTACCTGAAGCCACAGGAATACGAAGTGAAGGAAGTGTCGGCTGTACTCGACGAACACCCTATTTTGGTGCCCTTACAGTTTCGGTTCTGGGAGTGGCTGGCCGACTATTATCTTTGTACGCAGGGCGATGTCTACAAGGCGGCCTTGCCGTCGGGGCTGAAGCTGGAGAGTGAAACCGTAGTAGAGTACAATCCAGATTTCGAAGCTACAGAACCGTTATCCGAACGCGAACAAAAAGTGCTGGACCTGTTGGCTGTCGAACCCGAACAAACGGTGACTAGGCTGGAAAAGGAAAGCGGTTTGAAGAACATTCTTGCTGTAGTGAAGTCATTACTCGAGAAAGATGCTCTTTTTGTAAAGGAAGAGTTGAAACGCACCTACAAGCCCAAGACCGAGACACGTGTGCGCCTTACGGAAGCGGCGCGCAACGAACGGCGGCTGCATTTCTTCTTCGACGAACTGCAACGCCGGGCACCCAAGCAGTTGGACCTGCTGATGAAGTACATCGAACTCTCCGGCTGTCTGGGAGGAAGAGAGGCCAAGGAAGTTTCCAAGTCCGAGCTGCTGAAACGTTCGGGCGCTACTCCTGCTGTTTTTAGCGGGTTAGTGGATAAAGGCGTGTTCGAGGTCTATCAACAGGAGGTTGGGCGACTGGAAACTGTTTCACAAGCTGTGATGTCCCTCAATGAATTGAATGTACATCAGCAACGGGCTTTCGACGAAATCCGTGCTTCGTTCCGCGTGAAGAATGTTTGTCTGCTCCACGGAGTCACTTCCAGCGGCAAGACCGAAATCTATATTCACCTCATTGATGAGACGGTCCGTCAAGGCAAACAAGTACTTTATCTGCTGCCTGAAATTGCTTTGACTACCCAGATAACCGAGCGTCTGAAGCGGGTCTTTGGCAGCAGGCTGGGCATCTATCATTCCAAGTTTCCCGATGCCGAGCGGGTAGAGGTGTGGCAGAAACAGCTTTCCCATGAACCCTATGACATTATTCTCGGTGTGCGTTCGTCCCTTTTCCTGCCCTTCCAGCGGCTGGGACTGGTCATCGTCGACGAGGAACACGAGAATACTTACAAGCAGCAAGATCCCGCTCCCCGCTACCACGCCCGCAACGCGGCTATCGTATTGGCTTCTATGTGCGGGGCCAAAACCTTGCTGGGGACTGCTACGCCCAGTGTGGAGAGCTGGTACAATGCTACCGAGGGTGGTAAGTATGCGCTGGTAGAGCTGAAGGAACGCTACAAGGAAATTCAACTGCCCGAAATCATTCCGGTCGACATCAAGGAACTGCAACGCAAGAAGCGCATGAATGGTCCCTTCTCACCCTTGTTGTTGCAATACGTGCGCGAGGCGCTGGAGCAG
>ULMB01024988.1_pt1 | contig 10389 bp, 8 predicted proteins | sample 1951571 | NCBI WGS metagenome assembly ULMB01 (sample SAMEA4835542, study PRJEB28245) | human gut metagenome | biome: gut microbiome; material: fecal sample | place: Denmark | collected 2008 | reverse complement strand
TCGAAGACATTATAGCCGATATAATAGAACCGTCCAATAAAGTTCTAGTTAAAAGAGTTACCACATAATCCGCAGCTCCCAAAAAAGCCGAAGCTATAATAAGCAAAATAATAACCACAACCGTTTGATTAATAACCTCTTGACGAGTGGGCCATACGCTTCTTTCAAAAAGTTCTTTTTTAATTTCGTCTAAAGAACTAAATAATTTGTTTTTTCTTTTTTTATTATCTGCCATAAAATCACCCTAAAATTAAAATATCAGCAAAACAATCAGGTCAGACAGGAGTCGAACCTGCAACACCCAGTTTTGGAGACTGGTGCTCTACCAATTGAACTACTGACCCATAACAAAATCTATCTTGAAACCTTCAACTCTTTATGAATAGTATGTTTCCTATCATGCGGACAATATTTTTTCAATTCAAGTTTCTCCTGAACATTCTGTTTGTTTTTTGTCGTAATATAATTTTTCCTTTTACATTCCGTGCATTGCAAATGTATCTGCTCGGTTTTTATTTTAGCTCCCGCCATTTTTTACTCCTTAATTAGACTTAAACAGAGTCTATAACTTACAAGGTAATCAATTATATAATTAAATTAAATTTATGTCAAGCAAAAAATTTAAAAAATATTCATTTTTTTATAGTATAAATCAATGTTTACTATGTAAAAATCAATTTATTCCTAATATTTCAACGCCGTCTTTAGTTATTAAAACGGTATGCTCGAAATGAATGGCTAAAGAACTATCATTAGTCGAAATAGTCTAACCGTCTTCTTCTATAGAATATTTATCTGAACCGTTTGTAATCATAAGCTCAAAAGCAAAAACCATATTAGGCTCAAGAATAATATCGTTATTAGAATTATAAAAATTAAAAATATAAAGAGCTTCATGATATTCGTATCCAACGCCATGCGCTATTTCATTTCCAATCGATATGCTTGCGGCAAAACCATAATTTGAAACTTCAAAGTTTGCAGGATAACCGTTTTGAGATTTAATATATTTTCAACTTCTTTATCTATTTTTGACGCTCTCATTCCCGACTTGCAAAAAGTAAAAGCTAAATCTATTGATTTTTGCACTATTGACGCGGCTTTTCTTATATTTTCTATAGCCTTATAGTCTTTTATAATCGGTTTTGCTATATATAATCTATTTTAATGATTTCGGAGTAAATATATAAAGCAATATGATTAAAATTACAGAACCTAAAATTGCGGACGATAAATTTATTTTAATATATTCCACAATCTCGTTTATTCTCGGAATATAATAAGAACCTAATAAAGCTCCCGCAGTCGCTATTATAAACATCATTACAAATCCGCCGAATACTTTTAAATGAAGTATCTTATAAAATATTAAACTCACTATTATTCCAATTACAATAAAAGCGGAGATGACTATAATATATTCCATTCTACTAACCTCTGATTATAATTTTAATTTACCGATAAACCTATAAAAAACGATTTTAATTTTCCTTCTTCATCTTGAACGGGAATAAAAATCAAATGATATATATTTTCTCTGTCGCTAATATCAAATTTATCTTTTAACGAATCTGAAGAAAAAGGGTCTGACACATACAAAGTTCTGTTATGCGAAAGTATCTTTTTAAATAATCCTTCGTTTTCGTCTATCTTTAATGATTCTTTTGTAGAATCGGATAAATTTTTAGAATCCGAAACTCTGTAAATTTTATCCTCGCCTTTATTAAGCATAGCGCAATGAACTATATCTAATCCAGACTGCTCTTTTATCCAACTTAAAATTTCATTCATATTTTTATTGACAAATTTTTTCCCTCTTATCGATTTTAATACTTTCTTCCAAGAAGCCGTCATATTTTCTCTAACCTTTTCTTCCGCTTCTCTATAATAATCGTCTGGAACTTTAGGAACTTCTTCTGGATTATATAATTCTTCGTCAGTCAAATCTTCTTTATCAAAAGTATCGTTTTCATCCGCTTTTTTTACAACTTCTCCGTTATAACTTTCGTCAATATTATCAATATTATTTAAATCGATTTCATCGCCAAGAAGAAAATCTTTATTAAGAGGAATATTAAAAGCCTCGCTTGAAGAAAAATATTCGTCTTCTTCTTTTGTTATTTCATCTTCAATAATAGAACCATGACTTATCAAAATGTCCTCCTCATCGTTAATAATATCTTCAATTTCATCTATGCTTTCTGCAATATTGTCTTCTCTCTCGTCCAATTTTTCCATCTCTTCCAAATGATTATATAATTCTTCCAAATCATCCAAATCTATATCGTTATTTTTTATCTCTTCGTTGTCGCCTTTATCTTCTATTTCTTCTTTATTTTCAATTTCGTTATTATTTTCATTGTCAAATTTTTCATCGAATTTATCGTCTTCTGGCATATCAAAATTTTCTAAATCCTCTAATATTAATTTCTCTTCTTCTTTTTTCTCTTCAATATTTTCTTTTTTATCTTCGTATTCTTCTTTAAGAATATCTTCAAGATTTATATTATTTAAATAATTAATATCGTCTTCGCTTAAAAGTTCAAAATCGTTTTCATTTTTTTCATCGACATTAAAATTGATACTGTTTATATTATAATCTTCTTCCTCATCGTATATATCGCCTTGATTTTCCGCAATAATTTTTCTTCTATCGTATAAAACCGAAACGATTAAAAATATAAAAGAAGATGATAAAATTAATAATAAAACATATTTTAAATATTTTTGAACAATCGGAACATTAAGCTCCAATATTCCTATAGAAAAATTTTCTATTCCTTTAACTTTGCTTGAATGCAAAAGATAAGAAGAATTATCTATATTAATAGTTTCTGAATTAGATTTTTCCATATATTGAGTTAAAGTATCTCGAGAAATGCTGTTAATATCAATCGCTGGATTATAATAAACTACTCCGCTTGGCAAAACTACAAAGTTTAAATTATATGAAGTATTTTCAAAAATCTTTTTAAATACGCTTGCGACTATATAACCGATTTTAATTCCTTTTTCGTTAGAAATTGATTTAACGAAATAAACTCCGTCATAATCTTTATCGAAGAAAACCAAATTATCAAAATTTTTATAATTATAAATATTTATTCTTTTAGCTTTATCGGGCGATGAAAAAACAGTTTTTCCATCGGGCAAATATAAAGCCACAGTATCAAAAGCGTAATGTCCGCTTCTGAATATTGAAATTATTTTATCTCTTTCTGATTTATCTATTCCGCTTAAAATAATTCTTTGCAAAAAATCGTCAAAAGGATAACTTTCAAGTATTTTATTAATTCTTTTATCGTATTCATTAACTAAATTAAGAACGCTATTTTGACATATTAAAAAACTTCTATCTAATTTTTTAGTGTCGACATCGAAAGCGTCTTTTTTTAATCCGAATACAAAAGCAATAAATAAAGCTATTATTATCGCGTTTAATAAAATAGCTATATATACAAAAATTGAAACATTATTATTTTTATCAAACATAGAATAACCTTATCACTTTTTAATTATGCTTTTTGCATCTTCTTCCGCCTTGTTTATTATAGAAGAAAGCATTTTATCGAAAGCTGCAAAAACATCTTCCGCATTATCTTTTTTATAATCTTTTTCTTTGGCAGATTTTTCGTCAAAAGTTTTTTCTTCGTTATCAGATAAAACTTTATTATATGAATTTAATATATCTTCATCGACATTATTATTTTCTTCAAATTTATTTTCAACATTTTCTATAATCTCTTCAGAATTAAAATTATTTTCTAAATTTTCTTCATTATCAATTTCTTTGTTTAAGCTATATAATTCTTTTTCTTCTTCTAAACTCAAATTATCGCGAGTAATATTTTCTATTTTCAAATCTTCCAATTCTTCATTTATCGTATATTCTTCTTCAATTTCGTCTATTATTCCGTCTTCTTTGAATTTAAGATATTCGTTATTTATATCGCTAATATCTTCTATTATTTCGGTTAAATTATTTTCAGAATTTTCTTTTTCTAATTTGTATTCTTCGGATAAATTAATATTGTCTATATTTATGTCCTCGTTTTGAATTAACGCTTCAATATTGTTGTCTTCTTTTTTATCCTCAATTTTTTCTTCAATGTCTTTTTTACTAATTCCATTTTTTATATTTGAAACTATATTAGATATTTCTTTTTTTATATTAAATTTATCTTCTTTATTAATTTCTTTATATTCTTCGGGGATTTTATAATAAACTTTTTCAACTATCGGCGGAATATCTTCTTGAGGATTAGATTTAGGCAATTTTACATTTATTATGCTTTCGTCTATATTTTCTAATAATTCTCCTTCCGCTTGAATATTTTTAAGATAATCTCTATTATGTTTAATTTGCATAATATATTTAAAGAAATTAATTATACCGTTTAAGATTAACTGAAAGAATAATATTATAAGCGCCGTTAAAGCTAAAACTATAAGCTCAAAATAATTTGGATATTCTTTGCCTATCATAGAAACAGAAAGCGAATCATTAACTATAAAGCTTGGTTGTTTTTTATAATATGCAAATCTATTTATAACGCTTGAAACTTTTTCTATAGTATTGTCGCCTATAGATTCTCTAACATTATAAATTAAATTTTTCGAATCGCTTACATATAATCTCTTATCCGCTACCTGATAATACATTGCAATATCCGACACATAAGAATAATCGTTTCTTGTGGCGACTATAATCTCTCCATGATTATTTTTAATATATTCCATTATATAAAAAGCGTTTTCGTTTGTAGCATTTAAAACCAAAGAACCTTTTTTTATTATCTCTTTAATTAAATTATCTTGAAGTTCAAGTGGCCATGATTTATTTTTAGACAAATATAAATTGAGCCTCATTTTTCCGTCTATTGCAAAAACCGTCATTCCTCTTAAATAAGGATTTTCAACCGTCATTTTATAATAATCGTTTTTATATTTTTCAAGTTCTTTTTTAGAATACGATTTATTAGGATTATAATTTTTAACAATATCGGCGGTTTGATACATGCAATAACCGACATAATCCGAAATTGACTGACTTATTAAATTAATTTGATATTCTGAAACGGTATTTCTTTTTACATTCATTTTTACAGCAGCTTTATCCATCATTTGCATCATCATATCAAGATAATCGTTTATAAAAACCGAAACTTTATTATTTGAAGGCAATATACTATTGCTTGCCGCTCTTGCAAACATTGCGACTATAAAAATTATTAGAAACGATATTATCAAACTTAAAATTGTTTTTATTATTTTCTGATTTTTATTCATAAAATAGTCTACCTTATTAAAAATTATAAAACACTATTATAATAATTTATCGGTAAAAAGAATATCTAACTTGAAAGATTTTATATTGATTATTATGCTATAAGAATAGTTGAATTTTTTAAGTTTCATAGTTTCATAAGCAGATTTTTTTAATTCTTTTTCTACCTAAGAAAGAATTAACTTCCGACTAACGAAAAATTATAGACTTATATAAATACTTAACTTAATTATTTATTCAAACATAACTCTCGGATTTTCATCTATATAAGATTGCGGAATATTATTAAGTTCTTTTATTTTTGAAATCATAGCGTCTCTTATATCGTTTCCCGTCATAACTATATTTTTTCCTTTTTTCGCTATGGCGTTTCCTTCGCTATCGGTATATCCGTCTCCGCCTAAAAATATAAAACTTGAAAATAACATATTGTAATCTTTTGATATGTTTATGTCTCCTCCGTTTAATTTTGCGTATATCAAGTCTCCGTTTTCCGCGTTGTATTTAACTTCCATTCCTCTCGATAATTGCAAGAATGCTCCCGCCCCTCTCTTTTTTCCCGATATTTTAAGCATTTCAATAACGTCGCTACCAGATAATGAGACTATTATAACCTCGTTGTCAAAAGGGAAAAATTCATTTTGTATTTTTCCCAATGTTATATCGCCCTTTGGCAAAGCGGTTCTTAAATTGCCAGAATTCATTAATACCATGTCTATATTAGGGTAAGAATCGATTACCAAATCGGCCGCGAAATTTCCAAGCGCCATAGAATTCGACCTTATTCCTTCATGTTTTAATTCGTAAGGCAAAGTCGCTATTCTAACATTAAATTCTTTATCTACCGTTCCTTTCATTTCTGCAATAAATTTTAACATTTCGCTATCTTGTTTTATATTTTCGTCCATAGGAATTAGTTTATAAATTAAATTTGCTTTATCTACAATTCCGTTTGAAACCGACAAATCAATATGTCCTAAATTCATTCCATAATAACCCGTTTGAACAATCGGAGTTCCTTTAACTATATCCGCTTCTTTTAATTCCGTATGGCTATGTCCTCCGATTATAATATCAAAAGTGTTTGGCATAGCTTCGGCGACTTTTTTATCCGCTTCATGCCCGATATGACTTAAAAGAATCGTAATATCGTTAGTTTTATGCAAAGGCGTTTTTTTGATAAAATCTTTTAACGCTTTTATCTCTTCGTCAAAAATCAAATCTTTTACATGCTCGGGATTATAAACCGCATCGGTGGTAGTAAGTCCGATTATAGCGACATTCAAACCGTTAACATTCGTTGTAATATAAGGCGTGGCGTATAAACTGCCGTCCGATTTATTTCTTATATTAATCGATAAAGTCGGAAATTTTCTCTCTTTCATTATTTCGGTAAAATTTTCAAGCCCATAATCTACAAAATGATTTCCTATAGTCGCAGCGTTAACTCCAATCATATTCATTATATCGACTTCGTCTCTGCCCTTAAAAACCGTTGAGTAAACGCTTCCCGTAATAGTATCGCCCGCATGCAAAATTAAAACATTATCGTTTGTCGCTTTAATTTCTTTTATATAAGCAGCTCTTCTTGCCGCTCCGTATTTATGATTAGTTTGAGGATTATCTCCTTTCGTAATTATAATTTCTTCTTCGTCTCTTCCATGCGTGTCGTTCATGTGTATTATTGTAAGATTTCCCGAGTTATCGCTTTTCTTTGTTTGTCCGCATGAAAAAGCAAATGCAGATATAATAGTAAAAATTAAAACATAAATAAATTTTTTAATCATAATTATTCTCCTTAAAAAAATATTCAATTTATTATAGATTAAAGTATATTTCATATAATATTATTGTCAATAAAAAACTATAAAATTAATTAAAAATTCTTATTTATAATAATCATTTTAATTCTTATATACAAGTTTTGCTTTAACCTCTCTTACTCTTTCTTCTGAAACTTTTTTAAGAATAAACTTTTCTCTATCTTTTTCAGCTATATAATAATTATTTCTCAATTTTAATATTATATCTTTTGCTCCATTTATTCCGCCGTAATTTTTATAGGCATAAGTCATCATTTGAATTAAAGACATAGTGGCTGGAAGTCCTATATATAGAATAGCTATGCTTAAAGACGGAATAGTCGCCATTGAGGATACTAAAATGGTTTTACCTTTACTTAATTTTTTTGATGAAACTATTGCAGTAACAGCGACTATAATTCCGCCTATAAGAATTCCCCAAGCTATTTTTCCCGTATTTTTTATATTATCAATTTTTTTTCCTAAAGCTGATTCTATATATATCATATCCTCTTTTGAGTATAAAGCATCTACAAGTTCCTCTTCTGTCATACATATTTTTACTGTTTTCTTGTCCATAGTTTTTAAACCTCCCATATAGTATTATTTAAATATATCGTTAGTAGCGTCAAACCAAAAAACAAAATCTAAATATTCCATCGGTATATTTTCTTTTTTAGAATATTCTACTAAATTCTCTTCCACTTTTAAATAATTATTTTTAGTTAAACTCGTTTTTGGAGTCATTCCTTCGGGAAGTATTTCAAGTTTATCCATAACTCGCATAATATGTCTGTCCAATATTCCTATTTTCTGCCCGAATCCGATATTTCTTAAAAAATGACTCGCTTCTTTAAGTCCATAACCTTTAACTTCTTTAGCAAGTTGATTACGAAGTTCGACCATAGAATCGTTTTTTATCGCATAGTTTATTCTTTCTTTCAAAATAAATTTTTCTTTCGGAAAATAGAGTTTTCTTGCAAGAATTATATTTTGAGCTTTCATATTATGAAACCTCACATGCTTAATTAAAATATTGGCAACTTTTTCAGCGCTTCCATTAAAAAGTAAATTATGATTATAAAGGTCTATTATAGCCGCCGCTCCGCTTCTTGCTTTTGTTTGCGGTGTGCATATACAAAATGCAAGTTCTGCAAATAATCTTTTATCGTTATCTCTTTTGTAAACTCTCTCAAAATATTCCAATCTTCTTTTCATTCTTTCATGCAATATTTTATCTTTATATATTCCCATTAAATGTTTAGCGTATTCTTTATCCATAAAATAATAAACCTCAACTATAGATCTATATATAATTTATAATATAATATATTTATTAAATTTCAATAATAATATTGATTAATTACAATATTCGATTTATAATATAAAAATACAGTCGATAAAATTATTAAAAAATTCTGTATATAAATTTTATTATAAAGAAATTTGATTATGACAAAAATATTGATAGCTGCGGATTTGCATTTAAGTATAGCGGAAAAATCTTATTCTTTTTCTGTGTTTGATGAAATACTTGAAAACGCTAAAAATTATGACGCTTTATTTTTGCTCGGCGATACTTTTAATACTTTTGAAGACGCCGAAAAACTTAAAGAAGAATTTTCAAAAAAATCTGAAATCTATAATAAAAATATTTATTTGCTTAAAGGAAATCATGAATATTTAAAATCTGGAGGAATGAATTTAAGCAAATTAAAATTCGCAGATAACATAAAAATAATAGAAAATATCGATTTTATTAATTTAGATAATTTGGATATATTAGCCGTTGCATTTAGCGAAAATTATAATATAGACAATGATTTTTTAAAAAGAGTAGAAAACTTAAAAGAAAAAAACAGAATATTTTTAGGACATGGAATAGTGGAAGGAACTTTATGGGCTATCGAAGAAAATGAAGAATCCGCTTTTATACCGATTGAAATAATAAAAAGAGTAAAACCAAATCTCGCTATCGTAGGACATATTCACAAGCAAATGGAAATCAATATAGAAAATATAAATATTATATATATCGGTTCTGCAAGAGTTTGGAGAAAAAGCAAATCTGAAATGGGAGCAAGAAAATGTTTGGCTTTAAATATAGATTGCGATTTTATAACTAAAAATTATATCGATTTAAAATCTGCGGGAGAATATAGAGTTTATAATTTGAATATTAACGATATTGATTTTAAAATTGAAAATATATATAAAAATTGGAATTATAAAGATATAATTGATATTAACATTTATGGAATAATCGAAGACGAAATTTTGCTTGAAAATAAAAAGAAAGAAATTATAAATAAATATTCAAAATATGCGAGAGAAATAAATATAAAAAGCGCAAATTTATTTTTTCTTGAAAACGCTTATAACGAAAATATAATAAAAGAATTTTCAAATGTTGCGGAAGAATTTGAAAATAAAAGCGTAGATTATGAATATTTGGAAATAGTTGAACTTGCAAAATATATTGGCATAGAAAAAATTTCTTTAGCTTTACAAAATAAAAAATAAAAATTAAGCGGGAATATATGATTTTAAAATTAAATAACTTCGGAAAATTTAAAAATAAATCTTTTGAAATATCTAACGGAATTACTTTATTTTACGGAGAAAACGAATCGGGAAAAACTACAATATTTGATTCTCTTATGATTTTATTTTCAGAAAGCAAAAGAGTGAGCGTATTTTTTAAACAAATGAAATCAAGATACGGAAACGATATAGATATAGATTTTGAGCCTAAAATTCCCGAACATTTGAAAATGCATCCTCAATCTTATAATAATTTATACGCAATAAGGCAAAGCGAAATAATATTTGAAATGTCGGACAGCAAAAAAGATTCTAAAGATTGGGAAAGCGAAATTAAGAAAAAATTATTCTCTTCGGATATCGATATTGGAAAAATGATTTCTGAAATAAAAGCGGAATATTCAAGTAAAGCTCAAAATTCTATTTTATATAAAATAAATATTTTAGAAAACGAAAAAATTGAAATCGATAAAATATTAAATAATTTATACGACAAAATCAATAATTCTACAAACAAGAAAGACAATTTAAAAGAGTTTAAAGAAAATATATTTTTGCATGAAAATATCTTAAAAGAAAAAATTGAAGAGAGAGAAAAATTATATTCTTTAATTAAATCAAAAAAAGAATCGGAAACAAAAAATATAAAACTTAATCTCTTAAAACAAATAAACGATTTTAATAAAGCGGACGAATTTTTAAGCAAGAATATAATTTATAAAGACGATTATTCCAAAGAAATAAACGGAAGAACAA
>ULMB01008285.1_pt1 | contig 10554 bp, 5 predicted proteins | sample 1951571 | NCBI WGS metagenome assembly ULMB01 (sample SAMEA4835542, study PRJEB28245) | human gut metagenome | biome: gut microbiome; material: fecal sample | place: Denmark | collected 2008 | reverse complement strand
ATAACGCCCTCCATCAGTTTGACCCCTCGCGCCCCGTGCAGTACGAGCGCAACAACGACATCGTGGACATGGGTTCCAACCAGTATCCGTCCATCGCGTGGATGCGTGGTGCCGTGACAGGCAAGTACGACATCAAGTACCCCTTCCACGTATCCGAATACGCCCACTCGATGGGTAATGCCGTGGGCAACCTCATCGACTACTGGGAAGCTATCGAGTCGACCAACTTCTTCTGCGGAGCCGCCATCTGGGACTGGGTGGACCAGGCGCTCTACAACTACGACCCGAAGACGGGCGACCGCTACCTGGCCTACGGAGGCGACTTCGGCGACAAGCCCAACAGCGGTATGTTCTGCATGAACGGTATCCTCTTCCCCGGCCATCAGCCCAAACCTCAGTACTACGAAGTGAAGAAGGTTTATCAGAACGTGGGCGTCAAGGCGGTGGATATGACGAAGGGACAGATTGAAGTCTTCAACAAGCGTTACTTCGAGCCGCTGACCGATGTCTATATGGTATGGTCGTTGTGGAAGGATGGGAAGAAGATAGAGGAAAGCACTGCCTTCAAGGGTCCGCGCAACATCCTCGGCCCGCGCGAGAAAGTGGCCTACACCCTGCCTTACGACTACAGCAAGCTGGCTCCCGAAAGCGAATACTTCGTGAAAGTACAGTTTCTGCTGGCTCAGGATATGCCTTGGGCCAAGAAGGGTTTCGTGCAGATGGAAGAACAGCTGCCCGTGAAGGCCGCCGGCGAGAAGCCTGCTCTGGCCTCTGTGACGGCCTCGATGGAACGTCCGTTGGTAGAGGAAGCCGAAGACTTCACCACCGTATCGGGCAACGGCTTTACGCTGAAGTTTGACAACCGCGAAGGTACAATCTATAGTATGGAATACAATGGTCGCAAGGTCATCCTTGACGGCAAGGGACCGAAGCTTGATGCCCTTCGCGCCCCGGTGGACAACGACAACTGGGCCCGCGACCGCTGGTTCGAGAAAGGCTTGCACAACCTGAAGCACAAAGTCCTGAACTATGCGTGGGTCAACGCCAAGCGAAAAGGAGACAATACGGTTCAGCTGATGTACACCGTCGAGTCGCAGGCACCGAACGCTGCTGTACTCGAGGGAGGTAACTCCGGTCGTAACTCCATAAAGGAACTGACTAACCGTCCCTTCGGTCCGAACGACTTCAAGTTCGTTACCAACCAGATATGGACTGTCTATCCCGACGGTTCGGTAGAGCTCCAGTCGAGCATCACGTCGAATGATCCCTCGCTGGTGTTGGCCCGTTTGGGTTATGTGATGGAACTCCCCGCCGAACTTCAGCAATATACGTGGTACGGGCGTGGTCCGTGGAACAATTATAATGACCGTCTGACAGGTTCGTTCATCGAGCAGCATCAGAGTCTGGTGAAAGCTCTCTTCGTAAACTTCCCCAAACCGCAGAGCATGGGCAACCGCGAGGACGTCCGCTGGTGTGCCCTGACTGATGCCAAGGGTGATGGCGTGGAGTTTGTGGCAGGTACCCGCATGTCGGCTTCCGCTCTGCCCTGGTCGGCTTTGGAGATGACATTGGCTCCCCATCCATACCAATTGCCTAAGTCTACGGGCACTCACCTGCACATCGACTTGGGTGTGACTGGCTTGGGTGGTAACAGTTGTGGCCAGGGCGGACCGTTGGAACCCGACCGTATGAAGGCCAGTGACCACAACATGAGCTTCATCATTCGCCCTGTGCGTCAGGCTGATTTTACTAAGACAGCTTGTGTTTCGACATCCGGTGAAATGCCATTGTCTATCTCGCGTAGTCGTAATGGAGAAGTGACTATCAGCACTCAAAAGAAGAATGCAGAGATTCTTTATACCCTGAACGGCAAGAAGAAGGAATATCTCTATATTGAACCCTTTAACCTGCGCGAAGGTGGTGTAGTAACAGCTCGTTATAAAGATAATAAAGCTGTATCCGTAACGATGAAGTTTGAAAAACAGGAAAGTGTTCCGATGACTGTAGTGTATGCATCGAGTGAAGAGACTGGCGAAGGAGCTGCTGCTCACCTGGTAGATGGTAATCCGAGTACGACGTGGCATACGATGTATTCCGTGACCGTGGCCAAGTATCCCCACTGGGTGGACTTCGATGCAGGTGAAGTGAAGACTATCAAGGGCTTTGTTTATCTGCCTCGTCAGGATGGTGGAAGCAACGGTAATATTAAGGACTATAGCTTGCATACAAGTATGGATGGCAAGGCATGGACTGAAGTTACGAAGGGGACCTTTGGTAAAGGTAAACTGGAACAGCGTGTGATGCTGGACAAACCTGTACGTGCCCGTTATATCCGTTTTACGGGCTTGAGCTCGCAGAATGGAGCCGACTTTGCCGGTGGTGCCGAGTTCACGGTGATTGCCGATTGAGTCTGTTCCTGAAATAAGGGAAAGGCTGCATCAGAATGAATTGTCATCCTGATGCAGCCTTTTCTTTTTTGATAGAGCGAGGTGTCATGCTTTCTTTTGGCAGGCAAGATACACGGATGTCCTCGTTTCCTTCGTAGGGAACGCCCGTTTCCAGCGCACGGAAACGCTCGTTTCCAAGCATGGTAACTCCCGTTTCCTCATAGGGGAACTGTTGTTTCCTAATAGAGGGAACGCTCGTTTCCTTATAGGGGAAACGGATGAAAGTTCCTGTTTTCGTTTGTTACGATGCTTTTAGGCCAGAACCCAGAACGATTTCAGCAAGAGGATGGTCTGGCATACGCCCAAGGTCATACCGTCTCTCCCCATCAGGGAACGAAGCTTGAGCAGGGCGCGGTTGGTCAGATTCATGGACGACTGTTCGTTGATCTCCATGATGGCCGCTATTTCTTTGTGCGAAAGCTCCTTGACGTAGCGCAGGTAGAGGGCTGTCTTCTGGTGTGGAGGCAGCTGCGCGATGGCTTTCAGCAAGTATTGGGCCAGTGCAAAGTCCCGGTCGTTTTGCGGAAACATCTGTTCGAAGAGGTCTTCGTCGGTCGGTATCTCAAACGAAGAGGTATCCAGCGAATCCCTCTCCCGCTCCAGCCCGACAAGCTTGTTGAACAGACTGTTCTTCAATGCTCTCAGCAGATAGGCCCGTACGGTGATGCCTTCGATGCTGATGCGGGTATTGTGATAGAGGTAGACAAAGAGGTCGTGGATGCAGTCTTTGATCAGTTCGCGGTCGGAAGTACATTTCAAGCCATAATTCAACAGCAGGACGTAATACCGTTGGTAGATTACCTCCAGCGCCTTGCGGTCTCCTTGGATCAGAAGATGCCACAGGGTGGTGTCGTCTGTCTGTTCGATGCTTGTTATGTCTTTCATTTTTGGGATTCCTTTTGCAAATAAAGCTATTTTTTATGTTTTGTCCAAGGTTGGAGTGAAATATTGCGGGTGTTTGGAGATGCTTGCGGCCTTTTTTTTATTCTTCTGAAAAAAAAGTTTCCGATAAGTGAGTAGGTTTTTCGTGCGAAGCTCTTTTAAATACAAAGGGCTGATTTATGAGATATGAGATATAAGATAAGTGACATAAAGCGCGTGCTGTCCCGGCTGGTAACTTACTTCCGGGTTCAGGAAGATGCCTCCTCGCAACAGGAGATGAATGAGTTGTGGCGTCGGATTGACCGCAGCATCGATGCCCGCCGCAGCAAACGTCGGATAATGGTGTGGAGCAGTGTGTCGGCGGCAGCGTTGCTGGCAGGTTGCATTTGGTTGGGAGCGGGACATTACCGGAAGCAGCAACCCGATTTGTCGGTTGTCGCGGCCTGTTTGATGGAAAAGGTGATGGAAGCAGACGAAATCCAGCTGATAGTCGCTCCTGGGCAGATGCTTCGGGTGAAAGACGGAGGTACGGTGACTTATCAACAGAATGGCGGTATCCAAGTGGATGAGAATGTGCTTTCAAGTGATGAAATACAAAATGGCCCCTATGACCAGATTATTGTACCCAAAGGGCGTTTGGGAAGGCTGATATTATCGGATGGGACAGAATTGTACATAAATTCGGGTACTAAAGTCGTTTATCCTGAACGATTTGAAAGAAAACGGCGTGAGATTTTTGTGGATGGTGAGATTTATATCGATGTGCGCCGTGACGGAACAGCACCGTTTGTCGTGAAGACAGCGCATTTCGATGTAGAAGTGTTGGGCACTGCTTTCGATGTCAGAGCTTATAGCAATGAAGATAGTTGCGATGAAATTGTTTTACTTCGAGGGGCTGTGAATGTGAAAAGCGTTTCTGGCGCTGAAGTAAAACTGATACCCGACAAGAAAGCGGTTGTATCAGCTAATGGAGTCATACATACGGAAACGGTGGATGCAGCCGACTATTTTCTATGGACCAAAGGGATTTTGCCATTGAACAACGGTACTATAGGAGATATCGTAGATGACTTGAGCCGCTATTACGATGTGAAGATCACTTGTGAGGAGAATATTAGAAATATAAGAATTGCCGGCAAAATTGATTTGCAGCAGGGAGTGGAAGAAGCGCTTCGGAATCTTTCACTTACAGGAGGATTCTCTTGTATGAAGCAGTCGGATGCTTATATTTTGTATTCTCAGAATAGTGACCGATATTAAAATAACGAGAGTAATAATCCGATGTTTAACTTTAAAGTATTGCCTATGAGTATATCTTTTAAAAAAAGAAATCCATACAATATTGAGAATATGTTTGGATCCGTGAAGAACACCTAATGTTGGTAATTAAATCAGTATAGAAATATTATGAAAAAAGGAATGAAAAACGCAATCATGATGTCTCGGTTGACGAAATTTATGTTTGCAGTGGGATTTTTATTAACCACAATTTTTAGTTATGCCGGTAATTTGGCATATGCGCAAAAACAGACTTTTACATTTGATTTGAAGAACGTAACTGTTAAAACCGTACTCCAAACCATTGAGAAACGGAGTGAGTTCATCTTTATGTATCGTTCCGATTTGTTTGATGCTTCAAAGAGGGTGTCGGTGAGTGCTGACAAACAGAGTATTTCCCAGATTTTGGATCAAATATTGGCAGGTACAGCAGTGACATACGAAATTAATGATAGACAGATTTTGTTGAAAGCAGCGGATGAAAAAGAGAATTCTTTTTTACAGACTGGCAATTCTAAGAAAATCAGCGGAATTGTGACTGATGGAACAAGCCAAGAGCCCATTATCGGTGCTAATGTGTTGGTAATCGGTAGTACAAATGGTGTTATTACTGATTTGGAGGGGCGTTTTACCCTTGATGTTCCGCAAGGTGCAAAATTGAAAATTTCCTATTTGGGTTATGTGACGAAGGAACTGGTTGTTGGTGATGCAACCAATTATGTGATTCAGCTTTTTGAAGATTCCAAAGCGTTGGACGAAGTGGTAGTTGTGGGTTATGGTACACAAAAGAAAGTCAATGTCATAGGTTCGATAGCGATGGTAGATGCGGAAAAACTTGAAAACCGTGCAACATCTTCAGTCGTATCTGCATTGACGGGACAAATGCCGGGTGTTACGATTACACAGCCTGGAGGTCGTCCTGGTGTTAATACTGGTACAATACGAGTGCGAGGGGTTGGATCTTTTGGAGCTACGCCTGATGCGTTGGTACTTATTGATGGTATTCCTGGAAATATGACAGATATTAATCCTAATGATATAGAATCTATTTCAGTTCTGAAAGATGCTTCTACAGCGGCTATATATGGTGCCCGTGCAGCAAATGGTGTTGTTTTGGTTACAACAAAAATGGGTAAAGAACAGAAGGTGCAAATCTCTTATAATGGATATGTTGGATTTAATCGTGCGACAGAATTGCCGGAATATGTTGATACATGGGATTATGCGCGTTTGTTGAATGAAGCAGAAGGAATAACTCGTTTTACAAATGAAGAAATACAGGCAATGCGTGACGGAAGTCAACCGGATCGTTGGGCTAATGAACATTTTGTAGATGATATTTTCTCGGGAAATGGATTCCAAACAGGGCATGATTTTTCAATTAATGGAGGAAATGAACGTAACCAGTATTTTGCTTCTTTTGGTTATTTAAGTCAAAATGGTATTATTCCCAAGAATAATTACTCTCGTTATACAGCCCGTGTGAATCTTACCTCTCTTTTAGCCAAGAATCTGAAGTTGAGTATCCGCTTACGTGGTGATCGTGCTAATACTAAAGAACCGGGAACTGCGGGTGCAATTGATGGTGATGGCATGATGCTTTTGATTCAACAAGGTCTTCGTTTCCCTGGATATCGTCCTTCTGTATTGAGTGATGGGACCTGGGGACCTGGCGTAAAGAATTTTGGTACGCCAAAAGCTTGGATTGAGTCGGAGTCTTTTTCAGAAAGTCCTGTTATGCGTTTGAATACGTCGGTAAGTCTGGATTATATGCCTATTGAAGGCCTGAAACTTTCTGCTACTGGTGCATATAATTTTAGTAATTCTCAAAGTAAGGCATATAAAGCAACTTTGCCGGTAAATATAGATGGAGTTATAACTACCTTGGGACCATCATCATTAAATGAAAGCAATACAAATACGGAATATAAATCGTTTCAAGCAACAGCTAATTATACAAAATCGTTTGTAGATAAGCATAATATTGATTTGTTGCTTGGCTATTCTTGGGAAGATGAAAAGACTCGGGATATTAGTGCTGGACGTCAAAATTTTCCGAATAATAGTTATCCATATTTAACCGTTGGTTCACCCGATGTTCAAACAAATTCCGGAGGTGGGAGTGATTGGGTTATTCAATCAATATTTGGACGTGCTCAATATAACTTTAGAGAGCGTTATTTGGCAGAGGTAACGATGCGTTATGATGGTTCTTCTCGATTCCCCAAGGACTCTCGTTTTGCATTCTTCCCGTCAGGAGCGTTAGGATGGCGTATTTCTGAAGAGGACTTTTTTAAAGAAAATGAGAATCTGTCTTTTATTGATAATTTGAAGTTAAAAACGTCTGTTGGTATTTTAGGAAACAATAATATTGGAAACTATGCTTACCAGTCGACTTATGTATTGGGAAATAATTATAACTATCCTTTTGGAGGAGTTATTCAGCAAGGAGCTCAATTGACAACCTATACTGATCCAAACCTTAAATGGGAAACTACTCGTACTATAGATGCGGGTTTTGAATCGGTTATGTGGGGAGGTTTGCTCAGTGCAAATATTACATATTTTCATAGATATACTTATGATATTTTGTATAAGCCGAATGCCAGTGCTTCTTCTGTATTTGGTTTGGATATGAGTGAAGTGAATACTGGCGAAGCATTGAATCATGGTTGGGAATTTGAATTTGGACATCGAAACACTATTGGTGATTTTAGTTACAGTGTGAATGCAAACTTCAGTATTATAAATAATGAGGTAAAATCTTTAGGAGTTGGAAATGTTAATCAGCCTAATGGAATGGTGGGTGATGGTTCCAGCCTTTTTGTCGGTTATCCAATGCAGATGTATTATGGATATGTAACAGATGGCGTTTTTACAGATCAGAAAGATATTGACGCCTGGTTTGCCCATACAGACCAGTCTTCTTTTGGAAGAAATCAGGCCAATACAAAGCCTGGTGATATTCGTTATGTTGATATTTCCGGTCCGGATGGTGTTCCTGATGGAAAAGTAGACGCGACGTATGATCGGGTTTATTTAGGCTCTCAAATTCCCAAATATACGTTTGGCCTGTCATTGAATGCTGCCTATAAGGGATTTGATCTTAGCCTTTTCTTGCAAGGAATAGCAGGTGTAAAAGGGTTGTTAAGTGATTATGCTGGTTGGGCTTTCTTTGCAGAGGGGAATGTTCAGAAATGGCAGATGGAAGAGGCTTTTGATCCTAGTAATCCGGATCGTTATGCAAAATACCCCAGATTGGAGAATTTAGGAAATTCATCGGGACATAATACTCAGGTATCCGATTTTTGGATACGTAATGCATCTTATTTACGAATCAAGAATGTTCAGTTGGGCTATACTTTCCCTAAAGAATGGTTGAAGAATTTGGGTATTTCCAATTTGAGGATGTATATTGCTTCTGAAAATCCGTATACTTTCCATAAGTTCCCAGATGGGTGGGATCCGGAGATAAGTACAAGTGGACAGTTTTATCCAATATTACGTAATTTTACATTCGGTTTGAATCTTAAATTTTAGAAGGGAGATTGTATTATGAAAAAAATATATAAACAGATGGGGCTTGCAGCTGCTTCCTTGCTATTATTGAACAGCTGTGATATGGACCGTTATCCATTAACAAGTTTCAGTGAGGATACTTTTTATGATGATGAGGCTAATGTAGAACTTGCATTGACAGGATTGTATCGTGGAGGCATTACATTGGGAGTTGATTATAATGTTTCCGATTGGTGGGCCTATTCTGCTACAATTTTGCTGGATGGTGTTTCGGATATTGGTTATGATCGCCGAGGTTTTACTAATGCTTTGGGACAATTAACGTCAGGAACGATTACAGAAACAAATTTATGGGTTCAGAATTTATATCAGAAGCCTTATCGGCGCATTAGTGCTTGTTGTCGTTTTTTGGATGGTTTAAATGCTATCGCTGAGAAGACAGACGAAATGGAGAGAATGGAAGCTGAAGCTCGATTTATTCGTGCTGTACAATACTTTTATCTGGCTTCTTATTATCACGATGTACCGCTTGTGACTAAAACATTGTCTTTGGACGAGGCTAATAGTGTAAAGAAGTCTTCCCGTATGGAAGTACTTCAATATGCAGCTGATGAGTTAAAAGATGTTGCAAATATTTTACCTAGACAGAAAGATCTTCCTAAAAATGAGTTGGGACGTGCTACGGCACAGGCTGCATTGGTTTATCTTGCCCGTACATATCTGATTATGGAGGATTTTGAAAATGCTGCGATTGCTTGCGGACAAATTATTGAATGGGGAGATAATCAGATTGATCCAGACTATCAAGGATTGTTCTATCAAACAGGCGAAGAAAGTAGTGAACATATTTTTGCTACTCAATTTGTCGATGATTTGGCAGGTCATGGCTTGCCACAGCATGCATACCCAATTAAAGATGGCGGTTGGTGTTTGGTAAATATATCTAATGCTTTATTTGAAGCGTATGATTTTGTGGATGGTACTCCTTTTAGTTATGAAGATCCTCGTTTTGATAAAAATAATTTTGGGGCTAACAGAGATCCTCGTTTGGATTATACACTTTATTATGATGGTGCAACCTTCAAAGGAACTGTATATAATTGTAATCCAGAGGCGACTGTTGCTGATAAAATAGGTCCGGGGCAAACAACTCAAACTGGGTATCTTCTCCGGAAATATTTAGATGAGACATGGAGTGGTGACATCAATTCTTGTGGAACAAATGTTCCATTGGCTCGTTATGCCGATGTGTTATTAATGTATTTGGAAGCAAAAGTACGCGGTGGATCAACGATTACCCAAACACTTTTAGATCAAACAATAAATGAGGTTCGTGGTCGTTCTAGCGTAAATATGCCTCCTCTTACGGAAAAAGATCCACAGAAGTTATTTGAGTTGATTCAAAAAGAACGTATGATTGAATTGGCTTTTGAGGGATGGAGATTATGGGATTTGTTCCGTTGGGGAATTGCAGAAGAAAAATTAAATGAACCTATCTATGGGTCTCCTTTCTATGTCTCAGATCAAAGTTTGATGCAAATGAAAGATGGACAACCAGATTTGTATAGTCGCTGGTATGTAAATACGCGTTCGTTTGTTAGAGGACAAGAAGTTTGGCCCATACCATTGGCAGAGAAAAATATCAATCCAAACTTACGATGAAGTAAAGTAATCGTTGTTACAAACAAAACCTGAGGATTTCGTTCGACAAATCATTCGTTTTGTCGGTTTTATACGGAATCCTCGGGCTTCTCTATAATTGTAGTTACCATGAAACATGCCATTCCTTTTTATCTTTCCCTTTTGGCTTTTCCGCTGTTATCTGATGCTTTGTATGCACAAGACAGGCAAATGCCTAATGTGATTTTTATCTTGGCCGATGATATCGGTTATACAGATTTTGGCTGTTATGGTGCGACTCGGATAAAGACTCCTGCTGTAGATCAGTTGGCGGCAGAAGGGGTACGTTTTACTTACGCGTATGCACCTGCTTCTACTTCCTCGCCGTCCCGTTATGCTTTACTTACAGGAGAATATGCTTGGCGCAAGAACGTTGGTATCTTGCCTGCAGATGCTCCATTGAGCATAGATCCGGCAAGGATGACACTACCGGGCTTTTTGAAAAAACATGGTTATCGGACAGGGCTGGTGGGTAAATGGCATTTAGGATTGGGAGAAAAGGGGACACCAGTCGATTTCAATGAGGACATTCAGGCAGGTCCATTGGCCGTAGGATTTGATTATGCCTATTATTTCCCGGCTACGAACGATCGTGTCCCTTGTGTATACATTGAAAATACTCGTGTAGTGGGGTTGGAATCCGTTGATCCGATAACGGTTTCTTATCGCAGGAAGGTGGGAGACGATCCTACCGGGCATGAACATCCCGAACTGCTGAAGCTGAAACCTCACCTTGGCCATGACGCCA
>ULMB01001970.1_pt1 | contig 10753 bp, 8 predicted proteins | sample 1951571 | NCBI WGS metagenome assembly ULMB01 (sample SAMEA4835542, study PRJEB28245) | human gut metagenome | biome: gut microbiome; material: fecal sample | place: Denmark | collected 2008 | reverse complement strand
AATTCATAGAGACGGAAAAGTATGACGCAAAGCGCACCTACAAGAAGTTCTTGGGCTACAGTCCAGACGTTGCGGTCATCGACGACGTGATTGTCGGCATTGAGAACAGAGATGGCAACACTAACGTGCGCTTTAACCAAAAAGAAACTTTGGAAAGAATCTTCAAGCGACTGGATGCGTCGGGAGAGCATGTTGCTCGTGCCCGCATGGATTGCGGCTCGTGCTCGGAGGTGATTGTGGAAATGGTGGAGGCCCATTGTAAGCATTTTTATATCCGTGCCAACAGGTATTCTTCCTTCTACGCCTCCATGTTTGCCTTGAAGGGCTGGAAATCTGTCGAGATCAATGGCATCGAGTTTGAGTTGAACTCCATTCTTGTTGAAAAATGGAAGGGAAAGCCGTATCGTCTTGTCATACAGAGGAAAAGACGAACGGAGAGAAACCTTGACATTTGGGAAGGAGAGTACACCTACAGGTGCATACTGACCAATGCCTACGAGTCGAGTCCAAGAGATATCGTGGAGTTTTACAACCTTCGTGGTGGCAAGGAGCGAATCTTCGACGACATGAACAATGGCTTTGGATGGAGCCGGTTGCCGAAATCATTCATGTCACAGAATACAGTTTTCTTACTCATGATGGCTCTCGTCAGATATTTCTATAAAGCCGTCATGCAGAGAATGGAGACCCAAATGTTCGGATTGAGAGCCACCAGCCGAGTCAAGACCTTTGTTTTCAAGTTTGTCTCCGTCCCGGCAAAATGGATCAAGACATCACGAAGGCATGTATTGAACATTTATACTGACAACCATGCTTACGCCAGGTTGTTCCAGACAGGCTTTGGCTAAAGCCAGGTCTTTCTGGTTAAACTAGCGTATTACCTCAAGTCGCTTTGTGGGGTAGGGGGTGAGACATTTCTGCTGCGCAATAATATGTACGGCAAGATGAACATTTCTCGCTTTGCAAGCAAAAAACGCCTTTAGTCCTATTTGTTGCGGATTATAGGTATATAGGTTCCCGTCCCGCTCCTCCCTTGGGGCGTCCTTGTGGGTCATCCCTCCCTTCGCTCGGAAGACTCTAGTGAACTTGGCTATTCTCTCGCTCAAGTCGGGCTTCGGCATTGCCTGCTTCCTAAACAGTTGCAAGCCAGCATAGCAGGATCGGTACCGAAAACGTTGCAAAAAAGTGTTTTAAAAAGAATTTATACCGCTTTTTATAAAAAAAAAGCGAATTAGCCTTTCACAAGCCGTGTGAAACCACTTTTTGAGCGAAAAAAAACAGAAATTTCTTGAAAAACTTGGAGGATAAAAGAAAAATGCCTATCTTTGCACTGACAAATCCCGCCCGCTTCCCATAAGAACAGCGTACCCAGCGGGACATTTTTTGTATATAGACATGAGATATATCAAACAAGCGATGACGCTGGCACAACAGATCCAGATACTGCAAAACAGAGGTTTGATGATTGCTGACACCAATAAGGCAGAACGGACTCTTGATGTTATCAGTTACTTCCGACTAGCTGACTATTGGTATCATTTGGAGGCTAACCACTGCACTCACCAATTCCTACCCGACAGTCATTTTGAAGAAGTGCTGGCTTATTATTATTTTGATAAAGACTTAAAGGCTTTACTTTTTAAGGCTATTCAGACCATTGAGGTTGCTGTCAGATCGAAGGTTGTCAAACATTTTACCCCTACATGTGGCCCGTTTTGGTTTATGGATGCAGCGAGAGCTGTGAATCAAAGACGTTTCCAGGCAAACCTTTACACTATTAAGAAAGAAGTAGGTCGCTCTAAGGAACGGTATATCCGTGAGCATTTCCGAAAATACACAGCCCCCGATCTTCCACCAGTTTGGAAAACGTTGGAGGTGATTTCGTTGGGTGCACTCTCAAAACTCTTCAATAACTTCAGTGAGTCGCAACTGAAACATAATGTTGCACGTGAGTTTGGGCTGAATCATCACAAGTTTTTATCAAGTTGGTTGGAGAGCTTGACCTCACTACGTAACCACTGTGCCCACCATGCCAGAGTGTGGAATCGGGCATATCCCCTAAAACCAGCAATGCCAAGAGTAATGCCCAACAAGTGGATTACCAACTTCACATTTAGGGATGGGTCGCTTTATGCCCAACTGAGTTGTATTGTCTATTGGCTGAATGCCATTGATGCAAACAACACCTTCGTTGGGGACCTAAAGTTGCTGTTACTTCGCAATAAGTCGATAGATCCTGTCATGATGGGATTCCCGTCCAATTGGCGTCAGGAACCTCTTTGGCAGTTGTAGGGAGCGGCAGAACAACAGAAGAACGGGATGTTTCTGCCTCTTTCTGATGTCCTGCGACTGTCGTATCACCAAGCTTCCGTTTGTTGTTTGATAGTTGTATTCGATGAATACATGTGTCTGCAGTTAAAACAATTGAAAAATGATTGGATATTCTTATCAGAACAATCTTTTTGTTGTAACTTTGCGTGGAAATATCAAAACGCGAGTTTGGAATAAATGAATTTCAAGTCAATAGGTAACAAAATCAAGGGTAATCCTAAGATGATAGAGGGTACGGTGTATTCGATGCTCATCATCTGTAGCATTTCTCATTTTCTGAATGACATGATTCAGTCGATTATCCCTTCTATCTACCCGATAGTGAAAGATAAGTTTCATTTTTCGTTTGCACAGATAGGTATCATCACCTTGGTGTTTCAGATGACCTCTTCTATCCTGCAGCCTTTCACGGGACTTTATGCAGACAAGCATCCCCGTCCCTACGCCCTTTCCATCGGCATGTGCTTCACATTATTGGGGTTGATCCTCTTGGCTTTCGCTGAGAATTATTTTCTGATTCTCTTGGCGGTGTGTGTAGTAGGTCTCGGATCTTCTATCTTCCATCCCACGGCTTCGAGGGTGGCACAGATGGCATCAGGAGGAAAGAAAAGTTTGGCGCAATCCATCTTCCAGGTGGGTGGCAATGGCGGTTCTGCAGTAGGACCATTGTTGGCAGCCATCATCATCCTGCCCTTTGGCCAGCACGCCATTTCCTGGTTTGCCCTTGCTGCGCTGCTTGCTTCTATTATCATGATCAGGTTGGGGGTCTGGTATAAGGCGAGATTGTCCTATGTGGTAGATCATCCACAGAAGCAACCGCTTCTCAACACGCATATCTCCAAAAGGGTGAAGTATTGGGCCCTGTTTATCCTTATCATGCTCGTTTTTTCGAAATACTTCTACACGGCTTGTATCACGAGCTATTTCACCTTCTTCTTGATGGATAAGTTTGGCGTATCGGTGCAAGCCTCGCAGTTGTGTCTCTTCGTATTCCTTGCTGCCTTTGCCATAGGAACAGTGGCTGGAGGAATGCTGGGAGACAAGTTTGGTAGAAAGTATGTCATCTGGTTTTCTATTCTTGGTGCGGCACCTTTTGCCATTGCCATGCCTTTTGTAAACTTCACATGGACCATCATCTGCACTTTCCTGTCGGGATTGATCATTGCTTCGGCATTTTCCTCCATTGTCGTATATGCCACCGACCTGATGCCCGACAAAGTGGGATTGATAGCAGGTATCTTTTTCGGTCTGATGTTTGGTTTGGGAGGACTGGGGTCCGCCTTCTTCGGTTGGTTGGCCGACAAGACAAGCATCGAGTTCATCTTTCAGGTGAGTGCTTTCCTCCCATTGCTCGGCATCATCGCTGGATTCTTGCCGAATACGCAATCGACCAAAAAATGTTCGTAGGCTAAAACTACGAAAGCATCATAAATACACATCATTCACCATTTTAACATCAATCATTATGGAAGTAAAAGACAAAGTATTGGCAACTATGAAAGAGGCTGGTCAGCCTCTGAACGCAGGTAAAATCGCTGAGCTTAGCGGTCTCGATCGCAAGGAAGTGGACAAGGCTATGAAGCAGTTGAAGGCTGAGGGCGCAATCGTCTCTCCCGTTCGCTGCAAATGGGCGCCTGCAGAGTAAGAAACGCAATGGACTGCTGTCTGCGATTATCGCAGGCAGCAGTCCATCAAAGGCTACATGATGCGATGAAAGAGTTACTACTGGTTTTTATAGGAGGCGGCTCCGGAAGTATGCTACGCTACTTGCTTGGAAGATGCTTAGGATCCTCTGCGTTTCCTTTGGGTACATTTGCCGTCAACATCGTCGGCTGTTTCCTCATCGGCTTGTTGGGCACGTGGATAGTGCGCCACAGCCTATCCCCAGACCTGCGTTTGCTATTGGTGGTCGGTCTTTGTGGAGGATTCACTACCTTCTCCACATTCAGCAATGAGGCTTTGGGACTCATGCGTAGTGGACAGCCGTTGTTGTGTTTTGCCTATATTGTCGCCAGTGTGGCCCTTGGACTCATCGCTGCTTATGTGGGCATGAAACTATCATAAAGGATGAAAGAGAAAAAAGGTCTGAGAGATGACCACAGACCTTTGGAGTAGCCAATCATTTTTTTCTCTTATTGCTCGCCCTCATACGCATTGTAAGAAACGTTTTCCTGCTTCCATTTGTCCTTAGGAGTTACCTGGCTATCAGGATATCCTATGACGATGGTGTTCAAGGGAATCAAGAATTTGGGCAGTTTGAGCAATTTCGTCACGGCAGCACAGCGCTCCTTTGACGGATAAGTGCCTGTCCACACGGATCCAAGTCCCATTCCTGTGGCTGCCAGGAGAATATTCTCTGTGGCTGCAGAGCAATCCTGGACCCAAAACTCACGAGCGTCGCCTTCAAGTGCTTTGTTCATATCACCACAGACTACGATAGCCAGCGGAGCCTTGGCTGCCATGCCGGCATTGGGATTGGCTTCGGCGAGCTTCTCCAGCTGATCTTTGTCCGTAACGACAATAAAGTGCCACGGCTGCTTGTTTACTGCCGTTGGGGCAGCCATTCCTGCTCGAAGCAGCTTTTCTATCTTCTCTTTTTCAACGGGCCTGTCCTCATAGGAGCGGACAGAGGTGCGCTGGAGAATATTGTTGATGACCACCTCAGAACTATCTTGTTCCTGTTCTTGTTCCTGTTCCTTTTCTTTGCCTTTCCCTATTGTCACAAGATAACAGAGGAACACCAGGGCAATGCCAAGTGCTACGTTGAGAATCATTGAAATCTTCATGTTGTTTATTCCTATTTTTAAAGTTGACTATATTTAAGGAGCGAACCTGTTGGACAGACGAAGCGGCAGTAGGGCCGCATGATCACCGTCGAGAGTGCCACAAAGGCTATGGCGATGGCAATGACTATCCACGATGCAGACTGGAACGCAAAGGCCGAGAATGGCTCATAATCAATCCACTCGAACCATGCGCCAGTCCACAGACATAGCATGAGGAGGGCCCACAGTATCTGGCGAAACATATCCAGGCGCTTGACGGTCTTCGGTTTCATGTGGATTTTGTATCCTACACATTTTCCTGCAAGCTCTTGTAAAGAACCAAACGGACACACATGCGTGCAATAGTATGATTTCTTGCCAAAAAGAGGATATACGAAGGCGGTGATAAGCATGATGACCGGAACGATCAATGCCATCACGTTCATACCATTGGACATGTAGCTGATAATCGATGTGTAGTTCAGAAACGATCCACACCAGAATCCAAGTACTATCACATTAAGGATTTGCTGACCTATTCGATATCGTCTGTCCTTGACAAAAAGCGGCAGGATGGCGGCCAAAAGAACCACGATCAGTCCGGCTATAGCCTTAGGAGAGAAATCAAACGCTGCGGATGCAGACTCCTTTACAGGATTCTTTGCCGCATACTGAAGTCCGCGCTGTACGTTTCCGATGATAGCCTTGGAGGAGAATGTCGCACCAGTCACCCCGTCTACTTTCATTTTCTGTGCGTCTTCTATGGTCTGTCCATCCCATTTGGAAAGAAGTGCTGAAGCCTCCCCAAAGAATTCGGGACTCTCGGAGTTGGCGAGGGCCTTGATATTCTTCACCCTGCCGTCCTGCAAGGTGATTTCCAAAGGCACAGTACCTCCGTAGCCAATAATGTCCTTTCCAAGTTCAGTAGTATTCAATCGTACTGATCCATCCTCAAGTACGACCATTGTCTCTGTCTTTTGCAAGTCCTTCTGCTGCTGCTTCAGTTCTCGTCCTGCCACCTTGCCGTCCCTACGTATACTGACAGCCACAACCATCAAGACGCAGGTGATCAAACACAGCAGTTGTTGTAGTTTTCCAGAATAATTGATCATATTGTTTATCTTTACTATTGCAATATAAGTAGTGAGTTCATTCTATTTGACCCATAAAATTCGACAAGGTTTATTGCATTGACATTGTTTAACCTGTTTTGATGGTATAAAATACTGTTCTTCGATCATTCTTGTTTTGTGCCCGGAGCATGATGTCGGAGTTAGAAGTCCTCCTGTGGGGCCTCTTTCTTCTCCCATCCGGCACTATATACCTCGGAGCGAGAGCGGAGGCGAGAGACGAGGCGGTCGAGTAGCGCCTTGTGTTCTCCCAGCGTCTCCATGTTGCAACATACCGTCACCCGTTCCTCGTCGCCTTTGTAGAACAGGGAGTTGAGTTTCACATTCTTGTCAAAGGCAAGGGTGTCCGTGATGAGTTTCTGGATGCTCTCAGACACATTCCTCTGACATTCCGCCCGCACGGAATAGTGGAACACGCCAGCCGTCCTTTTGCCCAAGAATGTGCATAAAGGACGGAAAAGGCAGTGAGTCACCAGTACGCAGGCCACCAGGATGGCGGCTTCCCTATAAAGGCCTACGCCCGACAGCGTACCGCAAGCAGCTGAGCACCATATCGTGGCAGCGGTATTGAGTCCTCTTACTGTGAAGCCATCCTTTAGGATGAGACCACCACCCAGGAAGCCGATGCCCGATACGATCTGTGCCGCCACACGAGAGGGGTCTCCCTCCTCCTCGGTCATGGCGTAGGACAACACCGTGAAGGCTGCGGCGCCTACCGAGACGAGGATATTGGTACGCAGTCCGGCATTGCGCTGGCGGAACTGTCGTTCCACGCCGATCAGTGTGCCCATGAGAAAGGCACAGCCTACTCTTGCCAAATAATCAGTCAATAGAATCATCTTCTTGTTTTTTCTGCAAAGGTAATAGCTTTTTTTGATAGTACGTCTTAGAACCCGATTAGAGTGGTATTAGAAATCGATTAGAATCAAAAATCTTCTTCTTTTGGGAGTAAGAAAAGCGCATATTCTGATTCCTGCGTATCAAGGAAGAGTCCCTCTAATCCTGAAGCCAGGGCATTGGAAATGAGTGTCCTTATCCGCTGATCTCCATCAGGTAGCAGTCTGCCCAGATGGTGATGTCGATGCGGATACTGAGACCCTCTTTGCGGTAGGAGAGGATGTTGGAGGATGGTCGCTGGGAGGACAAGGTGAAGCCGATACGAGCGATCCATTCGGCATAGTGGCGGTAGATGCGCTTGTCCCAAAAGACCAGTTGGAGGGAACCTGCGGGGTGGTCTATCACGGCGAAGGCGAGAGGACCGTCTGCCTTCAGCTGACGGTCGAGCGGTCGGGAGGCTTGGAATGAGCTATCGGGCAGGGAGACGCGATAGCCCCACAGATGGTTGTTGGAGGCGTCGTTAGGCTCTGGCAAGCGCATCCGTCGCATGGCATATTTGCGGAAAGGAGCCCAGCGCGTGCCCTGCTTGGACTTGGAGGCCTGATACTGGAGAAGTTCGGGAAGATGCGGAAAGTTGTTGGCAGCAGGCTGGGCAAGCGCATGGGGCGCAAGGGCCAGCAAGAGAAAAGGAAGAATCAACCGTAATAGTTGATTGTGTGGAAGCAGGTCGCAGTGGCAACTCATGATATAGGATTTTTTATCATGGCACATGGTAAGAACCCGTAGTACGGAGTCGCACCATGCGCCATGATAGCCAGACTATTCGTCGAGCACGCTGTCCACTTCGCGCATCCAGCTATCGACGATTGCATCGGTAGGCATTCGCCAGTCGCCACGTGGCGAGAGGCTGACGCTGCCCACCTTTGGTCCGTCGGGCAAGCAGCTGCGCTTGAACTGCTGCGAGAAGAAGCGCCAGAAGAACGTGTGCAGCCAGTGGTGGACAAACTCGCGGGAGTATTGGCCCTCGAAGGCGTGCATGGCCAGCATGAAGATCTTCTTGGGGCGGAAACCGAAGCGGAGGAAATAGTAGAGGAAGAAGTCGTGGAGTTCATAGGGACCCACCAGGTCTTCCGTCTTCTGTGCGATGTTGCCCTGGTCGTCGGCAGGCGTCAGTTCGGGCGAGATCGGTGTGTCGATGACATCGTGGAGCACCTCGTGGGACGTGCGTCCGTCCTTGGAAAGCTGCTGGGAGGCCTCGTCGGAGTCGGCCACGAAGGCCACGAGGTGGCGGATGAGCGTCTTGGGAATGCTGACGTTGACAGCATACATGCTCATGTGGTCGCCATTGTAGGTACACCATCCGAGGGCCAGTTCGCTGAGGTCGCCCGTGCCGATGACCAGTCCACCATACTTGTTGCTCAGATCCATGAGGATCTGCGTGCGTTCGCGTGCCTGCGAGTTTTCGTAGGTTGTATCGTGGACGGAGGCGTCGTGTCCGATATCGGCAAAATGTTGTGTGACGGCCTTGGCAATGCTGATCTCATGGATAGAGACGCCTAAAGCCTCCATCAGCGAGATGGCGTTGTGGTAGGTGCGGTCGGTCGTGCCGAAGCCCGGCATGGTCACGGCGACGATCTGTTTGCGGTCGATCCCCAGGCGGTCGAAGGCGCGCACGCAGATGAGCAGAGCGAGGGTGGAGTCGAGTCCGCCGCTGATGCCGATGACGACCGACTTGGCATGGGTGTGGGCGATGCGTTTGCAGAGGCCGAGCGTCTGGATGTTGAGGATCTCCTCGCAGGAAGCCCGCATGTTGTCGGCCTTCGGGATGAAGGGGTGGGAATCCACTTCGCGCAGCAGTTGCCACTCCTCCTTCAGCGTCTCCGGCAGCATGGCCTCGTTGGTGATGCAGGTGTAGCCCCGCTCCTGAGGCCGGAGTGCGCGTTGTGCATTGACATAGGTGCTGTTGCTACGGCGCTCGGCGCGCAGGCGGTCGATGTCGATTTGACTCACCACCAGTTGTGGCTCCAGCGAGAACCGATCCGACTGCTTGATAAGGCGTCCGTTCTCGATGATCAAGGCGTTGCCACCATAGACCACATCCTGCGTGCTCTCTCCGTAGCCACATCCGCTATATACATAGCCCGAGATATTGCGTGCGCTCTGCTGCTTCAGGAGGTTGATCAGGTAGTCGTGCTTGCCTATCAACTCATCGGAGGCCGAGAGATTGAAGATGATGTCCGCCCCGCTGAGAGCCAGCTCGGTGCTCGGCGGGTTGGGTGCCCATACGTCCTCGCAGATCTCTATGCCAAAGCGCGCGTCGCCGTAAGTGTGGAAGAGCTGGCGCCTGGCAGTCAGAAGCACGTCCTCCCCCGCGTAGCAGAGCGGCGTGTCGTGGAGGTCCTGGGCCGAGGCAAACCACCGTTTCTCATAAAACTCACTGTAGTTGGGCAGAAACGTTTTTGGCACCATACCGAGGATGCGCCCCTGCTGGATGACGATGGCACAGTTGAGCAGCAAGTTGCCCACCTCGACGGGTGCGCCGACGATGGCGATCACGTCCTTGCGCATCGTAAACTCCAGGAGGCTGAGCACCGCCTGCTCCGCCCCGTCGATGAGGGTGCGCTGGCGAAACAAGTCCTGGCAGGTGTAGCCCGTGAGGGAGAGTTCGGGGAAGACGACCACCTCGACATGCTGGCGCTCGGCCTCGTCGATGAGGCGCTTGATCTCCTCCAAGTTGTAGTGGAGGTCTGCGACGCGCACGCTGGGGATGGCGGCGGCCACGGTAAGGAATCCGTACTTCATAGTTTTTGGCGATTTATCTGATGGTCACTTGCGTTGCCCCGTAGCCATACTCCTGGAACGAGGCATCCTGATATTGGAAATGCTTGTACTTGTAGTTGAGCTCATGGATGATGGCCTGGCGCAGCACGCCCTCGCCCTTGCCATGGATGAAGATGATCTTCTGTCCCTTGTTGGTCTTGTAGCGGTCGAGCACGCGGCGGAAGACATCGAGCTGGTAGTCGAGGATGTTGCCACTCGACATGCCGGCCGTCGTCTCCAGCAGTTGGTCTGCATGGAGGTCCACGATGATCTTGTCGTTCTTGAGCACCTGCTTCACCTGTCGGCTCTTCGACTGTGCCGGTTCATAGCGTTTGACGAGCTTGCCCCGTTCGGGATTGACGGCTTCGGGAGCAAGATCGTTGAGCACGGCCGCATTGTCATGGCGCGCAGGCTGCACGGCCTTGCGCTCCTCTTTGGGGCGAGCGTTGCCCCCGAAGAGCTGGCTCTTCAGTTCTTCGGCAGAGACGTTGAAGCCATTCTGCGGCTTGCCCTCCTCCATGACGGGGTAGAGCAGGGCTGGCTGCTCGAAGAAGTCGTTGTCCGTGAACGTATTGAGTTTGAAGAACTTCACGCCGTCCAGGCGGAGCTGCACATCGACGGCGGGCAGACGGAGAAACGTCTTCTGTCGCTTGTAGAGCAGCAACTGGATGCAGAGGTGCTCCATCGTGTTGAGCTGTTCGCGTCCGATTTCCTCCAGGAAGAGTTTCGTGTTGGGCTCCACCTCTCCCGTCTGTCGCAGCGACCAGGTGCTGCCCTCTGCCACCAGGTAGGTGAAGTGGACATAGTAGTTGGAGTCGTTGACAAGGTAGGACTCAAAGCGCGTCGTACTGAAGTTTTGCTTGTCCATCG
>ULMB01010948.1_pt1 | contig 10767 bp, 8 predicted proteins | sample 1951571 | NCBI WGS metagenome assembly ULMB01 (sample SAMEA4835542, study PRJEB28245) | human gut metagenome | biome: gut microbiome; material: fecal sample | place: Denmark | collected 2008 | reverse complement strand
ATTTACATTCCAATATGGTTAGATTTATTATCCGTTTTTTCTCCCTGAAATATGCAAAACTAATATTTTCTACATATTAATTTGATACAAGTATTGATATAAAATAATATAACAATACAAAATACGACATTAATTTAAAAAATCGTCTGTCGATAATCCGCAAATTATTATAGATTATACATCGACATACTTGTATTTTATATAAAATTTGAAGTTTTGTCAATATCTTCTTTCACTAAAAACTCTTTTTCAAGCCACTTTTCGTTTCTGCTTTTAAATATTATACATGAGTCTTTATGTTCTCTTAATATGTCAAAGAGCTCTTCTTTTAATTTAAGGTATTTAGGTTCTGAAAGTTCGCCTTCAAATACCGATTTTTGTATATGATTAAGATACCTTTTGCAAATATTAAAAACTTTTTTCAATACATAAGGATTATCTTCATCGTTTACCTGAATATCATATATTAAAATTATATACATTTCTACCACCATATTTTAAACGGGGAATATTCTTTTTCTCCGAGCAAATGTTTTATTATTTTATAAAGTTCAAGTCTCATTAAATATCTATAAGAAACATCTCTATTTAATGTTCTATGTTTTATAGTAGTCTTTAATCTTTTTTCTACTTCTCCCATAATATTTTGAAGAACATTTTCTTTTAATCTTAAAAAATTGCTTTCTTTATCAAAATCATTTTCAGATATAATATTTTTATTTAATAAATAAAATATTAATCTGTCGACTATTAAAGGTTTAAAAATTTCGGCGACATCCAAAGATAAAGAAAATCTTTTAACCGAAGGTTCATGCAAATAACTAATAGTTGGATTTAACTGCGTTCTATAAATTTCAGAAAGTATTTTTGTATAAAGAACGGAGTTTAAAAAACTTATTAAAGAGTTTATCATATTGTCGGGCGGACGCTTTACTCTTTTTTCAAAATCTATTTCCTGATTTATTATTTTATTCCAACTTCTATAATATATTCTGTGAACATTTCCTTCAATTCCCATTATTTCATCTATTCTGTTATAAGAATCTAAACTTTCTTCAAGTTTTGTTATCGATTCTATCTCTTCGTTTAAATCTCGTCCTCTAACATTATAATATTTCAAATTTCTTAATATATTTTCAGTCGCTCCGTAAACGAATTTTTTAGCTAGCGAAATTCTTTTTTGATAATCGGTATAAAATCCAACTTGTTGAACTAGCAAATCGCCCGAAACCAATTTTTCTCTCGGATAAAAACTTCCTGCATAAAATTCGTAATAATTAAAAAAATGAACGCATATTCCCGTTTGAGATAAAAAATTAATTAATTTTGTGTTAATCGTAATCTCTCCAAAAGCGTAAATATCGTATATAACTTCTATTGGCAGATTTCTTTTCTCTCCTGTAGGTTTAATAAATTGCAAAGTATTATCTTTTCTTTTAAGCTCTCCGCTTGAAAATAAATAATAAGAATCTCCCATATTAAAAACCTCTTATATATAACAAAGTTCATAATAAGCGCATTTCAAACAACTTTTTTCGTTTATCGGTTTTGGAATATTTTTACTTTTAATTATTTTATCTATCGTCTCAAGTTGATTTTTTATATCTTCAATATCGTTATCATTTAAAATAACTTCTTCTGTATATTTTATTTTCGGAATATTTAATTGCCCTTTAATATCTTCAAAACCATGATTTTTCAAAATAAAAAGATAATATTTAATTTGATTTATAGCCATTTGTTTTTCTTTTTTAGATTTTTTTATTTCATGCACAATATTCTTTTTAAGAAAATCTATATTAACTATATTGTCGATTAAAAAATTATGTTTTTCGTTTTTATAAGTCGTCTCGTCAATAAACTTTCCAATCTCAACCAATTCGCTTTCCTGCTCCATAGACAAATTATGATAAGAAAGCCAAACTTTCCTCATGCATAAAAAACTATAGGAATAAATAGTTCCAGAAACATATTTTATTTCTTCTTCGCCGTCTAAATGCATCTATTTTCAAACTCTAATTTTTCGTCTAATTCTTTTATAAGTCCTAATTCTTTATCGTATTTTGAATTACTTATAAATATATTTTCAAGTCCTTTATTTTTAATTTCTTTAATGCAATATTTTTCAAAATATAATGGAGCGCTTAAAGTATAATCCATTATTTCGTCTATTATATCAATTTTATCTTCGCCAAAAGCTTCTTCATATTTTTGAAATATATTTTTTTCATTTAATTCTTTATAAAAAATTCGTGGAATAACCGTTATATTTTGTATATTTCTAAATTGTTCTTCGGCAGTTCCTTTGTCTATTCCGCCAATTGGCAATATCTCCAAATCTTTAATATTCTTTTTTATTGTCTTATAATAACTATTTTTATTATCTACATTTTTAAGTTTTTCAATGTCGTAAACTTTATTTATATAATCTTGTTTATCTTCTTCGGTAAAAATTTTATTATTATATTCTTGTATATGTTCTACAGAAAATTCAAAAATATCTTTATCGTAAACCGTTTCTACTCCGACTTTTGTATCGCAAATAAAAATATTTGGTTCGTTTTCTTTATAAATTCTGTTTCTGTAGCATCTTCCCATTCTTTGAAGCAAACTATCTGCAGAACACATATCGGTATATAAAATATCAAAATCTATATCCAAACTTGCCTCGACTATTTGAGTCGAAATCCATATTCCAGCGTCATTATTTCTTTTTTCTTCTTTTGTGGAAGCGAATTCTTGTATTTTATTTTCTTTTTCTTTTCTTTCTTTAAAAATAAATCTTGAATGAAGTAAATTAATTTCTATATTTTGTTTATTTTCTTTTTTAAGTTCTATATAAACATCTTGCGAGCGTCTAACCGTATTGCAAATTATAAGGAATTTGTTATTTTTAGCTTTTTCCAAAATTTCATTATATTCAAAATCTTTCTCTTCATATTTTATTTTATGCCTTATTATAATATTTTCTTCATTATCTTTTTTGTAAAAAGGTTTTTCGGCTATTTTTATATTTTCTTTGCCTATAGTTTCTTCCAGAAAATATTTTACTATTGGCGGAAGAGTAGCCGTCATTATGCAAAATTTTCCTCCCAAATCGTTTACAACTTTAAGCCCAAAAATTAAAAAAGAAATTATATCGGGAGTATAAGATTGAATTTCGTCTATTATAATTTTGCTATATTTCAAAGTCGCTGGGAATATTTCAGTTCCAAGAGATTTAAAAACAAAATAAAAAAGTTGGTCTACCGTGCATATAGTCAATGGATAAATTAAATGCCTTGTTTCAATATATTTTAATTGATAATCGTCAATTTCTTCGTCTTTTCTCATAATGCTTTTTGCATCAGAATGCAAGAAAGTAAATTTATTTTTATCGTAATAATTTTCGTCCCATATTCTTTTATAAATAGCGTTAATCGACACTTTAATAGGCAAAGTATAAAAAGTTTTTGAATCTCCCGCCCAAAGTAAAGCTCCTTCAGTTTTTCCAATTCCTGTGGAAGCTACAACAATTATATTTTTATCTTTATTTTCTTCTTTTCCCATAAATTCTTGAACTTTATTAGGAAATGTTATATTTGTATCTTTTTCTTTTTTTATTTTAAAAGCATCTTCAACATATTTGGATGCATTTTGAGCTTCTAATTCTAAAGTATCAATACCAGCGCTTGCGGCATAATCTATTTTATTTAGCATTCCTTTTACCACTATAAATTTAAGCCAAAATTGATATGGATTTTCTATATCATCGCTAAAAAGTCCATTTCCAAGAATTGCATTCATATGTATGCATAATTCTTTTGGGATTAAATTTTTATCATAGAAATTGCAATAATATGCTAATTCTTTATCTACAACTTCTTTTAGATTAAATTCGTTAATATTTATATTTCTATTATGGTGATTATATATCGCGCTTATTAAAACGGATATATCATTATCGCTAAATTCTTTATTAAGTTCATTATAATCTAAAAATGCGCAACTGAGAACTCCATGAGGTATTTCTTTACTATCTAAATATAAATCGTCAAATTTTTCATCGTTTTTATAATTATCATATATGTTATTTTTTATTCTATTTTGAAATCTGCTATTAATTTTGCCTATATCATGATATTTACAAGCTATTTTAATTAATCTTAATTCTTTTTCCTCTTCTTTGAATTTAGTTTTATACATTTTTTCAAATTTATTAAAAATATTTAAAAGTTTTTCCGTATGTTCCTGAACTGTTTGAACGGGGTCGGATTTAGCTATAAAAGTATAATTTTCTTTATTCTCCGTAGCCATCATAAAACACTCCTAAATTATCATCGTCAATTAATATTGGATTTTTAAAATATATTGTCGAATTACTTTTTTTAATTAGTTTTACATCTATTTTCTTTTTCCATTTTCTAATTTTTAATTTTTTTGTATCAAATTCTTTATTTAATTTATAATTTGTCCCTACTATATCTTTATTAATAATATTTTTAAAATATGAATTAGGAATATACGCATCATTTTTCATTTCAATTTCGGTAGCTTCTTTTAAAGTAGTATCCTTTACGCTGTCAATTCTTAAAATATCTTCATGTCTTCCAAGTGCGGGATATATTGATGGCTTTTTTAGTTTATCTAATATTTTATTAAATAAACTTTCATCTTCTGGTATGATATGAATTATTAGATTAGCGTCTATTATAAGTTCGACATATCCCAAACCTCTTGTTATGCCGTCTTTACCTTTTCCCGTTTTATCTTTAAGTGCGCTTCTAAAGTAATCAGCTGTTCCACCTATTCCTTTTTCATTTTTTCTATAAACAAAGTAATGATGTCTATTACTAATTTTATACTCTTTATTTTTACTATTATAAGTATAAGGTTCAAATTGTATTCCAAAAAAATATTTAGTATACATATTAGATACGGAACTTGAACTTGTGCCTTGTATACTAATTTTCATCGGAATATAATTTTCCTCAAAACCGCATGCTTTGTGTATCATACCTATAACGGTTGAATAAGGCGGTAATGGATAACTTTCTTGAAATGATATACTTATAGGCTTTTTATAATTTACCATGTTTTGATAGCATTCTATTTTTATAGCTCTATTAAACATAATATTTATCTACCTCTTTTAAAAGCAAATCAAATACTTCTTTTATTGTTTTTGGATTAAATGCCTTTTTTATATCTTCAGAATTATTAAATACAGAACCCAAATAACCAATGATAGTATTATTTTTTATTTCATTATCAATATTTTCTAATGTGTTCTTAATAGTATTTATATCTAAATCAATAGTATTTTTTATTAAATTTAATTTATTATCAAAAAAAGGATTTTTTATATTATAAACTCCGCCTATAATAAATACAGGAATTAAAGTTTCTCTTCTCCCTCTAATATTCCTATACAATAATTTAATAACATTTAATAAATCTTTTACTCTTTTAGCTTTTTCTTTTGGAAGTATTTCAATAGGCTCTTTAGCCGATTTTATCTCGTCTATCCCTACTTTATTTAAATCAATAGTAATTGTATAAGCGTAAAGCGATTTATGTATTTCAACTTGAACTAAACTATTATCCAAATTTTTTCTTTTGGCAAGTCCTGAATTTGTTAAAAAATCCAAATTACTACTATATGGTTCAAGAGATATAGCGTTACTTAATCTTACTACGGCTCTTCTCGTATCTGAAGAAGTTTCTGCATCCGTTTTCATATATCCGAACAAATCTATTTCTTCAAATTCTTTTATATTTGAATTTGGAGCAAATTGCACAACCTTTTTATTGCCTTTTCCTTTAGGTTCTACATCCGTTTTGTTCCATCCGTATTCGTCCATTAATTGTTCAACTATGCTATATCGCAAAGCTTGTCTCGATATATATGTGTATATATTTCCATCAGCTCTGCTTATTTTCTTTAATGAGGAATAATTACTTCCTCCTTCTCCATAATTAGCGCTTTCTAATTCGCAAATAATACTTAAAGTTAAACCTTTATTTTCCATTTTTTACTCCTTTTTTATAATCTGAAGATTTAAGTCCTAATATAAATGCATATCCAATTTCCCTAAAATCATCTATACTTTGTGAAACTTCAGAAAGTATCTTTGGTATAGGTAAATCGTTAGCTATATACATTCTTATTATAGTATTAAAAAATAAGTCTCTATTTCCTGTTTGCACTGAATTTAATAATTGGTAAATAAATCCTTTTATTTTATTATCAGCTTCTTTTGGGTCTCCCAAGTCCTTTTTTAACTTATAACCCGCTTTTCTACCTCTTTGAGCATTTGTAAGTTTTTGAGATTGTTGATTAATATCTTTTTTATCATTTTCATTATTTTCTTTTTTATTATTCATGTTATATCCTCCAATATATTTTTGTTTTATTTGAATTTTTAATAATGAATATAAAAAATTTAAACTCATTTTTGGTTTTTTATTATTTTCTTTATTATCTTTTTTATGACTATTTTCATCAGATAAGAAAGATATAATAATACTATATATTAAATTATATTGATTGCAATAATTAAATAGATTTTTTAAACATTCGTCAAAAATAGAAATTTTATTTTTTTCATTGCCAAATAAACTTATATCTCTTATTTTAGACAAAGTTTCAAATTCTTTTTTACAATTATGTATTATATTTAAAATATCCTTACTAATAATTTCTACGGAATAATATTTATTAGTTTTTATTTTACTTATAACTTGTATAGAAGCTAATTCTTTAGTTTTTAATTCTAACATTTTTTCTATTATTCTATTTACAATATCAATCTTTTTGACTTCAGAAATTTCTTTCTCAAATTTTTTATTTATTTCTATCAAATTATTTATTCTATTATTATAGTTAGCAAAAATAATACCGTTATTTGTATCCGTAAAACCAAGAATAGCGCATGAATAAATCATATAGCATATAGGGCAAATATATGTATCTGGTTTTTTATTCCAATAAACGGAAGTTTTTTTGCTCATATCTTCCGCTGAAGAAATTAAAAAACTTATTTTTATTTTAAAATCTGATTTGTTAAAGTTCCTATCGCAAATTATACAATTAGAAGATTTTTCATTTAAACCTGAAGCTACAAAATCATTACATTTTTCAAATAAATTATTTTTGATAGAATTAAATAAATCTACACTTTTTATAGAATTTCTTTTTGTTTGAGAATTATATTTTAAAAAAGCTATATCATAATAAATTAAAGAAATTTTATTAAGGGCTATTTGTGATAATATTAAATAATTTTTTAATTTAGAATTTTTAGAATTATTCAAATATTCTATAATATTTGAAAATGATTTCATTATTTCCTCTTCTTGTTTTTTCTTTTTTGCTTCTTCATAGGATTTAATAATTTTTCCAAATTTTTTATCTCCTATAATAGTGCAAATTGTATTTATATAGGCGCTTTCAAACATTTTATAATAAAAATCCATACTCTTATTACTTAACTTTGAAATATTTAAATTACAAAGTTTATGTATTTTAGTGCTATCTCCAAATTTGTTTAATAAAATATTTATATATGCATTGGTTATTTTATCAATTTTATTTTTTATGAACTTTTTACTAACATACAAATCTTGCCCTTCATAATAATAATCTTTTATATCGTTTTTTACTTCTTCTTTATTTTTACCTTTACTTGCTTCAGCTTCTTTTAAAACTTCTATAAATCCTATAATCCCCGCATTAAAAAGAAATGTATCTAAACTTGCAAAAGGTTTTTCGTTTTCAAATTGTTTATTTTCTTTAGTAGATTTATTAATTTTTTTACTCGCCATAAATTAACCTTCCTCGCTTTTTAATTCTTCTATTGCTTCAAACATTCCGAATCCTTCGCTTCGTCTGCTGCCGATTCCCGTTTTATATAATATATTCAAAAGTTCGCTGTCTCCTTCTAATATATATTCTCCTATTGAAGAATTAATTAAAATATTCTTAAAACTAACGACTGTTTTTCTTGCCAAATTATTATAAGGCTTTAATTTTATATTTGAATTTACTTCGTTTAATTTTAAATCTCTAATTAATCTCGAAACGGAATAATTAATCTGTTCGTTAAAATCGCTATCGTTAAAATCAAAATAAATATCTGCTCCCTTTCGTTTTTTATTAATCGTTATTTCTTTATGATTTCTCAAAACTAAAGGACTTAAAAATTTTATGCGAACTCTGTTAGACATTATATTTTTTTCGTTTACCATAGTTATATTTTTTAATTCCATTTTATTATTTTTAAGCGGATAAGAATATTTTTCATTTTCTTTATTATCGATTTTCTTATTTATCATTGAATTAAACGAATTATAAAATTCTATAAACTGCTTATTATCGTATATCGAAAAAAGAACATTGAAATAATTTCTATCAAGCTCTATTTTTTCTTTCTCTATTTTTGGTTTTGGCAAATAAACTGAAAAAGTAAAAAATTTCCCTGTCGGTTTTTCGCTGTATATTTCTTTATAACTTTCATTAAAATTTTTTTCCAAATTATTTTTTATAAAACTTAAAATTAATATTCTATAATCTTTAGGGATTATATTATTTTCAAGCTCAAAATGTAATTTTATTCTCATAATTTATACCAACTATTACTAATAATTTTATATAGTGTATTTTAACATTATTATTTTAATTGTCAATAAGAAATATGATAATTTTGGAGATTTAATATTTGTAGTTATTATTTAATCAAACTTGAAAAATCAAGCATATTTTTAAATATTTTATCAACCAAAGAAAGCAAAGCGATTCTATTATTTTTTAATTTATCGTCATCTACCATAACCATAATCTCTTTAAAGAAATTATCTAAAGGTTCGTATAAACTTGAAAGCATTGAAAAAGTTTTTTGATATTCTTTATTTTCTATAAGTTTTTTTATTTGAATTTCTTTTTCTTTATAGATTTTATATAATTCTCTCTCCGCTTTTTCTTCTAAAATAGATTCTTCAAAAATCAATGTATTAGAAGTTTTTATAATATTTTTTACTCTCTTAAATACAAGCAAAAGATTTGAAAATAATTCTTCGTTTTTCTTTCTGAATTCGTCTATAGCCGAAATTTTTAAATAAGCGTCATATATATCGTCAATTTCGGTTGAAAGAACTCCCGAAATAGAATCTTTAGAAAAATGCAAATCGTTTTCAAAGCGAGATTTAAAAAAGTCGAATATATCATTAATCAAATTTTCGCTTTTATTATTTTTCGATTCTTTCGGCATAGAGTTAATTGTCTCTTCAATTAATTTTTTCAAACTCAAATGTTTTTGTGATTTAACTAAAATATTTATTATTCCAAGCGCTTGTCTTCTTAAAGCGTTAGGGTCCTGCGAACCAGTAGGAATATCGCCGACATAAAAACCAGCGACTATATTGTCAATTTTATCTAAAATTGCAATCGCTTTTCCCGTATCGTTTGAAGGAATATCGTCATTTGCAAATAAAGGTTTATATTGTTCTTTAATCGCAGTCGCTATATTTTCGCCTAATCCCATTTCTTTTGCAAAATAAGAACCCATTATTCCTTGAAGTTCGGGAAATTGATAAACCATATTGCTAACCAAATCGGCTTTCATATATTTTATTGCTTTTAAAATATTATCTTTATTTTCGTTATAATTTAAAGCCTCAATTAAACTTGCAGCGTTTTTCTCAAGCCTATTAACTTTATCCGCGACGCTTCCTAATTCTTTTCTAAACATTAACATTGCAAGACGAGTATTCATTTCGTCCATTCCTTTTTTAATATCTTCTTGATACAAAAATCTTCCGTCCGAAAGTCGCGCCGTCAAAACTCTAATATTTCCCGCAATTATTTGAGGAGTTTTTGGTTGATTTGCAGTTATAACAAATATATTAGTCAAATCTCCGTTTTTATTATTATTTTTTTTAATTAATGGAAAATATTTTTGATGCTCAATCATTTCGCTAGTTAAAACTTCTTTAGGAACTTCCAAAAATTTAGAATCAAACTCCGCCGTTAATAAATAAGGCTCTTCAACCAAATCGACTACAATCTCGGAAACTTTATTTTTTGAAACCGCTTCAAAATTATTTTCTTTTTCTATTTTTTCAAGTTGATTTATTATATTTTCTAATCTTTTTTCTCTTGAAACTATAACATGTTTTTTTAATAAAATTTCTTCGTAATCTTTCGGATTATTTATTTCTACAAATTCGGGAGATAATAATCTATGTCCCGTGATTTTATTATTAGTTTCAATTCCCGCGATTTTAGTTTTTATAATTTCGTTTCCAAATAAAGCTACGATATTTCTTATTGGACGAACAAAAGCAAAATCTTTATCGCCCCAACGCATTTTCTTTTTAAAATCTATACTTGCAATTATATTTTCTAAATTCTCTTCAAATAATTTTTTTGTTTCAATTCCTTTTTTTTCTTTTTTGACATAAATATATTTTTTGCCGTTTAATTCTTTTAAGTAAGGTTTGTTAAAAGATTCTTTTTCGTCAATATCTTTTATATTTTTAATTTCAATATTATTCGCTTTCAAAAATCCTTCTCCCGCTTTTGTTAAAACTCCGTCTTTAATCGCGCTTTCAAGCAAAGGACCTTTTGATTCTATAATATCGTCTTTTGATTTTTCTTCCGCTTCTTCTACTAAAATAGACAATCTTCTTGGAGTCGTAAAAGAAGTTATCGATTTAAAATTAAGTCCGTTATTTTTTAATGTATTTTCAATAATTTTCTTAAAACTCAAACTTGCAGGATATGCGAAA
>ULMB01016540.1_pt1 | contig 10816 bp, 8 predicted proteins | sample 1951571 | NCBI WGS metagenome assembly ULMB01 (sample SAMEA4835542, study PRJEB28245) | human gut metagenome | biome: gut microbiome; material: fecal sample | place: Denmark | collected 2008 | reverse complement strand
ACTGCCGCAACTCGCTCTTCGAACGGTTGTACCGCCAGAGCGAAGAGGACTTCCGGAGCATTCTTCACAAACAGGGACGCATGCACCCGGCTATTGCCGAATTCCCGAACCATACCTTTTATTATCAGGAACATCTGGAACCGATTCCGCTGCCTCATCAGGAAGAAACATGCCCGTATGAAAATTCTCCACAGGCTGAAGACACACTGGATCAGCTCCTTCTGAACCGCCGCATGGTTTTCATTCCAGCTGAACCGGCCGCCGATCAGATTGTTTCCGAAAAAAGCAATTCGGAAGAAGCCCGCATCGTGGCCACTTTGCTGAAACACATTTACCGGCTCACGGCCGGACATTTCGATCCGAACCGTACCGTAGGCGTCATCGTGCCCTACCGTAACCAGATTGCCATGATCCGGAAAGAAATCAACCGGCTGCATATTCCCGAACTGCTGGAGATCTCGATCGATACGGTGGAACGCTATCAGGGAAGCCAGCGTGACGTGATCATTTACTCCTTCACCATCCACAACTTCTCCCAGCTGAATTTCCTGACCGCAAATACATTCCGCGAAGGAGAGTTCCTGATTGACCGCAAACTGAACGTAGCCATCACACGGGCCCGCAAGCAGCTTTTGCTGACAGGAAACCCGAACATACTGGGAGCCAACATCACTTTCTATAAACTGATGGAATACATCCGGCTGCATAACGGTTATCTGAACACCACCTGCAAAGATTTCTGCAAAGGAAACTTCCGTATTCCGGAATATCAGGCCGAATGGGATCTGGATGACACTGCTTATCCCCTATCGGAAAATTTCCGGAAAGCCTTTCAGACACTCGTCGCAGAACGTGTTCCTGACGGTCTGGAACAGGAAACTTACCGGCGGGAAATCACAGCCTACGGACGGGCCGACTTCCAGACATTGCCGGAAGGAATCACCCCGGCCGAATACACCTTATTATATAACCGTTATTACATGCCGCGACAATATACCGCAGCCCGGGCGCTGTTTGCCGGAAACGGGAACTGGCTGCCCGACCTTCTCCGGCAGGTTTCCGGACGCATGGTGTTCTGCGATCTCTCCTACGAAGCAGGAGCTTCGGCTATGGCCTTCCTGGATGCCTGCCGGAATTTACCGCACGCCGACTTTACATACCTCGGCATTTATCCGATGCAGGAAATGGGAGAACTTGCAGAAAGTTTCTTCCAGACAGACGGTTACCGTCCGGCTCAGGCATTGTTCCTTCCGCGGCTTTCCGCCGTCAAGCCTGCTTTCTGGGCAACCCATTCCGTCGTGACGGAACTGATCCTGTTCAACCTGTCCAATCTCTTCGACCGCATCTCTCCACGGGAAGCTGTCGATCTGGCCCTGCAGATCAACCAGCTGGTACATGCCCGTCCGCTGAACCGTTATGTACTGGTTTTCCGCGATGATGCAGCAACCTGCATGAATACTCATTCCTACGCAGCCTTCTGCAATCATTTGTCAGAAACACTGAAACCGGTCAATCCGCACATGCCATTCAAAGGGACGTTCTATTACCAGCCCAATGAGGGCATACCTGTATCGCAGGATTTTGTTTATGAAATAAGAATGAACTAAAAAAGAAAAACGATATGACGAAACATTCCTCCCAACGCATCATCATTGTCGGTGCCACTTCCGGCATCGGACGTGAAGTGGCTCTTCTGCTACTGAAAGAAGGCCATCAGCTCGGACTCGCCGGACGGCGGGAAGAACAACTCAAGGAGTTGCAGAAGCTGGCTCCGGATCACATTTGCATCCGCAGCATTGATATCCGCCGGGAAGAAGCCGCAAACCAGCTGGACGAACTCATCGGAGAACTGGGAGGTATGGATCTTTACCTGCACTGCTCCGGTATCGGTCATCAGAACTACGGACTTTCTCCGGACATCGAACTGGACACACTCGAAACCAACGGTACCGGTTTTACCAGAATGGTTACAGCTGCTTTCCGTTACTTTGCCCGTCAGGGAAACGGACATATTGCCGTAATCAGTTCCATTGCCGGCACTAAAGGACTGGGAGCCGATCCTGCCTATTCTGCAACCAAGCGCTTTCAGAATACCTACCTGGATGCATTGGAACAACTGGCTTGCATGCAGCATCTTTCCATCCGCTTCACAGATATCCGTCCCGGCTTTGTCGCTACCGGATTGCTCAACGACGGAAAACATTATCCCATGCTGATGAATACGGCTTATGTTGCACGGAAAATTGTCTCAGCCTTGCATCATCGCCGCCGTATCGCCGTCATCGACTGGCGATACCGGATCATGGTCTTTTTCTGGAAACTGATTCCTCCTTTCGTCTGGAAGCGTTTACCGGTCAGAAACTGACCCTGCCAGAAGATAAAACAAAGACCTGAAAAAAGCCCGAGAGCTTTTTAAAAAAGACTTCGGCGTTTTACATAAAATGTTTCGTTCTTTTATGCAAAACGCCGAAGCCTTTTTTCCTCTCCGGCAAAACGTCCGGAATATCAGTTGAACAGATTGTTTATCAGGCCATTCTTATATCACCCCGTTCCCTGGCAACAATCAGGCGCAAGCGACGGTAAACATAGATGAAAGCCGGTATCAGGAAGGCATCTGCAAAGACCCACGCCGTAGGATCACCGAAGCAGACAGCCCAGAAACCCCACAACGGGACAGCCACGACACTGACAAGAATCCGGGCAATCATTTCAGAGATTCCGGAAAACATGGCCAGCTTTGTATATCCGGCTCCCTGAATGGAATAGCGCAGGATGCAGAGAACTCCCAGAACCGGGAAGAAACTCACTGAAATATGCAGGAACAAAGCTGCGTCGGCTATAATCTCGGTCTCGGAAGGATCGACAAACAGCAGGACAAACTTCTCTGAGAATCCCCACAAGATGATCGCTACCGCTGCTACGTAAACAATCATCATCAGCGAAGCTGCCTTCACGCCGGTCCAGATACGCTCAGGCTTACCGGCTCCATAATTCTGTCCGCAGAAAGTGGCCATCGCAATTCCCAAACTCTCCAGCATACACAGGAAAAACATCTTGATACGCATCGCAGCAGTAAAGGCTGCCACACAGGCGGTACCCAAAGCATTGTTGGCACTCTGGAGCATGATGCTTCCAATGGCGGTGATGGAAAACTGAAGCCCCATCGGTACGCCGACGAAAATAAGCTGCCGGGCCAGTTCTGGACGGAAGCGTTTATCGGCAGGCTGCATCCGGAGAATCTCAAACTTACGATACATATAGAAGTAACACAACACTGCTGAAACTCCTTGGGAGAAGACTGTGGCAATAGCCGCACCGGCAACTCCCCAATGGAATACCAGAATGCACAGCAAATCAAGCAGGACATTCAGGATCGTAGAAAACAACAGGAACCAGAACGGTGTCTTGCTGTCTCCCAAAGCCCGGATAATACTGGACAGCAGGTTATAGAAGAAAGTGCAGGGAACACCGATAAAAGTAATCAGCAAATACCAGTAAGCATCCTGAAAGATATTTTCAGGAGTCTGCATGGTTCGAAGAATAAAGGCACACAACAGGCAGGTGATCAAAGCTATACCAACAGACATCATGCCTGCCAGTTTCAGGCTGACAGAAACCAGACGGCGCATCGATACATAATCACGCGCACCGAATTTCTGTGCCACGGGAATACCGAATCCCCCGCAACATCCGTTGCAAAAACCCAGAATGAGAAATACAACCGACGTACTGGCACCTACGGAAGCCAGCGCATTTATTCCCAAAAACTTACCGACAATAGCCGCATCAATCAGCGAATAAGTCTGTTGAAGCATGTTCCCCAACAACAGCGGCAACGTAAAATTAAATATCAGGGGCAAGCAAGGCCCTGAAGTCATTTCCTTTGATTGTGCCATAATCGTTATCTCTCTCTTTTTACCTTAACGCCTGCAAAATTACAAAAAAACGCAGGAGTTATCAGGAAAGGGTCGTACCTTTCTTTCGCAGAAATACAGAATGTTTCGGACTTCCGACCACCTGAGCCGTATAAATACCGGTATGTCCGGAAAAAAGATAAGCAATTACACAGGCAATCCCGAGATAAAGTCCGGCCTCTGCACCGAAAAGTTCAATTCCCATCAGGGTACAGGCGATCGGTGTATTCGTTGCTCCGGCAAAGACTGCCACGAATCCCAAACCGGCCAACAAGGCCATAGGCAAAGGAACAACGGCTGACAAAGCACTTCCCAGCGTGGCACCGACAAAGAACAACGGGGTTACCTCCCCACCCTTGAATCCGACACCAATGGTAAAGGTGGTGAAAATCAGTTTCAACAGAAAGTCATACCACATCTGCTGTTCCGTAAAGGATGCTACAATAACGGGTACACCCAAACCGATGTATTTCGTTGTACCCAGTAACCACACAGCCAGAGCAATCAGAATGCCTCCCCAAAAAGGACGCAGGGGCGGATAAGACACATAACGTCTGGCCAGTCCTCCCCAAAAACCGATGGAACGGGAAAAGAGCATGGCAACCAGCCCAAACAATACGCCTGCCAGTGCAACCCACAGAATATTTGCAATGTTCAATGCCGGAACTTCAGGTATCGCATACTGGGTATGAGCCACTCCCCAGGCGTGACAGGTCAGATGAGCAAAGGCAGCCGACAGAAATGCAGGCAGAATGGCTTCATAACGCATCCGCCCTACCACAATTACTTCAAGGCCGAACACGGCACCTGCCAGCGGAGTCCCGAAGACAGAAGCAAATCCGGCACTGATACCGATCAGTACCATAACCTTATGATCCCGCCGGTGCAAATGAAAAAGACGCGAAAACTGGTCGGCAATTGCACCTCCCATCTGTACACCTGTTCCTTCACGGCCGGCAGAACCTCCAAACAGATGAGTCAATACCGTACCTATATAAACAAGAGGTGCCATGCGGAAAGGAATGATATCATGAGGGGAACGGATCTCTTCAATCAGATAATTATTACCACGGGCTGCCGTCCCTGCCAGATAATGATACATCAGCCCGATCAGCAAACCTGCCAAAGGCAGCAGAAACAATACCCACAAATGACTTTCACGATAGTCTGTTGCCCAGTTTAAGGACACCAGCAACAAGGCAGAAGCCGAACCGATGCAGGCACCTGATACGGCCGACAGGACAATCCATTTCAATAAATAAACCAGCAACGGAATTTGCTCGATTTTCATCATAAAGCGCTGTCCTCTGAAAACTTTCATCTTTTTATCTTTTTTCGGCCTGCAAAGATACAACATCCTGTCTGTTTACACAAAAAAAACTGTTCTCCGACTCACGTCGGAGAACAGCCACAACACAAACACAAAATAAAACACGACAAAACTACTATGCAATCAGCACCTTTCCATTCTTTTTCAAGAAATGGATGCACTTATGTATATTCACATACCCATAAATGTTTTAAATGCGCTGCATCAATATAACGTCCTATGACGCTATAAGTTCAATATCTTTGTTATTTTTCAATCTATTAACGTCCTTCGTTTACACGAAAACGAAGCTTTATTGTACACCCGTTTCACGGAGATGAACCTGCCAGTTCCATGCAGAACGCAAGACATCCAGAATCGGGGTATCTGCTTTCCAGCCTAATTCCTGGTTTGCATATGTCGGGTCAGCCCATACTTTTACGATATCACCAGCACGACGTCCAACGATCTGATAGTTCAGTTTCACGCCGGTAGCTTCTTCGAATGAATGAACCAGTTCCAATACTGAAAGGCCACGTCCGGTACCCAGGTTGAATACTTCCACTTTATCTTTCTGCTTGCCTTCCAGAATACGCTTCATAGCAATCACATGAGCCTTGGCCAAATCAACTACATAAATATAGTCGCGGATGCAAGATCCGTCAGGAGTATCATAGTCATCACCGAATACGCTCAGTTTTTCACGGATACCCATAGCAGTCTGAGTTACGTAAGGAACCAGATTCTGCGGAACGCCATTAGGCAATTCACCGATCAATGCAGACGGATGAGCGCCGATCGGGTTGAAGTAACGCAACAGGATTGCGTTGATCGGAGCACCGGAAGCAACTGTATCACGTACGATCTCTTCATTAATCTGTTTGGTATTTCCGTAAGGAGATTCAGCTTTCTTGATCGGAGCAGCTTCAGTTACCGGCAATACATCCGGCTGACCGTATACCGTACAAGAAGAAGAGAAGATGATACCACCTACATTGTGCTTCGGCATCAGCTCCAGCAGATTAATCAGAGAAACCAGGTTGTTGCGATAATAAAGCAACGGTTTCTGAACAGATTCACCTACAGCCTTGCTTGCAGCGAAATGAATAACACCCTTGATGCCCGGATATTTCTTAAACACAGCATCCATTCCTTCATAATCCAAGCAATCTACATGTTCGAATGCAGGACGGATACCTGTAATCTGTCCGATATGGTCGACTACGTCGGCACGTGAGTTTGACAAATTGTCTACAATAACTACCTCGTAGCCACTGTTCTGTAATTCAACTACAGTATGAGAGCCGATATATCCGGTTCCACCTGTTACAAGAATTCTTTCTTTCATAATATAAAGGTATTATTCTTTTTTAAAGGGTTTCTTTATTTCCTTGAGCAAAAATAAGCATAATTCTTGAAAAACCATAATCACGCACAAGAAAAAACACAAAAAAAGTCCGGATTTATGTAAATCCGGACTTTCCAATTCATATAAGGGGTTTATCAACCGATTCCAAACAAAGCAGACAAGCCTTTGTCTACTCCTGAAAAACCCATGAATGCCATTGCCAGCAGACCGGCGGTCACCAGAGCAATGGACATGCCGCGCATTCCCTTCGGAATATTCACCAGGCTCAACTGTTCACGAATACCGGCAAAGACAATCAGTGCCAGAGCAAATCCCAATGCTGTAGAGAATGCATAAACAACTCCGGTCAGCAGGTCAAAGTCTTTCTGAATAACCAGAATCGTTACACCCAGAATACAGCAGTTGGTCGTAATCAGCGGAAGGAAAACACCCAGTGCCTGATACAAAGCCGGAGAAACTTTCTTCAGAATGATTTCAACCATCTGTACCAAAGCAGCAATGACAAGAATAAACGCAATGGTCTGCAGATATCCCAGTCCAAAGGCATCCAACACAAACTTCTGGATGATATAGGTTACAATGGTAGCCAGCACCAGTACGAAAGCAACAGCTGCTCCCATACCCATTGCCGTTTCCACTTTCTTCGAAACACCCAGGAACGGACAAATACCGAGGAATTGTGACAACACGATGTTGTTCACAAAAATAGCGGTGATAAAGATCAATATATATTCCATAACTTCTTTCTTTTAGGGATTATGCCTTTTTCAGACGATTCACAATTGCTATCAGGTAACCCAATACAATAAATGCACCGGGGGCAAGGACGAAGATCAGCATACCATAATCCTCAGGCATAATGGCAATGTTAAAGAGCTTGCCGGTTCCCAAGAACTCACGGACACCACCCAGAAGAGTCAGAGCAATCGTAAAGCCAAGTCCCATTCCCAGACCATCGAAGAACGATGCCAGCGGGTTATTCTTGGCAGCGAAGGCTTCCGCACGTCCCAGCAGAATACAGTTCACCACAATCAAGGGGATGAACAAACCGAGCGTTGCATACAATCCGGGGACGTATGCCTGCATCACCATCTGAAGCAATGTCACGAACGACGCAATGACTACGACGAAAATCGGAATACGGACCATGTCCGGAACCAGATTCTTAATCAGAGAAATAACGACATTCGAACAGATCAATACAAACATGGTAGCCAGTCCCATTCCCATACCATTGATGGCAGAAGAGGTGGTTCCCAATGTAGGACACATACCCAAAAGGAGTACAAACGTAGGATTCTCCTTGACAATCCCGTTCATCAATACTTTAAAATTATTCATAGTCTGCTCCTCTCCTATTAATTGTTTTCAACATTTGTACTGTCAGCAGCGGCAGAAGCTTCAGCTTCCTGTGAAGCAGCCTGAGAGGTAGCCCCACTTGTACTGTCCACATACTGATTCTTATAAGCTGCATAAGCATTGTTCACAGCCAGCAGGAATGCACGTGAAGTAATGGTAGATGCCGTAATCGCATCGATCTGTCCTCCGTCCTTGCTGACAGTCAGCGCTGCTTCTCCCGGATTCTTGCCGGTGATATCTCCTTTGGCTCCCTTCTTGAACCAGTCAGCAGCCTTGGATCCCAGTCCCGGAGTTTCGGCATGGCTCAGCAATGAATAGTCGATAATGTTACCGTCATTGTCAAAACCAACCAGAACAGTCAGCGCACCTCCAAAACCGTTGGCAGAAGATTCCACTGCAGCACCGATGGGTTCTCCGCCCTTAGTAGCCTTGTAGATCTTATAACTTACACCATTCACTTCCACTGTTTCGGGCGCTTCGGCAGGGTTGTTGTCGAATCCCGGAACCACCACGGCAATCGCGTCACTCAATGTTTTGGCGTTAGCCTGTGCAATCGGTTCGGCTGTAATATCGTTCACCCAGCCTAATAATCCTCCGGCTACGACAGAAAAGCCTGTCAATGCCAGAGCCATATTCTTTAAAGATGATTCTAGCTTTTTCATTTCTTCACTACCTCCCCGAATCGTTTAGGTTTACAATAAGTGTTAATCAACGGAGTAAATGCATTCATGATGAAAATAGCGAATGACATACCTTCCGGATAAGCACCGAAAAGACGGATCACAACAGTCAGGAATCCGATAGCCACACCATAGATCAGCATACCTTTGTGTGTCATCGGTGAAGTGACATAGTCCGTTGCCATAAAGATAGCACCCAGCATCAGACCACCGGTAAACAGGTGTACGAACGGAGAAGCATAAGCTGTCGGATTAGCCAGATGCATCAGACCTGAGAACACAAATACCGTTACAAGGATGGATACCGGAATATGCCATGTAATGATCTTCTTCCATAACATGTAAGCCAGTCCCAGCAACAATGCCAGAGAACTGATTTCACCGATACATCCCGGATTATCGCCCAGGAAGAGGCTCATCGTATCAGGCAGCTGGCTCAAGGCATTCACGTCACCATGAACAGCCTGCTTCATCAGCGCCAGCGGAGTAGCTGCTGTTTCAGCATCGGTATAGCTGGCCCACTGTCCGGTAACCGGCCAGGAAGTCATTTGTACCGGGAAAGAGATCAACAGGAAAATACGTCCCACCAGAGCCGGGTTGAAAGGATTGCAGCCCAGTCCGCCGAAAGTCATCTTACCGATACCGATAGCTACCAGTGCACCGATAATAATGATCCACAACGGAAGGTTGGAAGGAAGGTTGAATGCCAGAAGGATACCTGTCAGAGCGGCCGAACCATCCATGATGGTCGTACGTTCACGCTTCAGGATATACTTGGTAATAGCCCACTCAAAGAACAGACACGCGATGACAGATGTCAGCGTGACAATGACAGCCCCCAGACCGAACATGTAGAACGATACCAGCAAGGCGGGCAACAAAGCGATGATTACACCATACATGTTTTTCTGTACGCTGTCACCGCTATGCACATGGGGCGATAAAGATACAATCAATTTGTTTGCCATAATCTGAATTATTTTTTAGCGTTACGTGCACGGATAATTCCGCCCACCTTACCTTTACCTAAACGAATATAGTCCAGCATCGGACGACGGGAAGGACATGTGAACTGACAGGAACCGCATTCAATGCAGGACATGATCATTTCATGTTCTACACGTTCCCAGTCGCCGTGAGCCGAACAGGTTGCCAGCAGGAACGGTTCCAGTCCCATCGGACAAGCGCTTACACACTTGGCACAACGGATACAGGGCTGAGGTTCCGCACGGCGTGCTTCCTTGTCGTTCATGATCAGAACACCGGAACTACCCTTGCAGACCGGCACTTCAATATTAGCCAGAGCCTTACCCATCATCGGACCACCACCGATCACCTTGCCGGTATCTTCGGGCAGACCGCCGGCAGCTTCAATCAGCTGGCTCATCGGGGTTCCCATACGGGTTAAGAAGTTTGAAGGATTCTTCAGCGATTTTCCGGTTACGGTCACAACGCGTTCAAACAGCGGCTTGTTTTTCTGCACAGCTTCATAAACGGCATATGCTGTTCCCACGTTCTGTACAACGGCACCTACATTGATAGGAATTGCAGGAGGAGCCGGAACCTGACGACCGATAACGGCGTCGATCAGCTGCTTTTCACCTCCCTGCGGATATTTCACTTTCAAAGGCACTACTTCAATACCGGGATAAGCTGCTGCCTTTTCAGTCATCAGCTTGATGGCATCGGGCTTGTTGTTTTCAATGCCGATATATCCTTTGGTTACTTTGGCAGCCTTCATCAGAATGCTTACACCCACCAGAATCTCATCTGCCTTTTCCAGCATCAGACGATGGTCGGCTGTCAGATACGGTTCACATTCCACAGCATTGATGATTACACATTCTGCCTTGCATCCCGGAGGAGGAGTCAGTTTGACATGAGTCGGGAAACATGCACCTCCCATACCCACAACACCTGCATTCTTAATCTTTGCAACAATTTCTTCCGGAGTCAGGTTACATTCCTTCACCAGTGTCGTGCTGCGGTCGATTGTTTCTTCCCACTCATCACCTTCTACATCGATGAATATTGCCGGTTTGCGATAGCCACTGGCATCAATCACACTATCTACCTTGTTTACCTTTCCAGATACGGACGAGAAGATAGCTGCCGAAACAAAACCTCCCGCCTCAGCAATCTTGGTACCGACCTTCACGACATCTCCTTTTTTCACGATCGCCGT
>ULMB01007786.1_pt1 | contig 10847 bp, 15 predicted proteins | sample 1951571 | NCBI WGS metagenome assembly ULMB01 (sample SAMEA4835542, study PRJEB28245) | human gut metagenome | biome: gut microbiome; material: fecal sample | place: Denmark | collected 2008 | reverse complement strand
TACTGTATGCTAACATAGCGTCTATACCATTTTCAACTATTCCTGTTGCTCCACTTAATGATAACTCAGGATTAAAACTACCCATTCCTGCAACAACTGTACCAGTGTTAAGTAAAGCTGACATTGTTAATTTACTAGCTGATTGTGCCAACCATGCTTTATATGCGTCAACAGTCCACGCTACTTGTGGGAAATCACTCATAACTAATTTTTCAGAATAATTACCTTCATCAGCATTAGTACCATTATAGCCCATAGGAACTAACGCTATTTGTGGATTGCCTACAACACTTCCATATAAAGCAAAATCGCAAGTATTTTTTATAAACCATTCATATCTATATATTGCAGAATTATCGCAACAGTCTACTGCTAAATAGTTAAAAGGATATGTTAATAATTTTTTATTTTTTGGTGTATATCCACCGATTGTATTGTTCTTTGCTACTGCATTTACTTGTACACTTGGCTGTGTAGTAGTTGTATAAAAATCACTCGGCATTAAAAAAATATTAACAATGCTATCTTGTTTGTTAGCTTGTGTGGCTGTGTCTAAATAAGTTAATAATGTTTGTACTTGCTCATTATTATCAACTCGTCCTGCTATATAATCTACACCGCTAAATAGTCCACCCTGATAACCACCAGTTTTTGTTCCCTCTTCTGCAAAGGTTGTTGCTATTACTGCACTATAGCTATCAAAATGACCGCTTTTACTTATAGCATTACAAACTATCGGTCCGGTATCAATATTTTCTGATACAATATTACTACCTGCATAATCTATACTGCTATGTTCTCTCTCAACAAAACACTCTTTAAGAGTACAGTCAAACAGAAACCATGTTTGCATAACATCAATAGTAAAATATACATTACTAACTTTATCGTTTACATACTCGATATTAGTAATAAAAGCATAAAACCATTTACTAGCATAGTTAGTATTTTGAAACATCATATAGTTGCAGTCATAAATACTCTCTGCATTAGCACTCATTCTTACAACTCCCTGCTGTCCGTTAATTCTCTGAAAACTAGCTTTGTCCATAGTCTTACTAACTTTACTATCAAAATAACTTTTCTGCGCACTTCTACTTTCAAAGTAAATAGTATCTTTATAACTACTATCTATCGGCACACCACTACACAATTTGATAATACTATTAGGTTGTATCTGCATATCTTCACCACCTTTACAATAGCAGGAAAGCAAACATGCTCTCCTGCCGTATTAATATCACGCAACTGTAATAGTCGCAGCACCAGTCTTTGCACTATCAAACGTGCTAGTTGCTTTAACTGTAATAGTTCCTGTTCCTGCGTCACTATTAATCTTAAGCATACCAGTACTTGAGATACTAGCCTTATCATCACCAGTATCAATACTCCATATAACACTCTGTGGTGCATAATTATCAGTGTCAACAGTAACACTCAACTGTATCTGTCCGCCTGCACTAACTGTAGCTTCACTAGGTGTAACTGTAACTGTCTTTACAGTAGGTGTTCCTGCAACAAATACAGCATTGTTTGAGAACGGAGATACACTAAATGTTTTCCATACGTGATACCAGTAGTTCCAATACAGTCCTTCACCATTGTACTGTTCTGTGAAGTTCTGATAGTTGTCAAAAATCATAAACCAATCACTATCTACTAAAACGCAAGGAATAGCGTCAAGTGCTTCAAGTTCTGACTGTTTTATCACTGTATAGGTTGGGTCATCAGCAAAGAGAATATTTAATCTCTCAATGTCTAAATCACCAAAGCTATCTACAAGTACATGATGTCCGTCAAACTCTGCTTTATCCATATTAAAAGCACTTGCAAGTACTTCAACATTCATGGTAGCATCAAACTGTGAATTGACTAACAAATACTGTTCCTGCTTAGGTGTATGGTTCATAACTCCTGCAAGGTTATTCTTTGAATTAAGGAAAGTAAACTTGTTTGATACTCCCTTAATAGTACTAACAATGCTATTCATGTTTGCAGTATTAATAGCAGGAATAGTAACTGGGTTCATCAGTCCATTTAAGATATGTTTTGCAAGCATATATTTCATAGTCTGAAACTCGTCATAGTTAGCACCAGTATACATAGCATCTACAATCTTAGCAATCAAATCTGTAATGCCTTCAATAGACAGAAAAGCCTGTCTTAACTGGTCATTTGAGATTGTAGCTTTGTAGAACTTCTGATAGTTCATAATATGAAACGCACTGCGTACATCAGGAATTTCACGCTTGAATACATTGGACTCGGCAACCTGTGGGTCAAACTGAAACGGTTTTGCAATATTAACAAATACCTCTTCGATAGACTCACCAAACTCGAGCATACCTTTTTTAAACATAGCCCATGGGTTGTCATATGTTTTGCTTGTTAAAATTACTCTGCCTATTCTGTTTACAAGAGCAGATAAAAATTCATTCTGTAAAGCAGGATAGTCCATAATTACTGCACCGATTTCTCTGATTGAGTCAGAGTCAGCTGTAGCCTGCGGTACATAATCTCTGTAGTTTGTGCTTGCATTGTTTCTTATTGCATTTAAGATATCAACGCTTGAATTAGTAAGCGTTTTAATTTTTGGTTTTGTAGCCATAATTCCTAGCCCTCTCTTTCTTTAAATAAATCATCAAAGGAAATGTCTTTACCGTCATCAGTAATATCTTCCTTTTGTTTCCTTAATACTTCATTAGGGTCTGCACCCTCTTTGCCCTCAAAAAATCGTGCTTTATATTTTTCTCTCCACTCATTGTCATTCTGTTCATATTTTGCTTTCCAATCAGTGGTATCTTTTGCACGTGTTTCAAGGTCATTGAATGTATCAGTAAAATTCTCAATCATAGCAAGTGTGCTATCATCAGCGTTGTCACCTGCTAAACCTTTTACTGCATTCATAAAGTCATCATGTGATAGTACTGCCATTTTTTATCACCTCTTTTCTATTTAAAATAATGGTCTACACATCATCCAAACTGGCATACCTTTTCGCTTAGTTGGTGTGGGCGGTGTAGGTGGTGTAACTCCAGTTAGGTATTCATACCAGTTACTAGCATATGTTAATCTTTTACTCAATGCTTCAACTCCTGCACGTTCTCTTTCATATAAATATGCTTTACACGCTTCGGAGACATCAGTTAATTTTGAAAATTCTTCACCAGTATAATTGTAACCTAGTGCAGGTTTAGGTATCCATTGTCCACCATATCTGTTTATTATTTCATCCCACATTAACTGTGTTTGTATTTCACCAGTAGCCCAGTCAGAACCTTGCGCATTTGCATAATCTGTTAGGTTACTGCTAGGTGTCCACTGTATCAATCCCCAACCACTACGTGCACTTGCTGTTTGTTTCATGCCCGGATTAATATTTGACTCCTGTTGTAGATTACCTAACATTCCGGATATGCTCTCAATAGTAAAACCTTTACTATTAAAATACCCATAAAATTCTGTAGCATTGTTTTCCATTTCAGGCTGTGTTAAATATTTAGCTACTCCTACTTTAACAATCCATGCCACTATCTTATACCTAAACTAAAAAGTTTATTCCATGTGTTTTTACCGCACACACCGTCAACAGTTAGTTTATATTCTGTTTGAAAATTCTTACATGCTCTTACACAGCCTTTACCATAATGTGTATCAATGCTACCAGTATAATATCCTAACTTTGTCATAAGTATTTCAAATACTGTTACATCATTATTTGATGAACCTCTTTTCAATAAATTCATATTATAACCTGCACTTCCTTTGTTACTATTATAACGTAAATGATAACTCCAGCCATAACTAGGTGTGTAGTATTTTCTTATACATATTTCTTTACCAGTTTGGTCTCCTGCTTTACGTCCTTTTGTAGTTCCATTTTCATCAATACTTGCATGAACTATATGTTCGCTATCTGTTGAAACACAAACATGATGTCCTACAGCTAAGTGAATATCACCCTTTTGAAAAGGTCTGTTACAAGAAGTAAAGCCACAACGTTTTAACTGTTCATACAGATTTCTTGTTGTACTGTTTACATTTACATTGAAACCTGCTGTATTAAGTGCGTGGCTAACTAACGAGCTACAATCAAAGTCTGGATTACCACCCCTGTTAATCTGTGAATAGCCGTGTGAATTGTCATTTGCTATTGCAATCATATAATCTGTATATGTGTCAACTTTACTCATTCTTATCACTTCTTTCTACGTTCAGAATGTCACACAATTTCTGCAATACAAGTGTGTTTTCATTTAATGCCGTTGTAAACTTATCTGTTTCTGCTTTGTGACTTTCATCCAGTTTCATACAGTACCATGCTAAACATAAACACATTACTATAGGAAATCCCACTGTTGTGATACCCTGTAAAATAGCCTGCATTGTTTCCATATACTCACCTCCTTTTATTCTCTTTTTAATTATATCATATTGCTTGAAATTTTGCAATATATATGTTATAATAAATTAAGATAAATATAGGCAAATTTAAGAAAAGAGTACAACAATATGAGTGAAAATAAATACTATGACGGAACTAAATTACTTTCAATGAAAGACATAAATGGACTAAAGCCTGAACTATTTTTATGCACCACTAATAGAAGTGGTGGTAAGACAACATATTTCGGTAGACTATTAATCAATAGATTTCTAAAGTATGGTAAAAAATTTTGTTTAATTTATAGGTACAATTATGAACTTGATGATGTATCTAATAAGTTCTTTAAGGATTTACAAACTTTATTTTTTAGTAATTACACAATGGAAAGTGAACGCTGTGCAAGTGGTATCTATCATAGTTTGTTTTTAAATGAACAACACTGTGGTTATGCAATTAGTTTAAATAGTGCAGACCAGTTGAAAAAATATAGTCACTTACTTAGTGATACTGATAGTATGTTATTCGATGAATTTCAGAGTGAAACTAATCACTATTGTAGTGATGAAATAAGAAAATTTATCAGCGTACATACAAGTATAGCGAGAGGACACGGAGAGCAGGCAAGGTATCTTCCAGTATATATGTTAAGTAATGCTGTTAGTATTATCAATCCTTATTATACAGAATTGGGAATATCTGAAAGATTAAACAGTGAAACTAATTTCTTAAAAGGAGACGGTTTTGTACTTGAAAGTGGTTTCATAGAAACTGCAAGTAAAGCACAAAAAGAGAGTGGTTTCAATAGAGCATTTAAGAATAATCAGTATGTCGCATACTCAAGTGAAAATGTGTACTTAAATGATAACACTGCTTTTATTGATACACCTGTAGGAAAAGGAAAGTATATTGCAACACTAAGATATATGAACCATGACTATGCTGTAAAACAATTTAGTGAACAGGGTTTCTTATATATTGATGATAAAGCAGATAGTACCTTTAGAAGTAAAATAAGTGTTACTGTTAATGACCACGATATTAATTATGTTATGTTAAAACAGAATGACTTGTTTATTAGTCAATTAAGATACTATTTTGAAAAAGGTTGTTTTAGATTTAAGAACCTTAAATGCAAAGAAGTTTTATTTAAGACTATTAGTTATTAGGTATCTGCTGTTGTATGTTCACTTGATACTGCTAGGTAGCACGTTTGGAAGATAACGCTAGTGTGTATTGTCGTAAATGCTGTGCGCTTGTGTTCTGCAATAGTTATAGATATAGAAAAGGCAAGAGTATTTTACTCCTGCCTTTTTGCTTTATTTGTAAAAATGATTGTGTATATCTGTTGCAATTAATATGTTTAATGATAATACGATTTCCCTTGTATCTTTTTTCTTTATAAAATCGTATGATAATAACTTTGCTATGTATAAACCATTTAAGCAATATTCTATTTTATACTGCTCTGTATATGGTACATCATAAAACTCGATCGAACCTCTAAATCTTTTGCGTAGTTCCTGCACTACTTTTTCCATTTTATCATTCATAATTTTATCTCTCCCTTGTAAAATAATCACAATCATATCTGTACTTGCAGAAACAACAAATGTGATTACAAGTTTTTTCATGTTTCTTTGCTTTGTATCTGTAATATAAATCTACTAACCATGTTATCATATTTTTCCCTCCTTTAAATCATAATTAATATTTTGTTTAACATAATATTTTACCTCATTTCATAGGTTGTGTCTACCAATAATACACCACCCTTTATTCTTTTTGGCAGTAATTTCCCGGGAACACATAACCCAACTTTAAAATCACTATAGTCTCTTTTTGTTTCTAAGAATTTTAATTCACTTTGCGTATAGTTATCACTCTCCTTTGCTTCATAACCCTGCATTGATTTATTAAATAAATCTTTACATTTCTGTGGCATTCCTGCACATTTAATATCATTGTATGGTTCATCAACAGGAACTAAATCATTGTGTGTTATGTGTTCTATGTATGTTTTCTGCCTTGTAAAAATAGCTGTGTTCCAACTGCTTTCAAGTTTCCAACAGCAAAATTTTACAGGGTCTACTGTTATGCCTTTTATCTTATCAGCAGGCAAGTCACAATGTATACTGTCTGTATCAGCGTAAATAAACCCTGCTTTGTCTACACCATAGTAATTTTTTTGAGCGGCTGTTATCGTAAAGTTACGTGCATAGGATGTTATTGCACTGCCTGTTGCTATATGACCCACCTTTTTGTTATTAGCAGGAACTATATAAAAACCTATACTTTCATCCTCTTTTACATATGCAACCTTAAAACTACTGTTGGAACTACTAGCAAGTTTACCATAAAGGTTATTGAGAAACAGTTTTGCCTCTGTACGCTTTGCACCTTTACTGTTCATTTTAATTTCTGCATAATGATTGATATAATTATCAAATATTCCTTTCATAGAATAAAACCAACAACCGTCTAAAATTTCAAAATCAACTAGTTCATAGTGCTTTAACATTAATTTGTAATCTGTCATAGTTACTGTCATTATTACTGTACTGTCATGTATGTTTCCATTTTTGTCTTTATAGTAACGATTATATGTTCCGTCTTTATTTAATATATCACTAGTTGTTAATGACTCTGTGCCTTTATATAAATGATTACCTTTTATCTGAATAAATGGTAGCATATTTTCTTTGATATAAAAGCGTGTTTTTATTCTTAAAAAGTAATATTTATTTTCACCTATAGCTTCATTAGGTATTATATTTCCTTTCCAAAAATATGGTTTACCTATTGGAAAATAATTACCACTTTGAGAGTGCATCATACTAGGATATAAAGAGTTCACATCTGCTGTCACACCATTATGTCTAATTATGTTTTCTTTTCCTTTTACTAAATAGCACCAACCCCCTCTATAGCTATGTCGTATATATTCGTCAGCATTTGACGAACCATAAATATTTTTATCAATTATAACTTCATCAAGTGGTGGGAATAAATCTTCATAATCATATGCACCTGTAGATTTTTTATATTCTTCCATACAACATGAACCTATTGTAAGTTTATCATGTCCGTCATTGAATAGCTGTTCGAGTGCTTCTTTAACTACTAATACGTCATTAGCTATGTATTGTTTTTCTTTATCAGTTATATTACAACCTGCATATCTATAACCAACGTATTCCATGTCTAATTTTTGGTGCTTTGTTTTAAAAGATTTACCTATTTGTTTTACTGAAAATGGTAATAGCTTTAAACTATCTCTTAATTCTATTGTGTGATTATTAACTTTAATAGTTAATGTATACCATTGACCCATATCAGAAATTGTATATCTAAAAGTTTTATTTTTCATATCTTTTAGTCTGATAAATTCTGCTTGCGTCTGTTCATCATTTAAGTAATGAATAGCTTGCTCGTACTTTAATTCTGTTAGCAAATATGACATCCAAAAATTTCCGTCAAATTTTAAGTTATGGTAATAAGCAACTATGTTACAATTTAATGATTTAAAATACTGAAACTGCTCGTCTATTGAATGAAAAATATTTACATTTTCTGTGTAAAACTCAACGCTTGCACTTGCCCAAACTTCTGTTGATGTTTGTTCCTTATAAACTGTAGTTTCAAAATCGCACATAAATCTTCTAACATTTTGTTTCTTATTATTCATTATAATCAGCAAGTGTTTCTAACCAATTATCCGTAGCAATTTCCATTTCTTTTGACATATTATTATAAGATAAAATGTTTAATGCTTGTACTATGTTTGAGCGTATTCTACTATCTTCGCTATCACCTGCTATTACTTCTAAATTTTCTATAATTTTATTTTCATTGTCCTTTAAGTGCTTATAATATGCTTCACCAAACTCCTGCATGTTATCTTGTATCATTGATATAGCTTTGTAATAAAAACTTTCCAATGATATTTCATTCATTCTATTATATGAATGATTATAAACATATCTACTATTAGGTAAATCATATATCATTTCTATAATAGTATCTACAATATCATGACGCTGTGAAGTAAATCTCTGTTCTAAATCTTCTCTTGTTTCTTTTAAAAACTTTTGTGTTATAGTTTTAGGAATTTCAATGTACGAAACATCGACACCTTTATCATCATATTCTTGCATTAAATTATAAAGTGCTTTTTGGTTTTTTGATAATCGCTTTTTCCTTGCCATACTTTTTCTCTCCTCTCTAAATTAATAAGACCCCTGCTAACTTAATAGCAAGGGTCAGCAGTAAGATAAAATTTTATTTTACTGATTTTACATCGAGTGCGCAGTCAATATAAGGTCTGCCGTTTTTTGTAGTACCACTAACTTTGATAATACTAAACTGTTTGTCGTGCATGATGTTAGTGATGTTATCAAAACTACGCTTGAAAGTAGCTGACTGACATGAGAATACCTCATTGTCTGGTGTGATGATTGATAAAATATCAACACTATCTCCGTTCTCTCTTTCATCTGTGAATGTAAGATAGCCTGCTACAGGAATAGATGTATCGTCCATTACGTCCTTGAGTGACTTAATACCTCTATCGAGTGTCATAAGATACTGTTCTACCTCTGTAAAATCCTTTGATTGTGTGTTAATTGTGATTGCCATATTTGTTTATCTCCTTTTCTTTTTATTCTGCGCCTGCTCTGTCTCAATCTCTTTACGAGTAGCAGGGTCCTTGCTCTGTCTCAATCTCTTTACGTGTAGCAGGGTCAAGTATTTTTGCGCCTGCGATGAAATCTGCTTCATCCATTCCGTAAAGTTCGTTGACTTCTTTGAGTTCACGAATTGCAACGATTGTGCATTCATCTGTGTTATACTGTTTTGATACTTTCTTTAATGCCTTGTCCTTTTCGAGAATTTTACCACTCAGTGTAAAATCCTGTTCAAAAGTATCTGCTGTCTGTGGATTTACACATAACGCTTTTACTGAAGTTGAAATAATTGTACGTGTGACCATTGGTTTTCTCATAGTTTTTTCTCCTTTTCTATGTATTGTGATTTGTAATAAAGTTGTAACACACCAATAGGTGTAATAGTTAAGTTGATTTTTGCAATCTGTTTTGTGATAACTTGTTATCTCTTAACTATCAGACATGAAAGAAAATCATCTAGTTTGTGACGAATTATGATTTTACAATCGCCACGATATATTGTTTCTGTTGTGACGTTTCGCTTATCAGTCCTGCATAGTACTTTACGTGTATTAGGGTCTGATATAAGTTGTGCGTATAATGTTTCTATCATTGTTAATCACTTCCTTTTCTTTGAGGAGTCCGCACTATTGAGTGTCGTATTGCCTAGCAATAGTGCGGATATAGTATTAAAGCAAAACGTAACTTTTGTAAATGGTGCAATACCTCTTTACATATTATATAGTACAGTAGTAATGTAAATGCAGTATGTCTAAATTATGAACATTTTATGAACCTTTCCGCATTTAGATTTCTGCAATTTACGAAAATTTACGAAAACTTGTGTAATATTTAATATATTATTTTACAGCGTTGCTTAATCTCTTTATTACTCATACTATAAAAAATCTCCTCTCAACTATTTTATGATATAACTTTAGTATATTATTCGATATTTCTTTTGATGATACACCAATAAGCATATCATAATCAAGTGTATCAAGGAAAAAACGCTTTTCGCCTAGTTCTCGAGTCTTTACTATGATATACCACATATTGTCAATATTGGCATAACCATAATATACTTTTCCTTTTACTTGTTTAGCGACTTTTGTCGCTATCTCTATAACGAAATCTTCGTAAATTTCATCGACTTCCGATTGTGACATTTTTCTATTTTTATATAACATGATTTATACCTCTTTTCTATTCCACTACTTTAACGTAGAGCATTTCTTTTACTGATAATGCTTTAAAACATATTACTTTCATTCGTGATAGTTGCTTATTTTCAAGTATTTGAGAACTAGTATAAAATTCATCAATGTCATACTGAATATCGTGCAACCAAAAGCTTGTAGTGGCACTAAGTTTTACTAACGTGCCTAGTTTTATATTGTTTGTCATTGTTTCACCTCTTTTATTATAAGTAGACCTAAATCTGACTCAAAACTACAATTATTAAATTGTGTGTGACTTCCGTCATAAAACATCAAAAATATATATTCATAATAACCTCTTTTCTACCCACTGGATTTTTGTCCAGTGGGATTTATAAAACTTATGCTATTGTAACTAATATATGGTTCATATCAATTGCTGATAAGCATTTGATATGAGAATCCAGTAATGAAACTGGAATATCAGTTAATAAACCAATATATTTAGGACCAAATACTATACTATCAGTAACGACAGTAACGCAAGTATTATCACTAGATGCTCGATATAAATCTTGTAATAACATACTACTTTACCTCTTTTCTGTTTTCGTCAAGCTCAACTGCATTTTCTAAAAA
>ULMB01017357.1_pt1 | contig 10850 bp, 8 predicted proteins | sample 1951571 | NCBI WGS metagenome assembly ULMB01 (sample SAMEA4835542, study PRJEB28245) | human gut metagenome | biome: gut microbiome; material: fecal sample | place: Denmark | collected 2008 | reverse complement strand
AACTCCGCGCAGACCTGCCGTACCGAATTCAAGATTTTTATAAAATCTGTCGAGAATCTCATCCTGATTTCCCTCAACTGATTTAAGCTCCGGAATAAGGTCTTTATCATTCACGGCATTTTCGCACCATAATTTATAAAGAGAGTTAATATCGTTCATAATAATACCTCCTTAGAATTCATCACTTATATTATAATATCTTTTTTTATCAAAGTAAATAACAACATTTGTGAAAACTCACGTTATATGTTACAATTAATACCGAACTTTTGCAGAAATAAAAAGAGTGGTTATAATGCTTGATAAAATGCTGAAATCTCCTTCTGTATGGGAAAAATTAAAAGACGCCGACCTTCCGATAGTTTGCTACGGAACCGGAAACGGCGCCGATAAAATATTTGACGAATTTGAAAGACTGGGTATAAAAATATCTGCCGTTATGGCAAGTGACGGATTTGTCAGGGACAGAAGCTTCCGCGGATTTAAAGTTAAAAGTCTCTCTGACTGCGAAAATGAATTCGGCGATTTTTACTGTGTAATATGCTTCGGTTCTCAGCTTAAATCGGTCACCGATAACATTAAAAGCGTTGCGGCAAAGCACAAAACTTTTGTACCGAGCGTGTCGGTTTACGGAAACGGCATAGCAAACAGAGACTTTTTTGAACGCAACAAAAGCCGCATCTGTAACATTTATTCGCTGCTTGCAGACGAAAAATCCAAAGATGTGTTTTTTAAGTTTGTCAATTTTGAATACAGCGGAGACTTAGACATACTTCTATCCTGTGAGAGCGATAAAGAAGAAGTGTTTAGCGATATATTAAGGCTCGGCAAAAACGAAAATTACCTTGATCTCGGTGCTTATAACGGCGACACAATAAAGGAATTTTTGCATTTCTCCGGCAACGAATACGGCAGTATAACAGCTGTTGAACCTGCTCCGCGAAATTTTAAAAAGCTTATGGAATACACAAAAAGTATGAGCAATATAACTCTTGTGAACAAGGGCATTTGGAGCGGAGAATTGACTATGGGTTTTGCGGGAAAAGGCGGCAGAAATTCATATCTTTTAAATGCCGCACAAGCAAAGACAGATACTGTTTCGGTGGATGAAATTTCAAAGAGTGAAAGCATTACATATATAAAAGCGGATATCGAAGGAGCGGAAAGCGAAATGCTTGACGGAGCCGAAATTACGCTAAAAAGGTTGAAGCCCAAACTCAACATTGCGGCATACCACAGAATCGAAGATATATTTATTTTGCCCGAAAAAATACTCGAGGTAAATCCCAAATATAAAATATACTTCAGACATCATCCGTACATTCCCGGATGGGATACAAATTTCTATTGTGTTTAAACAATTTAATTTTGTTCTTTTGCCAAAAGCAGCTAGTATATCATATGACATACGGGCTGCTTTTGATTTTATTTTTGATTTTTCGTTTTTCTCAAGTAATCTTCAAGAATTATAACTGCAGAAACAGCGTCAACAACCGCCTTACGCTTTTTACCACGGGTATTTGTGGCGTTCAGCGCATTATGCGCCGAAACGGTAGTCAATCTCTCGTCTTCAAAATCTATCGGAAGATTAATCCTTTCTGAAATAAGCTCTGCCAGTTGCCGACAAGCCTCGGCACGAAAGCCCTCGGAACCGTCCATATTTTTCGGAAGCCCCAATACTATTTTTTCAGCCTTCTTTTCTGTGGCTATTTCAGTTATCTCATCTGCCAACGCGCCGCTGTCGCGCTCGACAATAACCTTAACGGGTGACGCCAACATACCGAATTTATCGCAAACGGCAATTCCGGTTCTGACATCGCCGTAATCAACCGAAAGTATTACCATGGTTCAACCTTTCCGACTATCTCGGACACACTCTTATATCCGTTTTGGTCGAGATAATTGTTTATACCGTCTATAATTTTAAGCGGTGCGAATGCGTCTGTAAAGCTTGCGGTACCGACCTGAACCGCACTTGCTCCGGCTAAAAGCATCTGTACAGCGTCCTCCCACTTTGTTATACCTCCGAGACCGACAACGGGAATTTTAACCTTTGATGCGGTTTGCCAAACCATACGAAGTGCCACGGGAAAAACCGCCGCACCTGACATCCCACCCGTATTATTGCGAAGAAGCGGTCTTTTTGTGTTTATATCAATAATCATTCCGGTAAGCGTATTTATAAGAGAAACGGCATCTGCACCGGCACTCTCTGCGGCAAGAGCCATTTCAGTTATGTCGGTTACGTTAGGCGTAAGTTTTACCATAAGCGGCTTTTCGGATGCTTTTTTGCCAGCCGACGTTATCTTTTCGACGCTCGCGGCACTTGTTCCGAAAGAAGCTCCGCCCTCTTTAACATTAGGACACGAAATATTAAGCTCAATCATATCCACACTCGTACCGTTAAGCCTTGATGCGGTTTCAACGTAATCTTCTTCTGCGCTTCCTGCAATGTTAGCGATTATAACGGTACCTGACTTTTCCAAAAAAGGCAAGTCATCTTTTATAAACGCGTCAACACCCGGATTTTGAAGTCCGACGCAGTTGAGTATACCTGACGGCGTTTCACAAACTCGCGGAACAGGATTTCCCGGACGTTCTTTCAGCGTAGTCCCCTTGCAAGATATACCTCCGAGACGCGAAATATCATAAAGACGGGCATATTCCTGCCCAAATCCGAAAGTTCCGCTCGCTGTAATTACTGGATTTTTAAAATGAACTCCGGCTATATTAACACCTAAATCAGCCATCAGAATACGACCTCCTCGGAATCAAAAACGGGTCCGTTTTTACAAACATGTTTCATATGCTCGCCGTCTTCATCGCGAGTCTTTTGTGCACAGCAAAGGCAAGCACCTATTCCGCACGCCATACGCTGCTCCAGCGAAACGTAGCACTTAATGTTTTTTTCCTTACAAAGCGCAGCAACGCTTTTTAACATCGGTGTGGGTCCGCAGGCATAAACTACGGCATTTTCGCCGTTTTGAACCATATTTTTAAGCACATCGGTAACAAAGCCTTTTGCGCCGAGGGTACCGTCGTTTGTTGTGATTTCCACCCGCTTAGCGACAGACTTAAACTTATCTGTAAGTATTGCATTTTCTTGGCTTCTGAAGCCGAGAATCACCTCTGCATCGCTGCCGTATTCTTTTGCAGCACCGAGCATAGGTGGGCAGCCTATACCTCCTCCGATAAAAATTCCGCGTTTTGTTTTATCGGGGAAAAAACCGTTGCCGAGAGGTCCTAAAATATCAAGCTCGTCCCCTGCTTTTCTCTCCGACATCCATTTTGTTCCGTCTCCGCGGACTTCAAATACGATTGTTATTGTACCGTTTTGCTTGTCAATTTCAGAAATTGAAATCGGGCGGCGCAGAGTCTTTTCTCCGCATAAGACATTTACAAATCTTCCGCACCAGCTTTCTTCGGCAAGCTCCGGGCAAGAAATAACAAAGCTGAAAGTTGTATTATTCAGTTTTTCGGTCGACAGGATTTTATACGATTTTTGAAACATAAATCATTCACCTATAATTATAGCTTGCAAACCTTTATTTCTTCAAGAATATTGTTATTTTCGAGGCACTTTGCAAATGCAAAGGCGGTATCTACCGACGGCAATACCGGAATACGGCGCAAAAGAGCGGTACGACGTATGCGAATGTCGTCCTCATTCACCTTAGGCCCCTGCTCCGCAGTTGAAACAACATATGATAATTTATTATTCTTAATAAGCGACATTGTATTCGGCTCGCCCTCATGTATTTTACGCACGGAATTTGCCGCAACATGATTTGAATTTAAAAGCTTAGCAGTATTTGAAGTAGCATATATCTTAAAGCCCTGTTTTAAAAATTCACCGGCAAGTATAACGCTGTCCCTCTTATCGGTATCGGCAACGGATACAAGCACTCCGCCTGTGCGCTTTATACGCATTCCCGAAGCTATCAAGCCCTTCAAAAGAGCTTCGTCAAATGTATCTGCTATGCCCATGACTTCACCCGTTGACTTTTCGGTATCGCCTATCTGAACATCGGTACCCTGAAGTTTTTCAAAGCTGAATACCGGTACTCTGACAAAATACCTTGTAGGCTCCGGTAAAATACCGCATCCCATACCGATATCACCGAGCGTCTCGCCGAGCATAAGCCGCGTAGCCATGGCAACTATCGGCAACCCCGATGCCTTAGTCATAAACGGCACGTTTCGCGTTGCCACGACGCTTGCCGACGAAACATAAACTTCGTTATCATATATAACAAATTGGATATTTATAAGCCCTTTAATTTTAAGTTCTTTGCAAAGCTTTTCGGTATATTCGTATATCTTTGCTTTATCTGATGAAGTAAGCGTTATCGACGGAAAAACCGTAGTAGTGTCGCCGGGATTTACACTGGCCTTTTCAATATGCTCGCAAATTCCCGGAACCAGTATGTCGCTTCCATCGGACAGGACATCCACCTCGGCACCCTTACCAATCATAACGTGTCGGTTATTTGTGTGACGTATACCGAGATCATCAAGGATATCAAATAACTCAATTTTGTTTTTCAGTCTGCGGTGAGCCTCGTCATCCGAACCGAAAACCTTAACGCCTAATGAACGAAGCATTTCGGCTTTTCTGACGGCGTTACCACCGCCGAACGGCAAAACAGCTCCGTACGGTTTTTCGGTGAGCACAACATTTCTGACATCTTCGTCTGTAATGGGGTCAAGATAAAGTGTATCGGCAACTCCCGGATCTGTGGAAACAGCCGCAGGATTATTATTAAGCAAAATAGTGGAGTACCCGAAGTCCTTAAGTGTATTTATACAGTTTACCACCGCATAATCGCGGTCTGTTCCAAGACCTATGGATGTAGGGCCGGAACCCACTACAAGGATTTTCTTTTTCGATGTCGGGTGCGCTTTTCCGAACATTGCGGCTTCGTTATCCTCATCAAACGAAGAATAGAAATAGGGCTTTTTAACGTCAAATTCGGCTGCGCAAGTGTCTACGGTGTTATATCCTGCAGCTATGGGTGCCGAAATCTCCTCACCGGTTATTTTTTCAATTGTACTGTCAAGAAAACCGAGAGTTTTTGCACGGAAATACAAATCATCCGAAAAGCCGTTACCGAGAGATGTTTCCGTATCGGCTATATTCTTGAGCTTAGTTAGATAATAATTATCTATTCTTGTAAGAGACTGTATTTCAGCAAGGTCAAATCCGCGTCTTATAGCTTCGTAAACAGCAAAAATTCGCTCATCATCGGAGCCTAACAGCAACTCCTTTATCTCATTGTCGGTTTTTTGCTTCATTTTTGGCATTGATACAGATTCGGTACGCGGATTCATCGAGCGTATCGCTTTCATAAGAGCCAACTCAAACGAAGTGCCGATTGCGAGTGCCTCACCCGTAGCCTGCATAGTTCCGCCGAGCTTTCTGGTGGCGGCATCGAAGTTTTCAAAAGACCATCTCGGAACCTTTACGGCACAATAATCAATGGCAGGTTCATTTGCAGCTGTGGTAACGCCTGTTATATCGTTTTTGATTTCGTAAAGCTTATATCCGAGAGCAATTTTGGCAGAGACCTGCGCTATGGGATAACCCGTAGCCTTTGAAACAAGAGCGGTAGTACGGTTAAGCTGTGGCTCAACTGCCAAAACCATATACTCGCTGCCATCCGAATTTATTGCAAAACGGACATTGCAGCTTCCTTCAATATTTAAATAATTGGCTATTTTTCTTGCGGCTCTGCGAAGCCTTACGGTTTCGCTGTCTGTAAGAGTCTGCGCAGGAATAACAACAATACTGTCGCCGGAATGAATGCCGACGCTGTCAATATTTTCGGTACTGCTTACGCTTATGCAGTTGCCGAAGGAATCGCGCATTGCGACAAATTCCACTTCTTTATAATCATCGACGCATTTTCTTACGTATACCTCGTTTACGAGAGACCGCTCGGCACAACTGCCGAAACCTGACAAAATATCATCTGCATTTTCGCAACGTATCGGCTCTGAAAAATCAGGCGTGAATGCCGGACTTATAAGTACGGGAAAACCGATTTCACCGGCGAATGTCACACATTCCGCATCTGTCGGCAACACCTTTGCGGATACATACGGTTCGCCCACATTTTCAAGAGTATCTCGAAGAGCCTGCTCGTTTCTTATTGCCTTTATGGTTTCCGGCTTAATTCCGAGAAGCTTGGTACCGTGCTCATCAAGATAACCGTTTTGCAAAAGCTCAAGGCAAATTTCGAGCCCCGCTTCTCCTCCCGTGGTGCCGATAATGGCATCGGGAATTTCTTTTTCAATTATTTTCTTTACTGTTTCGCCGTTTAATGGCTCAATATAAACTGTATCCGCAACATTTTTATCTGTCATTATTGTATCCGGATTTGAGTTTACCGAAACTACTGAAATGCCCTCTTCCTTCAACGCTCTGCAAACAGATACAGCCGAATAATCATATTCAGAGGAAGAGCCTATAACCACAGGGCCGGCTCCGAGAACAAGTATTTTTGAATATTTATTTTCTGTCATAACTCATTCCCCCATCATATCAACAAAGCGGTCAAATATCCAGGATGTACTGCTGTCGCGGTCGCTGTCCGGTGTAAACTGAACCCCGAAACCGTTGAAATCTTTGTACTCAAGTCCCTCACAGGAGCCGTCGTTGACATTTATCATTGTAATATCGGCTTTATCGGCACTGATGCTCGAAACTTCAACCGAATAGCCGTGATTCTGCTCTGTAACCATAAGCTTTCCGGTAGATTTTATAACTACAGGCTGATTTGAGCCGCGGTGCCCCTGCGGCATTTTTTCAATTTTAAAGTCTTCCGAAAGAGCCAGCATCTGATGGCCGAGACCTATTCCGAACATCGGAACACCGAGTTTTTTAAACTCCTTGATATTTTCTATAAGCTTTGGGTTATCGTCAGGATCGGCAGGACCGTCGGAAAGGAAAATACCGTCCGGTGAAATATTCTTTAACTGCTCAGCCGTAAAGTCAGCCGGGACAACGGTCAAACTACAGCCTCGTGACAAAAAGCCGTCAAGAGTTCTGCGCGGCGAACCGTAATCAATCACCGCAACATTGCATTTCGGATTTTCCGCCGTGAATTTCTGCGGCTCTTTTACGGTAACAGCCTCAACCGCCCCGGAAATTGTATAATTCTTGATATTTTTAATAAGCACGTCAAAATCATTGAGATTGTCGGTTATAGCGCCCTTCATATAGCCTTTGTCGCGGACGGCGCGCGTAAGACGGCGTGTATCAATACCGCTGATTCCTACTATGCCGCACTCTTTTAAATAGCTGTCAAGCGTTTCTTCGCCGAGATCGCCGGTGTCGCACCATTCACGCACAACATAGCCGCTTGCCATTATTTTTGAACCGTTTTCTCTTTTTTCTACGCCTCTGTTGCCTACAAGAGGATAGGTTTGCGCCACTATCTGACCGTAATATGTCGGGTCTGAAAGCAGTTCTCCGTAAGAAGCCGTACACGTATTGAAAACAACTTCCCCTAAAGCTGTTCCCTCTTTGCCCATAGAAATTCCGTTAAATACGGTTCCGTCAGCCAAAACAAGGTAAGCCTTTTTATTTTTCATATAAATCACCCTTTATAAAACGGAATTGATTTCATCCCTCATTCTGATAGCTTCTTTACGTGCGGCAACGGCATAATCTTTTTCATCGAAGCCGCCTTTTTTGTATGCGCACATTATACCTCTTGAGGAATTTATTACGGCTCCGCGTCCGTTCACATCAAACGCACCTGCAATATCTTTGGCGGCTCCGCCCTGTGCACCGTAACCCGGTACAAGGAAAAATGTGTGCGGTAATTCTTTGCGAAGACTTGAAAGCTGTTTCGGATAAGTTGCTCCGACGACCGCACCGACACACGAGTATCCGTAATCCGTTATAGAATCCTTGCCCCAGTTCTCGCACATTTCACCCATAGTTTCGTAGACGGTTTTGTCGCCGAGCAATCTGTCCTGAAGCTCACCGGAGGATGGATTAGAAGTTTTCACAAGCACAAAAATGCCTTTGTCCTCTTCCTTGCAAATATTTAAAAGAGGATTTATACCGTCGCTTCCGAGATAACCGTTAACCGTGAGGGCATCGGCGGAAAAGCTTTCAAAGGTTTTACCAAAAGCCTCTGTTTTACCGATATGTGCGGCGGCATACGCCTCCATGGTAGTGCCGATATCATTTCTTTTACCGTCGGTTATTACAAACATGCCTTTTTCTTTTGCGTAAGCTATTGTGTCATAAAGTGCTTTTACTCCTTGCCACCCGTACATTTCATAATAGGCGCATTGCGGCTTTACGGCCGCCACAACATCGCAAAGAGAATCTATAAGCCCTTTGTTAAATGTCAAAAGTGCATCTGCCGCAGCCTCAAGCGTATCTCCGTATTTCTCACGCGAGTCTTTTTTTATAAACTCGGGAACGTAGTCAAGCTTCGGGTCAAGCCCTGCCACAGTAGGATTTTTCTTTTCGTCAATTGCACGGATAAGTCTGTCAAAAGCCATTTGTCAATCTCCTAAATCATTATATACTATTCTGCCGCTGAGAACGGTCATTTTTACCTTGCCTTGAAGCTCACGGTTTTTAAAGATGCAGTTTTTGGATTTACCGTGAAGCTTATTTATGTCTACTGTAAATTTTTCACTTTCATCTATCAAAATAATGTCCGCAGCACTTCCCTTTTTTAACGTGCCTATCGGTCTGTTTAAAATCTCGGCCGGTTTACACGCCATTTTATCAATAAGCTCATAAAGACTGATAAGTCCCGACGCAACAAGCGCGGTATACGAAGCGGAAAAAGATGTCTCCATACCTATAACGCCGTTTGGAGCTTTGTAAAAATCTGCCTTTTCTTCCGGTGAATGAGGTGCGTGGTCGGTTGCAATTACATCTATTACGCCGTCAATAAGCGAGTAGAGAACGGAAAACTGGTCCACGGCACTGCGAAGCGGCGGATTCATTCGATAATCTGCATCCTTTAACAAAAGCTTTTCATCGTTAAATATAAAATAATGCGGACAAGTTTCAGCAGTTACATTAAATCCGTTTCTCTTTGCAGAGGCTATAAGAAGTGTTGAATTGCCCGTACTGACGTGACAAATATGCAACCGTGCATTTTTGGGGGCTGACATTAAAAGGGCTATCTCACGCGCAGTTCCCACGTCTTCTGCCGAAACCGGTATCTGCGGCATATTAAGGTCTTTGGCAACATCGCATTCATTCACAATGCCGTCGCGTGAAATTGTTTTTTCTTCGCAATGGGCAAAAACAGGCATATCGAGTCTTGCTGCCTCTTTGAGTGCTTCACGCATAAGCTCTGCGGTTTTAACCGGAACGCCGTCATCCGAAAAAGCGCAGCAACCGGCTTCTTTTAAAGCCTGCATATCGGTGAGCTTTTCACCGTTTTCGCCGACGGAAACGGCACCTATCGGAAGAACGTGAGCATCGGCATTAGCCGCTTTTTCAAGTATATATTTTACCGTTTCTGCGTTATCGCATACCGGTTTTGTATTAGGCATGGCGCAAACCGTTGTCACGCCGCCGGCCGCCGCCGCACGGCATCCGGAAATTATATCCTCTTTATATTCAAGACCCGGATCACGCAAATGCACGTGTAAATCAATAAGCCCCGGTGCCAAAACAAGCCCCGAAGCATCAATGATATTATCGGCAGAGCAGCTTAAAGCCTTGCCAAAATCGGCAATTTTACCGTCGACGACAAGAACGTCGCCGACAGTATCAAGTTTTTGTGAAGGGTCTATAACGTGTGCATTTTTAAACAGCAAATTGCCCATAAAAACTCCTTTGATTATTGAGCTTTGGTAGCCTCTGCGGCTTTTGTGACCTCGGGAGCTTTTGTCGTCTCAGCAGCCGCCTTTGTTGTTTCTGCCGGCTTAGTGCTGCCGTCGGTTGTCTTTTTGGTCTCTCCCTCGATCTTGCCATCCTTACTTCCGCCGCCGGAGCAAGATGTACAATAGCCCGGCATATTGCTCTTTGAGAACCAACCGGTTGCGCGACTCGAACATCCGCTGCCCGCAAGCAAGCCCGTCTTTGTACAATACTCTTTTTGCTCAACAATAGATGAGAATTTTGTAAAATCTTTAGAAGCGAGTCCTTTATGAACTCTGTTCAAAACCTCATCAAATATTTTACCCGCCGGATTGCCCGAAACATAATTCGAAAGCTGCTTAGGAGTATCGCAGCCATACCAAACTGCAGCTACATAATACGGGGAACCTCCGCAGAACCAACGATCCTTATCCTCGGTTGTGGTACCGGTTTTCGCAAACAGCTTCATATTGTTAAGGCCGTAATTTCGCGCGGTAGCTTCACCTGCCGTATCGGTAACAACGGTTTGCAGAAGCTCATTCATAATATCCGCAGTATCCTGAGACATAATCTGATCGCCATCGGTCTCGTCGTGTTGAAGGTATACCATAGTACCGCTTGAATTTGTAACCTTATAGTAACAGTACGGGTCGTAATATTTACCGCCGTTTCCGAAGGTGGCATATGCGGCTGCCATCTGAAGAGTTGATACTCCCTTACTTGTACCGCCTACGGCAAGCGACGAGGCGTTCTTATCAACATCATAGAGATGATCGAGTCTGAATTTGCCGTTGGCATACTTAAAGCTCAATTCATAACCCATCTTTTTAAGAAGCTGCGCCGGTACTGTATTGTAAGACTTACAAATAGCTTTTTGTACGTTTACATACGAATCGGGAGAACCGGGGTCATTACCGTAGTTGACAGGACCCACTCCGCCGTCGCTGTAATAGTGAGGAATACCATAGTTCTTTACTCTTGTGCTCCAATAAGCATATTTTTC
>ULMB01018313.1_pt1 | contig 10944 bp, 7 predicted proteins | sample 1951571 | NCBI WGS metagenome assembly ULMB01 (sample SAMEA4835542, study PRJEB28245) | human gut metagenome | biome: gut microbiome; material: fecal sample | place: Denmark | collected 2008 | reverse complement strand
CTTGGCTACATTGGACAAAATCGCTACATTATTAAATGTGGATAGACGAGAACTAATTGCACCTTCGAAGTAAAATCCATTGCTACAGAAATGATGCAAGAAAATAAAGACATACAGTCAAAGAACGAACCATATGTAGTGAAGTCACATGACATTCACATTGTTGCGGACTATGCGGATTGGATAGCGGACATTAAGAGTCGCCATCTATTCTATGCCAAGAATACAGAAAAACTGAAACAATTTGTTTCTGTAATTGGGGCAGAGAAAATGCACTAGGTTGGTGGAGAATTAATGAGATTAAAACTCCGACAAGTTGTTGGAGAAACGTTGAATCAAATAGCGGCTAAAAAATAATATGCCAAAGAAAAAATATACATACATAGATTTGTTTGCCGGATGTGGTGGACTTTCTGAAGGATTCTACCGAGTAGGATTCAAAGCTCTTGCCCATGTTGAAATTAACCATTGGGCATGCGAGACATTACGTACTCGTATGCAATATTATGGTTACTCCAATATTGACAAAGGTGTTATCGAATATGACATTACTGCGGATGACATCATAGAGAGGATTGAACAAGCGACCAATGGCATCACTCCTGACATCATTATTGGTGGCCCTCCATGCCAAGCATATTCAACTGCGGGAAGAGTACGTGATGGCAAGGGAATGTCACAAGATCCTCGTAATTTTCTTTTCGAGAGCTATGTGCATATTCTAGAACATTACCGCCCAAAATTCTTTGTTTTTGAGAACGTAACTGGTATTTTATCTGCCAAGGTCAATGGCAAACTGATTTTTCCACAAGTTCTTAAGGCATTAGGGAATGAATATAAATTGGTTGATAATCCGAATATTCTTCTTCACAATACAGCAAACTTTGGCGTTCCTCAAATCAGGAAGAGGATTATTATTATGGGGGTTCGCAAAGACATTGAGGGTAAAGAGGCTATAGATTTGTATAATGCCGTCAAAAAAACAAATTATGATCCAGATATGCCCAAAGAGATGCGTAAAGGATTAAAACGCTTTGTTGATGTAAAAGAAGCAATTGGTGATTTACCACCAGTTGCCCCTGGACAAGATGGCTCAACTATAAGCTTCAACTACCCTTGTGACAATGAATTTCTCAGAAGAATAGGTTCTGCTGGCATTCATCCATTGATGGATCACATTGCTCGCAATCATAATGCGAAAGACAGAGAGCGTTTTAAGGTTATGATAGACAATAACTGGTCATTCGGAGAGATGCGCAAAGCAAGACCTGACTTGGAGCACGAACACGCAAGAGTTTTTGATAACAGCTATGTTGTTCAATGGTGGAACCTCCCGTCAAAGACAATCCTTGCGCACATCCATAAAGATGGATTTCAATTTATCCACCCTGATGGAGCGCAATTACGCTCCTTCACGGTAAGAGAGGCTGCAAGAATACAGTCTTTCCCTGATGATTTTGTCTTTGAGGGTTCTAGGGGAGAGAAGTATAAACAGATTGGAAATGCCGTTCCTGTTTTGTTTGCGGAAGCATTGGCAAAGTCCATAAAGAAAAATTTAGATGATTTAAAAAATGATATTTGAATCTGTTAATTGTATAACGAGCAAGGATGAGTTTCTTGAAAAAATACTCATTTACATACGTTTAGTTGAGGTTTTTGCAGAACGTAATAAGTTTGTTATCCCTACAAATAATGAATTGAATTCGGCTCTTGAAAAGGAGCTGATTAATATTGGCGTAATTGACAAACCAGAAGAAATCAATGAACTTTATAAGGTTCTGAAGAAGGACTGTTCTCAGTTTATCAATTGTGTACATTTCTATTTATGTCATAAAAAAGAAATGGGCACGCTATTGGATAAGCTAAGTAATGAAAAAAGAAAGAAATTACAAGAGAAAGAAAAACAATATTCAAAACCCACTTTTGTCGATTTCTTTGCAGGAGCAGGAGGTCTAAGCTGTGGATTTGTCCAAGCTGGTTTTAAGGTTGTATTTGCCAACGACTTTGAAGATGTTTGTGTACGCACATATCGATTTAATCACCCAGAACTTCCCGCCAACAAGGTGTTGAAAGGTGATATACGCCTGATTGTAGATAATATTAAGGATTACGTTACAGAACCAGTCGATATGGTAGTAGGAGGACCGCCATGCCAAGGTTTTAGTTCGGCTAATCAGCAGCGTATTATTGACGATCCAAGAAATGAATTATATAAATATTTTGTAAAAGCCATTAAGCAACTTCTCCCCAAATTTGTGGTCATGGAGAATGTGAAGGGAATGCTTTCTGTTGCTAATCAAGTTGTTGAAGACTATAACAATATCAAGGTTGAACGCAATAGTACTACCTACAGTTATAATGTAGCATATAAACTTCTAAATTCAGCAGACTTCTCTGTAGCCCAAAGCCGAGAACGTCTTATATACATCGCAATTAGAACAGATATTTCTGAATCTAAGGGCATCACGCCAGAAGATATATTTGAACAGATAGAGGAGGCAAATAAAGGTAATAAAACCTATGTTTTAAAAGATGCTTTAGATTTTATAAAGCCTCTTGAGGCTCCACGTGTAAAAAACATGAACGAGGTCGATGACGAAAAGACTGGGAAAAAGATAGATGTCAATAATTATTTAGGAAACGAAAATGACTATCTCAAGCTTATTAATGGAGATAGAGAAATACCTTTTCTTTATAACCATAAAGCACGTTTCGTAAATGATATCAATTATGACATTTATCGTCTGTTAAACCAAGGTGATGATGCTTCAGATCCAAAGATTGCGAATATCATGCCTTACAAAAATCGTCTTCACTGTTTTAAGGACAAATACTATAAATTAAGGGCAGATTATCCATCAAGAACAATCACAGCTCATTTGCGTATGGATTGTCATTCACATATACATCCATTTCAGATTAGAGCATTAACCCCACGTGAGGCTGCACGTTGCCAATCATTTCCAGACGATTACATGTTCTTGGGGGCATATTTGAAGACATATATGCAAATTGGCAATGCAGTTCCATGCATCATGGCTAAAGGAATAGCTTCTATAATCAAGAAATACATATAATTATGAGTAACACGAAATTGATTCAGTACACCCACCGCCCTAATACGACAGAATTAGGTATGGGAAACACGCATGAGACTTACATGCTAATTAATACAAATACTGATTTGTCAGGAATCTTTCCTCCATCAATAGAAGTAAAGGTTAGAGACGCGGTATCTGGTAAACATTACTCCTTAAAATCTTCTAATGGGAGAGAATTTCGTGTGAACCAGATGGGGGATTTGTATCGTGATTATAATGTTAATCCTGGTGATGAAATTGTTATTACCAAAATCGAGAGCGAGAATGCATCTGATATTTGTGTGAATATCAAACAATATCAACGTGTGGTGTTGTTAGTGGGATCAAATGGTACGGAAATTGTAAATCTTGATCGATTAAACAGTTATAGTATAGGCAATAGAACATTTCGAATTAATGTTTCAGATAGGGGAAATCAAAACACTCTTGCGATTTCTTTTAAAGAGTCAAGAAAAAAGAGAGCGGATTCTCCCAATATGACAGACTACTATTCAGTACAAATCGACGGACAAGCTCTAGCAAATGGGACTTACTATTTGACACTTGGAAGTTCTTCTTCTCTTGCGATGCTTCCCAAGAGTGAATACAACGTTGTTCAATTTGACAACAATATATTCAATTCATTGCCAAATAACAAACAGAAGGATTTTGAAAGCAAGCCAGAAGAAAATAATTATGATTTTTACACAACAGCGATCAAGTCAAAGCCATTCTTGCTTCTTGCAGGTATTTCAGGTACAGGCAAAAGTCGCATAGTGCGGGAATTCGCATTCAAATCGTGTCCTAAGTATTTGCAAGACAAGGACGGCACAACGCCTGGCAACTACTGCATGATAGAGGTGAAACCGAATTGGCATGACTCAACGGAATTGTTGGGTTATTATAGCCGATTAGGAAAGGCTGGTTATCAGTTTACGAAGTTCGTCAAATTCTTGGTAAAGGCCAAGATGTTTCCTACAGTTCCATTCTTTGTATGTTTGGATGAAATGAATTTAGCTCCTGTGGAACAATACTTTGCAGAGATTCTAAGCATATTAGAAACTCGTAAAGTGGTAATAGGGGAAAATGGCATGAAGACTATAAAGACAGAATCTATCATAGATGCTGAACATTTTAAGGCTCTCGGAAAGATCGGCGATTTTGCACCTAGCTTTACAGATCGTGATATCTACATGAAACTATACGACATAGAAACCGAAAGTGATATTGACGAGGAGGTTGGTAAACGGACAGACCTAACAACCGAAGGACTAACCCTTCCTGATAATGTCGTAATCATTGGTACTGTCAATATGGATGATACCACACACCAGTTCTCACGTAAGGTGATTGACCGTGCTATGACCATCGAAATGAATGGTGGCAATCTGCGTAATATGTTCGGTGGTAGCAAGAACTTAGAGTACTTGTCTGACGATGAACAGCAAAAATGGCAGAAAGCCTTCACTCGTCGATATGTGACTGCTGACGAAGTTTTAGAGGCACATTCGAATATTGCAGAAGAACTGATAAATCAGCTTCCGTCAAAGTTGGAGCAAATTAACTTGGCTTTGAAAGGAACTCCTTTTGAGGTTAGTTATCGTGTACTGAATGAACTGACCATAATGGTTGGTATGATGCTCGATGAAGGCAAGGAGCTAAATGACGCAATCACACAATCCGTAAATAACATTCTGTTGATGAAGATTCTGCCACGCATTGAGGGCGATGCAGAAATGTTTGCGTTGTCAAGAGAATATAAGGCAAAAGTTGGCGTATTGTATGATAACCGATTGGAATGGTTGAAAGAATTGGCTCCAGACATCAAGGAAACATTGACCGATACAGAATCAGGAGACGACGATACAGAAGAAAAGGCTGAAGCTGTCAAAGAGCACCAACCTACTGCAAAAGATAAGATACAAGAAATGATTGACCGACTGAATAATCAGGAGTTTACTCGTTTCTGGCCATAATCGTATAGAAAGGATATATGCAGACAGAGGTTTTAAGATTCATTCATCCCGACTATGAGGTGATTGTCCGTACGCAAGACATTAGTTATTCGTGGGAACGCTTCAAAGGGCGCATCAATTATTCAAGGAGAGGCAATCCTGATATTGATGCGCCAGAGGCATATTGTCGTTACGCCTCAAAAGATGAATGTGAACTTTGCCTATACAGTCCAATAACAAGGAAGAAAACTGATGAGGAAAAGGAAACAAGACTTGAAGCAGGTAAGGTGTGGGATAAATTGTGGCCTGTCATCTTCGAAACCTGCAAATATCAAGTACGTTTACTATTCCATGGTGTTGATAAGGACTCCGTACCAGAAATCAGACATGTACGAAAAGACGTAGAGGAAAGCTTCTTTGTTGATGAAGAGTTGAATGGAAGGGAAGAAAAATCCCTCACGGGAGAGTTAGACTTCTTGAATGAGCCTGGAGTGTTCAAACTCGATTTCTCTTATCAGAAGAATGGAGTCCGTATGGACAGCTATGTTACGTTTGATGTAGCATCGCCAAAACTCGATACTAAAAACGATTATAAGTCACTTCTGCGAGAAGTCAACGAGGAATACGAAAACGTAATTTATCGCTATTTGAGTATCACTCTTCAGCAATTCAGTCGAGGACGAATCAATACCGATGCAACATGGATGGCTGCATTCCAAAGTGTTGTGGATGATTATGTGAAGAACGTAAAACGTGTTATTCAGAATCCACATTCACAGATTGTAAACTTCTGCACATCACGAAAAGCTGAACAGATTAAGTTCTGGACACCTGCCATGGAAGAACGCTATGGCGAAGTGGAGAAGGAAGGAAAACAGGAAGAGTATTACTTTGGTTATAATGAAGTGCGTTCTACTCATGACACGATGGAGAACCGTTTTGTGAAATATACTCTTCAAAGCATTGGACGACGACTTTCTTCTGTAATAGCCACCGTACTCAGTTCCTCACAAGAAGAACTCTCAGAACGTCATCGCCAAATGTGGACTGATTATCAAGATTCTCTGAAAAGATTGTCGAAGCATCCATTCTTTAAGACAGTAGGTCGTTTTGACGGTATTAAACAAGAAAGCCTTGTGTTGCAAAGCAGATTGGGTTATCAACAAATCTACAAAGATTGGCTCAAACTGAAACGAGGAATTGACCTTTATAATGGAGCTGCGAACATTGGCACTTTGCAGATATGGGAAATCTATGAGTTATGGTGCTTTATCAAGATGAAGAAACTTGTGGCCGAAGCTATGGGCATTGACCATAACAAACCGTCACACGAACAACTGATAACTGAACCTAAAGGAACGCTGCTCAATCCATTTACAAATTCCTCTTTGGAACACATTGTGGAATACCATTACCCAAAAGCAGAGGAAGATGATACGGATGAACGCAAGGCAAAACTTGTTTCACACGAGGGGGACGTTGTAACTCTTCATTATCAGCATACGTTTAATCGCTCCAGTGGTAAAGATGAATATGGTATGGGCATCAATACAGCAACAACGGAGCAGCGACCAGACATTGTTCTCAATATTCGTAAGGCATCGGGGGAAATTGTCTTGACATACTTGTATGATGCAAAGTATCGTGTCATCAACGACAAAAAACTTGACAAAGATTTTGAGGAACAAGATATTGCCGAAATGTCAGTTCTTCCAGGAGGAGATTATCCTCCAACGGATGCGATCAATCAAATGCATCGTTACCGTGATGCCATTTATTATAGCAAAGAGCATGAACCATATCGTTCTAAGGAAATAATTGGCGGATATATTCTCTTCCCTGGTCGTGGTAGCGACGAATACGTCAAAAAGCGTTACTATAGTGCGAGTGTTGAGAGTGTGAATATCGGAGCATTCCCTTTGTTGCCTAATAGCGATATCATATTGAGAGAGCATTTGAATGATATTTTGATGAATTATACGGAAGCAGATAGTCATGTAGCGAAAGCCAAACCACAACGCACATTGGCATATGTCACCGAGGAAGAAAAGGCAGGAATGCTGCCTGATGATTTAGTTATGGTAGCTGTTGCTGGCAGCGAAGAGAAACGTCAATGGACATTTGACAATCTTTGGTACAACATACCTTTGGATAAAATTGCTGATTCTCCATGGAATCAGGCGAAATATCTACTTTTGTATGTTAAGGGAGAGAAGTTTGTGGGCAATCTTTGCAAAATTGTTCGCACAAAACATGATGTATGGACAAAGGAAAAGCTACAACAGGAAACTTACCCTGGTGAGCCAAGCCATTCTGCTTATTTTATGATTCGAATAAGAAAGCCAAGTGATACAGATGCAGAATTGCAAAAGTTGCTATTCAATGTCAAAAACATCCCCAATAAGCATTGGGGAAATGAACGCATGGCATTCATGTTGGTCAAGTTGAAAAACTTGAAGAATGTTATTGATAGAGTGTAAAGTTAAATTAGAAATTATAATGGAAAAGATATACTTGTATAAAACGGCAAACAAATCTATTGCCTACGATGATGAACATTGGTATATTGATAATAATCCTCAACAACAAAATGAAGGGGATGGATTTGCCCAATTTAAGGAGTATGCTACTTCTGAAGCCTTTCGTTTAATTGCGAATGACATTAGTAAATATACAAGTCATTTTAAAAATGTTGCAGTTTTAACTGCTGCTGGCACTTCTATGGAAAATGGGATTCATGGAGGTAAAACTCGTACAGAATTATGGCAAAGCTATGAAGATGAAATAAATGCAATAACTTCTATATTAACACAGAATGATGGGATATTAAAAGAGAAATGCCAATCAATTATTGAATCTAAGAATATTGAAGACTTTTTGTCTTTTACAATTTTGTATGAAAAGTTGAATGGTGAAATTAAAGATGTTGAAGGACATTCTTTAAGATGCAAATTAGAAAAGAAGATAGCCAATGCATGTAAATTGTCTCTTGACGAGAATAATAGACATCATCAAGATTTTATTAGAAAACTAACAGCACGTAAGTCCACAGAACCGCGAATTCAACTATATACAACGAATTATGATACATTGTTTGAACAAGCTGCCCAAAGAATGAATTACACCATTATAGATGGTTTTTCATTCTCTTATCCACGTATATTTAATGGTGTTAATTTTGATTATGACGTTGTTTATAGAGAACGTACAAGAATTAAAAACGAAGAAAGTTTCGTTCCTAATGTCATACAACTTTTCAAACTCCATGGGAGTATCGATTGGGAAAAAAGTGACGGTAAAATTTATCAGAAAGAAACGACAGACCATCCATGTATCATATACCCTGCAAGTGAGAAATATGAAAGCAGTTATGAACAACCATATTTTGAAATGATGTCACATTTACAGAGTACCCTTAGAAAAGAGGGAACATTGTTGATTGTGGCTGGTTTTGGATTTCAAGATAAACATATCCAAAATGTAATCAAAGAAGCAGTACTTCAAAATCCCAATTTCCATTTACTTGTTGTGTGCTATGGAATGAAAAAGATTTCAGAAAATGGAGAAGATGCGAAATGGGGTGATAGCGGTATTACGCATGATTTAGTTCCTGACTTCATTTCTGAAGATGGACATGTGGCTCAAAATGTAACAGCTATTTTTTCAAAGTTCAAAGCTTTCGTTGAACATTATCCATGCAATAGTTCTTATGAAATAGACAATTCCAATAATTATGAAGCCATTCGATCATAACAAGTTTGTTGGATATGTTTGTGAGGTTACTCCACAATATGTTCGTTTGCAAATTCCTTCTGCAAAGCTTTTACGTACATTCTATTTTAACGGAGAAATTTTCTTAGGAGGATCTGTTGGAAGTTTTGTGGTTATAGAAGGACAAGAATATGGTTTTTTAGGAAGAGTGTTTGAGTTGAATCTTCCTCAAGGGGAAAGAACTGAAATAACAGACAAAAGTATTAATGAAGAAGAAACTCAGTTCCATCCTATAGCAAAAATTGAATTACTTGCACTTTTCGATATATACAAACCTGAAATTATAGTAAAAACTGTGTCTCGTTATCCTTCTGTAGGAGCAAAAGCATTTTCATGTTCAGACGAACAAATAGGCGCTTATATTTCAGCATTCGGTGTAAAAAATAACGACAAGGATGTTCCTTTTGCTCCCTTGGGAAAATTAACTTCAAATAACGCTTTGTGTAATATTTCCCTCAACTCACTTTTTGGTCGTCATTGTGCTGTTTTGGGTACGACTGGAGGAGGAAAAAGTTGGACTGTTGCCAAACTTATAGAACTTGCATCAGAATATACAGATAACAAGTGTATACTGATTGATGCTACGGGAGAGTATTGCAATATTAATAATATACAAAACATAGAATTAGGTACCGGAGACTATATTTTTGATTATACAAATTTGTCTATCGATGAATTGTACTATTTGCTACATCCATCTTCTAAAACACAAGTACCAAAACTGATGGAAGCTATAAGATCTTTGAAAATATCCAAACTTGACACAAAGACTGAATTAGCTTCATATTACAAACAAGACTCACAAGGTAATTCTATTATAGGGAATATCTACAAATCAAAAAGAGAAAAACGTCCATTTGAGGTTTTCTATTACAATCATATTGTGGATATTGAAAACAAATCATGTAATTTTGATTTTAATCTTCTTGCAGCACAAATTACAAATGAATGCATTTGGGATTCTGACAGAAATAATTCTTTTTTTTGGGGAGATAGAAACGAAACAGATGTTTCCAATTGTATTAGCTTAATATCTCGCATAAATAATGTGATGTCAACATCCGAATATAATAAGATATTTGGTTTTAGGAAAGAGACCATTCCTAATGCGAAAGATTTGCGAGAGGGCATACAAAACTTTATACAAGATAAGAGCCATAGTATTCTACGATTAGACTTTTCAAAAGTAAGTTTTGATTATCAGGTAAGAGAAATATTAGTAAATGCAATAGGAAACCATTTATTGAATGAAGCAAGGAAAGGACTTTATAAAGATAGTCCAATAATTGTATTTATAGACGAAGCTCATCAGTTTTTAAATAAAAATATTGCAGATGAATATTTCTCAGCGAAACCTCTTGATGCTTTTGAGCAGATTTCTAAAGAGGCACGCAAATATGGTCTCTTTTTGTGTATAGCGACACAAATGCCAAGAGACATTCCGTTAGGAACATTAAGCCAAATGGGTACTTTTGTGGTTCACAGATTGATAAATGAACAAGATAAAAAGGCTGTAGAGAATGCTGCTTCGGCTGCAAATAGGAATAGTTTATCATTTTTGCCGATTCTCGGTGAAGGGGAAGCTCTTCTTGTTGGAGTTGATTTTCCAATGCCATTAACGATAAAAATTGATGCTCCACGAAAGGCTCCAAATTCACAAACGCCGAAATTAAGACAGAAAGATAAGCATATATAAATGGACTATCTCTGTTTAGAGTCTTATTGTATGCACATGATAATAGATAAACAAGCAATTTATTGCAAATCGAAAGGAAATAAGAAATAGCACAGCTGAATTCCTAATCTTTCAAATAGAAGAAAAGGAACAAGGTGCTGAGGTCTATTATAAGGATAAGACGGTTTGGTGTACCCAGAAAGCTATGGGTATGCTGTTTGATTGCTCTACAGATAACATCTGACTTCATCTGAAAAATATTTATGATGGTGGAGAACTGGAAGAAGAAGTAACTACCGAGAAAATCTCGGTAGTTCGCCAAGAAGGTACCAGAGAGGTGAATATAGTCTTCATCTAAAGAACATCTTTGCTTTGGGGAAATTTGAGAAAGATTCAGTTTCCGAGGAAATCTCGGCAACTACTTCCGATGGTAAAATCGTTAAGACAGACGTAGTGATTGCAA
>ULMB01026835.1_pt1 | contig 11093 bp, 7 predicted proteins | sample 1951571 | NCBI WGS metagenome assembly ULMB01 (sample SAMEA4835542, study PRJEB28245) | human gut metagenome | biome: gut microbiome; material: fecal sample | place: Denmark | collected 2008 | reverse complement strand
TAAGATTATTATACCGAACTCACGTTATTTTATATATTTTGTGCATTCATGCTCTCATCCGTATTTTAGTCTGCTTTTCTTGATATAGCCGCTATGCCTGCGAAAAATCAAACGAGAATCCGCTCAATATAAAGCAAAAATGCCGGATAGATTCTTATGGCCGATTAAGGTTAAGCATAATAAGATGTCAGCGATAAAAGAGGCATTCTGCATGCCGCATTTATCGCTGACATTTGTCTTTATGGCACGATACCATGTCCCCAGGTTTATCGTCTTTATCGCTTTTTCCTGTTCTTGACAAACTCGATAGCTTCATTCAGAATCTCGGCATGCGCCAGTCGCATTATCACAAGATAAAGAACGGCGGCAAGGATAAAGCGGCAGATCAGCAGCAGCCATAGGTTGGATATTGGAGCTGTAAGCGGCCATACCGCAGCCATGACCGCAGCCGCTGAAATCATGAACGGGCATATATCGCGCATTATCTCTATAGTCCGTATGCCTGTAAGCTTGTTTAAGAAATACTGCCATATGCTGATAAACACAATGTTTCCGGCTGTATATGCCCATACCATTGCCTGCATGTCGAACTTGGCGAATGCCACGACGATGGCTATCTGTATGACAATCTGCACAACGGTGCACCACAGGTATATGTCGCTGCGCCCGCGGCTTATCATAAGGTTCTGATACAGAGTGTAAAGCGGCATGAATGCTCCGCCGATGCATAGAATGCGGAGCAGCGGCACGCTGCTTAGCCACTGCTCGTGGATGGTCAGCAGGATAAACTCTTCGGCCACCATGGCAAGACCGAACATGGCAGGAAAGGAAAGCATGGCCGTGAGGCGCATCATCTTGCGGAACACGCGGCGTTCACGCTCGTTGTCGCCCGTAACCTGTGCCATAACCGGCTGTGCCACCTGCGCCATCGTTCCGCTGAGAAACGAATAGGCCATGGTGTTCCATTTGTTGGCCTGCGTAAAGCTTCCCACAGCCTTTATGGGGTAGAGGCGTCCGAAGATGAACACAAGTATGTTGCTGTTGAGCGTGTTGATAATTGACGTCAGCAAAATCTTCATGCTGAAGTTAAGCATCTTCTTTATTGGCCGCAGGTCTATGTGGAGCGTAGGATGCCATGGCGTGTAGAAATAGCGCCCTATGTTGATTATGGTGATATATATAATCTGTTGCCATGCCAGGCTCCAGTAAGACTGTCCGTTTATTGCAAGCACCACTCCCACTATGCCTGATGTCACCAGTGCCGCAAATCCCGTCACGGTGTTTTCCTTTACCATGAGGTTCTTGAACATGTATGCTCCGTGGGCAATGCCGAACGACGATATAACAAAACTCAGAAAAACGAAGCGCGACAGCTCGGTCAGTGCTGGCTGATGGAAAAACAGCGATATGAGCGGGGCGCAGAAGAACAGAATGGTGTAGATGCTGATGCTTACGATAACGTTGAACCAGAACACCGCATTATAGTCGCGGCTTTCAGGATGCTTCATGTTTGTCAGTGCCTGAGTGAATCCGCTGCTCTGCAGGTTGCCGGCTATTGCGGTGAATATGGTCAGCACGCCTACCATTCCGTAATCAGACGGCGTAAGCAGCCGGCCAAGGAATATGCCGAATATCAGATTTAAAATCTGCGTGGAGCCATTGTTCATCAGCCCCCATATCAGCCCTTTGGCTGTTTTCTCTTTTAATGTTTCCATTCTATAGGTTCTTGATTCCGTGAGCCGACAGTCCGGCTGCTTCTCCGGCCGTGTATGCCGCCAGAACAAAGACTTTCGTCCTAGCAGCGTTCTCAATGTTCTTTTTCCTTCTACCGGTCAATGTCTTCAGCTGCCATTCAGAAACTCCGACGCCCGTCTTGTTTCTGAACAGCCTTTTCATTGCCTGGTAGAATATTATGTATTTATTGCAGTCTTTCATTTCAAACAGCTTAGTCTTTTGCCTTCAATATAGGCAAAGCCATTTTCCACTTAATGCAAAGATAGTGCAAACTGCTCGAAAAGCAAAATAAATGCAGATGAAATGTTGTTATTTCGCAAGCCCGGATACGGCATTGCAGCTGTGGTATAGCTTGCGTTCAAATCAGAGTCAGATTGCTGCCGTTATGTGCGTTTTGCTTACATATTGGATTTTAATGACGCTTCTAAACTGCGTTATTTCAAAAATAAAATCTTTTGTCTGTAAATATTGTCTGAAAACGCGTGCAAGCATAACTTCCTGATTGTTAGAACCTTTAACCGTATGTGTGTCAAAGTGTGCAATTTTTCCCGTCCTTTTTAGGCTTAAAACATATGTTTTTTCACCAAAATATGTATTATTTTAAGCCTTCAAAAGCCGTGTTTTAAGTCGTAAAAGGCATTGTCTCGGCATGTAAAACGTGCTCTTTTGATGGGCATCGTAAATAATTTTTTATTTTTAAAGCCTGTTCCGTTAATTTTGTTTTCTATTTTGCCTGAAAATCATGACAAAACTTAAATGACATAATGTGCGCTTTTCTGCCTGCAAAGTTACAAATGGATGCCCGATAACTTTTAACATGTTTATTATTGTTACGTGATTTTCAGTGCCCCAAAGATGTTACGTTTAGCTTTAAATGTAAATATTTTTCAGGCTTATGCCAGCCTTCTTTCTCGCCGCATTATCAGGCGTCTTTGCTTCTGATTTTTTTACATAGATATACTTTATAATTATGCCGCTGCATGATGTGTTTTTGTTCCCTTATTAAGCATCTCTATTGTCAGGCCCATTCAGCAGCTCTTGATATTAATCAAGGCTTTACACCTATTTATATATATAGGGCGTTAATTTTTTTAGTGTTTTGATATTTTTTCCGTATCATTTTACTGCTTTTCTGCCTGGTGCTTTTTGTTGTTAAAATGACAATATTGACTTTTGTTTTTTATTGACCTGTCATGTGTTTGAAAATAAAAGAATAATGTCCGTTTTACACTTAAATTTGCAGAAATATGAGCAGCAATAATTATTGCCATGATATAACGGGGCGTATAAGGCGTAAAGTTTTCACATCGAAAAATGCCGGATAGTTTTACTTTGCATAATGTTATTATATAATCTTTTTAGTTATCACGAAGGTATGCAATAGCCTAAAAAAGGAAAAAACAAAGAAAAAACGACTAAGTCATTTCTATAAAAGAACAATTTATGCATAAAAATTGCATCTTTATAGTTAATATTTATTAAATAGGTCTTTTGGTCTGAATATTTATCATAAACAAATATTTTTATGCATTTTTTCTAATAAAAAAGTTAGCGCGTTACAAAATTATTACTAACTTTGTCCAAGTTAAAACAGTAAAATTGCATTAATAATGAAAAAATTTTTATTATCAATTGTTTTTGCGCTAGGAATATTGTGTTCTGCAAATGCGCAGTTACCGTCTGTAACACTTAAAGACATTAATGGTAAGACAGTGAGAACAGACACGTTGTCAAACAATGGCAAACCTTTCATCATTGATTTCTTTGCCACATGGTGCAAGCCTTGCAACCGTGAGCTGACTGCCATCAGCGAAGTTTATGAAGAGTGGCAGGAAGAGACCGGCGTAAAGGTTATAGCCGTTTCTATTGACCAGGCACAGAACATCAACAAGGTAAAACCTCTTGTTGACAGTCATGAGTGGCCGTATGAAGTACTGCTTGACCCGAACAGCGATTTCAAGCGTGCACTTGGAATTCAGATGATTCCTTACACACTGATCGTTGACGGAAATGGTAATATTGTTTATAAACACAACGGATACACAGAAGGAGCTGAACAGGAACTCATTGAGAAAGTGAGAGAGCTCGTAAACAAATAATGTCACATAGTGCTGACTATAGAATAATTGACACTTATGCACAAGTATAATAAAATTTTCTGTCTCTTGCTTATGCCTGCTTTGTCTTTGACAGCAATGGCACAAGAGACAGAAGAAAAAAAGATAACCGTCAGCGGAAGTATCCAGAGCGACATCCTTATTCCGCAAGACGATGAAGCAATTGGCACCGAAAAAGTTAATGAATGGGCTTTGACCAACACATTCGCTGATGTGAATGTAATGAGCGAGCATATCGATGCCGGAGCACGTTTCGAATTTCTGAAACATCCTCTACCCGGATTCGAAAAAGACTACAAGGGATGGGGAGTTCCTTATTTCTATCTGAAAACACACTTTAAAAATTGGGACCTTACGTTAGGTAACTTCTACGAGCAGTTCGGTTCGGGCTTCATCCTCCGTACATACGAGGAGCGCACACTGGGCATCGACAACTCTCTGCTTGGAGGACGCCTGACAATCAAGCCGCTGCCCGGAGTTTCGATAAAGGCTCTTAGCGGTAAGCAGCGCAGATATTGGTCACACAACGACTCATGGGTGTCTGGTGCAGACGTTGAACTCGGTCTCGACCAGTGGTTCAAGGGCCTGAGCAACAGCGGAACATATCTTACACTCGGTGCTTCATGGGTAAACAAGTACGAGAAAGAAGAAGACGTCATGGTTGATGCTACGCACAAGCTTAACCTGCCTACAACGGTAAACGCTTTTGACGTGCGTGCAAATTTACAGAAGGGAAACTTCAGCCTTCTCGCAGAATATGCGTGGAAGACACAAGACCCGACGTTCGACAACGGATATATATATCGTAAAGGAAACGTGGCAATGTTGTCAGCTTCTTATTCAAAGAGAGGCTTGAGCGTATTGCTGCAGGCAAAGCGCAGCGACAATATGTCGTTCCGCAGTAAAAGAACAATTAACGGTACATCATCGTTCATAAACCATCTGCCGGCATTTACGATGGACCAGACTTATGCGTTGGCTGCCATGTATCCTTATGCAACCAATCCTGACGGCGAATGGGCCTTCCAGGGCGAGTTCGGCTATAAGTTCAAGCGTCATACACTCCTTGGCGGTAAGTATGGCACAAACGTAAAAGTGAACTTCTCTCACATTCGTGGTATTGATACTAACGTAGTGGGTGGAGCTGGCACAGACGGATATGGCTCTGCTTTCTGGAAGATGGGCGACGAGACTTTCTATCAGGACTTGAACGTACAGATTGAGAAGAAGCTGACACGTCAGTTCAAACTCAACCTCATGTACATGAACCAGTTCTACAATAAGACAATAGTAGAGGGTGAAGGTGGTATGATCCATTCAGACATCTTCATCGCCGATGCAAAATATCAGTTCAACAATAAATTCACTCTGCGCGGCGAACTTCAGTATCTGTCTACAGACGACGACCTCGGCGACTGGTGGTATGCTCTGTTGGAGCTGTCAGTGCTTCCCAACTGGATGTTCACAATTGCCGACGAGTATAACAGCGGCGTGACAGACCTTCATTACTATCAGGGATACGTAACATTCAACAAAGGATCACACCGTATACAGCTCGGCTATGGCCGTACACGTGCAGGATATAACTGCTCAGGCGGTGTATGCCGTTATGTTCCGGCAAGCAAGGGTGTAACACTTTCGTACAACTATAACTTCTAAACAGAGATGAAGCTGAAAAATAACATATATAATAAGTTTGCCATCTGTGCAGCAGCACTTTCTCTGATGGCATGTAGCAACATTGATGAGGACGACCGCTTTATTGAAGTGGAGCCTGTAGAAGTTGCGAAACGTGTATTGATTGAAGACTTCACAGGACAGCGTTGCGTTAACTGTCCGAATGCTTCAGAAATGATTGAAAGCCTGCAAGAGCAGTATGGCGCAGAGAATGTCATTGCTGTGGGTATTCATAGTGGTCCGTTCTCTAAGACTGTAACTAATCAGCCTTTCCCATTGTGGACTGAAACAGGTGATTACTATTTTAATTCATGGGGCATAGATGCACAGCCTACCGGCGTTATTGACAGAAAAACGGTTTCAAGCACATATCAGTCTTGGGGAACAATTGTCCGTGACGCATTGCAGGCTTCTGCTCCGCTCACACTTGATGCAACAACATCTTATGATGAGGCTACAAGAACCGTAACCATAAATGTTAATGCAAAAGGCGTGCTTGATGTTACAGGTAAACTGCAGCTTTGGCTTACTGAAGACAATATAACAAACATTCAGTATATGCCAGACGGATCTGTCAATACTAAATATGTGCATAATCATGTATTCCGCACAGCTGTCAACGGACAGGACGGAGAAGATTTCAGCATAGCTTGGGACGAAGAAAAGACTGTAACAAGCACTTACGTCTTGGATGAAGCCTGGAAGGCTGAAAATATGTCGGTTGTAGCATTCGTATATAACAATAGTGGTGTTCAGCAGGTAGTTAAAGTACCCGTTATCAGTACTGAAGACGACGCACAGCCGAATGAATGATAAATAATGTCGATGAGAGTGTATTCCATTTTGATGCACTCTCATTGATACCCTCTTTCAATCCTACTATAAAAAACAATTTTAACATTTTAATAAAAAGAACAAGATGAAAAAGTTATTTACTCTTTGTATCGCTTTGTTATTTAGCTGTGTAGCAATGAATGCACAGAATTTTATATTCGTTGATGGTGACGGCAATACCATTGAAAATGGTGCAACTCTTACAATGGATCAGGTATCCTATAAAGAAGATTTCGTATTTAATCCTGATGGCTCTTATGAAATAATACAGGTGCCAATGATTTCTTTAAGTGGAGTTTATATTAAGAGTAACTCTGCTGAATCTCAGAGTTGTAAAGTTACTTATAATGTTACAGCTTTGCCTAATGGCTCATTTGCTGCTTGCTGTGCAGGAAACTGTTCAAATTTGGATAGTGAAGGTACAATAGAGAAGAATGCCAATGCAGATGCTGGCAAAACTATTGATATCTCAACTGATACAGAGTGGGTTCCTGTTGCTGCAGGTACAACTACAGTGAAAATATCAGCTCAGGGATCTAAATCTATGCTGCCTGATTCTGAAATTACTATTAATTTCATTTATGATGGTACTGCAAGTATAGACGGTATTCAGAATAATGCAGATAATAAGGTCGTAGCACGCTATTCAATCAATGGTCAGCTTCTTGATGCTCCTCAGAAAGGCATAAACATCCTGAAGTATTCTGACGGACGTATAGAAAAAGTGATTGTAAAGTAAAATAAATCCTATTTTTTAATTTTTATTGTATGGTAAAGAAAAGTTTATATTTATGTATCCTGTTGGCTTTGGGCCTGCTGTGGGCAATTCCGTCTTCAGCACAGGAAGCACAGCTTACCACTGTGAGTTTCCCCAAGGCTGCAGCTTTCACATCTTTGTCAGACAATGGCTTGTGGGCTACTGCTGCTGGTGTGAATGATGATGATCAAAGTAAGTATGCCTATCCTTATCTTATTAATGTAGAGACAGGTGCTCTTACTGAACTCTGGGTTGAAGCAGACTTGATAAAGTCACTCGAAGCTACAGACGTTACTAATGATGGAAAAATCATTGTTGGTACCTATGACAGCAAGCCTGCTTATTATGACATGAATCAGGGTAAGTGGATCACTCTTCAGTCTGAGAATCCTGGAAAAGCTACATCTGTAACACCTGATGGCAAATACATCAGCGGATGGAGCAATTCTGATAGCTTCTCAGGTGATGCTTATGTTGAAACACCGCTTTTGTGGGAGAAGCAGTCTGATGGTACATATCGTGCAATTGATGTGTATGCTGAACTTCCTAACTTCCCAAAGAAAACAAAGCTTGGAACAAACACTCAGCAGGTACGTATAGACAATGTTAGTCCTGATGGTAACATCCTTTCTGGTATTATTAACTTTGTAACTCCTGCAACTGTTTGCTATTATGTTTACAACAAGACAACTCAGGAGTGCAAATATGTAGACAATGCTCTCGGAGAAGTGCCTGACGAAACATTTGTTGACGAGTCAACAATGAGTAACAATGGTAAATATCTTACCGGTATCGTACAGGTGGCTGGTGGTTCATACATTTCAAGCTATCTTTACAATACAAGCGACAACTCTTGTATATTATATAATACAGAAAGCAAAGAGCAAGACCGTGCCGGAAGTGCTGTTTCAAATACAGGCGTTGTATTTGCTTGCAGTCCTGCCGTAAACCCTGTCCGTTCTGCTTACGTACGTGTGGGTAGTCTTTGGTACGGAATAGACGAAATTCTTTCTGGCCGTTATGATATGAACTTCTATGAGCGTACTGGCTATGATTTCACAGGAACAATTGAAGGAGTTTCTGATGATGAAAAGACCATGATCGGTATGTCTGAGACAAAGACAAAGGGTTATATCATTCGTCTCCCTGAAACTATCAGCGAAGCTGCAAGCAGCGTTAATCCATTAGGCACTTATGCCGTTTCTCCTGCTTATGGCTCTAAGTTTGCTAAATTCAGTCAGATGAAGTTGGCTTTCTCTAAGTCTGCCGCTGTAACATCTGGTGTTAAGGCTCAGTTCATGGACGCTTCTGGTAAGGTGTTGAGAGAGTATAACATTACAGCTCAGTCTGGTAACAAGACATTCACTATTGGTGGTATACCTCAGGCTCTCAATGCTGACGAGGAATATACAATGAAGATCCCTGCTGGAGCATTCTATTTGATGGCAGACAACTCTATCAAGAGTGATGAAATCACAATTAAGTATATCGGCCGTGCCGAGGCTCCGGCTGCTGTACAGCAGGTTTCTCCTGCAGATCAGGCAAATGTATCTGAAATAAGTTCAGAGCATCCTGTACAGATTCTCTTCGATTTGTCTATCGCTATATCTGAAGATGCTAAGGCTTATCTGTATAGAGATGGTCAGACATCACCGGTTTGTGAACTTAACTTTGTGCAGGGAGCAGAAAGCACAATCCTTCTGTATCCTAGCCTCAAGCGTTATCTTGAAAAAGATGAGAAATATAAGGTTGTTGTAGAGGCTGGTTCTGTTACAGATATTATGGGATTCTGTCCGAACAATGAGATTACAATTAATTACACAGGTGCATACGAGCCTGAAATCAGTTCTGACGGAAGCCTCTTCTCTGATGACTTCAATGATCCTAGCAACTCTATGGTTAAATACCTCCTTTATGAAGGTGACCACAACAAGCCGTCAAGTGCAATGCAGGATTTAGGCTTTGATGCCGACAATTCTCCTTGGCTTTTCGTAATACGTGAATCAGAAAGCAGCTCTGACTACTGTGCAGCTTCAACATCTATCTATAATCCTACAGGAAAATCAGACGACTGGATGTCAATACCTCGTCTGTCAATAGAAAATGCCGACTATTATCTCAGCTTTGACGTTCAGTCATACTATAAGTCAAAGGCAGACAGACTTAAGGTTCTCGTTCTTGAGGATGATGCTGTTTATTCTAACTTCACAACAGAACTTTATGAGAAGTTCAAGGCTAATGGTAAGGTTCTTTATGACGAGCAGCTTTCTCCCGGTGAGTCAGAGGAAAATCTGACAGGTGACTGGACACATGTTGAGAAATCTCTCGCAGAATATGCAGGTAAGAATATCTATATCGCTTTCGTTAATGAGAACGAAAATCAGAGTATGATCTTCTTGGATAATCTGAAGGTTTACTACAAGGGCGACTTCAACTTCGTTCCTAATGTAGAAAGCACGCAGGTTAACAAAGAGTCCACAGATGTAGGCGTAATAGTTAAGGTTACAAGTGATAAGACTTATAACACTATTAATGCAACACTTACTTCTGAAGACGGCTCATTCAAGAGCACTTATACAGATACACCTAGCAAGCCTATAACAAGTGCAGAGAATTATTCTTTCACATTCCCTGACAAGTTGCCTCTGACTGTAGGTGCACAGAATAAGTATACTATAAGCATTGATCTCGGCGGTACTGTTTACAGCCAGACAAACACTATCAGCAACCTTGCTTTTGAGACAACAAAGCATGTAGTTATAGAAGAAAGCACTGGTCAGCAGTGTAAGAACTGTCCTCAGGGAATCCTTGCAATGGAAAATCTTGAGAAACTTTACGGTGAGCAGGTTATACCTATCGCTATTCATAGCTCTATAATCGGAACAGACCAGTTTGCTTATGAGAACTATAATACATATTTCGGTATAACAGCACAGCCTATGGGTATGGTTAACCGTATAGACACTCTTTATGCGCCGATGTATGTTGATGGAAGCGAGCAGTATCACTTCGATTCACCAGAAGGCAACAATACATTCTATGATGTAGCTCAGCGTGAGTTCGAAAATTATGCAATTGCAGATGTCAGCATCGACAAGGCTATTTACGATGCTTCAAGCAAGAACATACAGATTACAGGTAATGTAAACTATGCTCTAACCATGAACTCTCTGAACCACAATCTTGCATTTGTTGTTCTTGAGGATGGTTTGGAAGGACCTCAGCTTAATGGTTTCTACGTTCTCGACCAGCCTATATTCGGTGAGTTCGGTAAGGGCGGCAAGTATGGTTCAAGCGTTGCTGTTGTAACATTCAACGATGTTGCACGTAAAGTGCCAAACGACAACTTCGCAGGTGAATCTGGTTTCATCCCAGTAAGCGTAACTGCAGGTCAGCCTGTTGCATTCAATAAGGTATTCAGCTTGCCTGAAAACGTTAAGAACTGGGATAATACTAAAGTTGTTGTTATGTTGCTCGATGCAAATACAGAGCGTGTGCTGAATGCAGCAAGACTAAAGATGTCAGCCGGAACAGCTGGAATCAACGATGCAACAGTATCTGAAAACGGCATAACAATTTCTGGTGAGAACGGTTCAATAAGCGTTAACGGCGGAAGCGACCTCAACGTTACTGTTTATGATGTAAGCGGAAGCGTAATAAGCAATGCTAACTCTACTTCTGGTGCTGTTAAGGTAAGCACAGGCGGAAAGAACGGCTTGTTTATCGTTAAGGCTACAAGCGACGGCGTAAGCGTTGTTAAGAAAGTAATCGTTAAATAAATATTTAGATCTGCCTTGTATGTTTGTATCAGAAAAACACTTCACAAAACATAATACAGCAGACAGCAAGGCATGGACCTTAAGAACCTAAGATATAGAAAAGGGTATGGGGCTAGTCCCCAACCCTTCCTATATAATTTAATGCTAACTTATTATTAATTTAAAATGAATGTCCGCAAGTTGCCAATCAATAAA